>Ga0307945_1003901_pt1 | contig 12111 bp, 15 predicted proteins | sample OrgLakmetagen228_FD_201818 | JGI IMG/M metagenome (GOLD analysis project Ga0307945, IMG submission 201818) | Saline water microbial communities from Organic Lake, Antarctica - #228 | ecosystem: Environmental > Aquatic > Non-marine Saline and Alkaline > Saline | place: Antarctica: Organic Lake...
TCCATACCTTCAAATGTCTGAAACGCAAATCGCAAATGAACTCTTGCATGGGAACCTGTGTGGCTCTCAGCATTTTCTGTTTGAACATTGCACTACTTTGCAGTCCATTGAACGCATTCGAGACTTAAGCAGACCAGCAAGAACTATCAAAAGAAGCAAGATGCAAATCTGCCTTCAGCACACGACGTAGGGTCTCACTGTTGGAATCAAGCATGCTATTAAATAACCTAATGGAAGCACGGAACCAGAAAAATTGCAAGGGCTCCTGACCGCACTCTCTAAGCACCGTCCAATTTGTTGTGCTGTTCTTCACTCCAAGAATGCGCCTCAAGGAACACAGATAAGGTATCAGAAGGAGGTTGCAAAAAAAAAACATAATAATAATGGAGGAGGGTGGGTTCCGAAGTGGCAGGAGGCAACTGAGGAAGACTAAAGCTAAAAGCACCTTCCTCCCCAGACAGCACCAGCAGCCCAAACATTTCAGTATACCGGTACTTCAACGTGACATCCAAGTCAAATACTGTAAGGACCATAGACCTCACAACCAGCTGAGCGCCGCGCAGGAACAGCACAAAGACCTCTGCACCATCCCGATCAAGGAGCCTCTGTTACCCTCCACACCATCCTTTTGGGATTGGGTGGCACTATTACTATCTACAACAATCACACACTGGAGCTTTTGAGGGACTGGGTCTTGACTCTCAAAGAGCTAAGAAACTTGCTTCCAAGCTCCATATGCATTCAGTCAAACACACTGCTAAACTTGTCCATACCAGGCGTGCCCTTTCCAGTACTGTTATCAACTTTCATCAGGAGCCAGTTTCAGGCCAAGCCTGCAACCCTCCTGATCCCCATTGATTATTCCTTTCCTTTTCGCGGTGAAGGAGCTTTATGGTACTCGGTACCAAAGTGGCTCCTTTTCCTTAATTAATGTAGTCTCTTTGTTCCTATTTTTTCTCGTTTCTGATGGGGCTCTGGCTAGTGTGAGCACTAGTTGAGAGCCTTTCCTTAATGCACGCTGGTGACTTCCAGCGTAGACTTTTACTTTTACTTTTTTATGTGGGGAGTGGCTTTCACTGCCTGCGTAGTTTCTTCGTTTCTTTTCTTTTTCTTTCGTGGACGAAAAAAGTGGTCCGTCAGTAGGCGGTGGTTACTGATGAGCCAGGATTAGCGCCTTCAGTAAACACATCAATGTCGGCTTACTGACCTCGGTTGCTATGGCTTACCGGTATCCGATGATTACCACCGCTTACTTTACTTTGGTAACCAGTAAGCCGGGAATTGGTAACCGATGGATGAATTGTGTGGTCTTCCCTGGGATTTAAAATATGAGCAACGGTTTTACGGTTATTTGGTTGTTTGGCCTCGGTGCGTTGCTTGCAATGTAGCCCATACTTGCAATTCATGCTTAAGCTGGTACCATGATTCGTTGTGACAAAGCCAGTCTGGTAATGTTCTCCAACATTCCGTAGTGTTTTCTACACTGTCTGCGGGCTTTTCTTTCTATTTACCTTTATTTAAAAAAGCAACAAGAACCAGCCGACTACTACAGCCTGATATTCTGATATTCATTGTTGACAACTGAAATAATCACATCCAAAAGTCTGAAGGTGTTCAAAGCTGTCTGCGTACCAACTAACTACACGTTCTGAAATGACATGGTCAGCCTGGTAAGCTCACTTCCCCTAACACTTCCTTTGCCTTCTTTGCTAGATCGAAGTCAGAGAGCCACAAGGCACGTGGGATGTCCTCATCTGATGCGTGATCACTACTACTCTCTGATCCTTCACCATTGCGGTACATAGCCAATTCACTATCCTCCTCCACAAAGTTGCTGCCCATACTTTGTTGCAAGCTTTTGTTTGCGTGTAGAGTGTTGTCTCCCGTCCTGCATCAATGTAACACCGTAGTTATTCTCATAGAGTTGGCTGCCAAGTAAAGTTCAGAAAAGTGAAGTAGCAAAAATTTTGGTATGCTACTAGCAACAACTTGCCACACCATATGTCGCATTAAATTTTCTCATCTACATACTTAAAGCTGAAATTTTATCCAGAGGAGAACATGTACCCCCAGGAGGTGTGGGTTGTGCTTATAGCTCATAGTTCATGAAAAGGCAAAAGCCTACTTGCAACGTGAGGATTGGCATTAGATAGTAGGGCTCCAAAGCACCAAAGTTCAATTTTTTGGGATACGGGGCTCCATGCCCAATCAGCTGCAGTGTGCAGGCGACGTTTAAAAGTAAATCAGCTTTGCCAAATCGCTTAGGGATCCAAATACATAACAGCTGATCTGGAGCTATGAGTCACGAATTTCATGGTTGCAAAATCAAAGTCACAAGACCCAGCATCTTGGCTAGTATTAAATAGGTATTCGGTTTTTACCCCATAGAAAAGTAGCCAAAAATGTTGCCAAAAGGTCCAATTTTCACCTCCCCAAACTAGACTAGTACGTCCACGAGGACTCAACCTCTTTATTGGATTGCTTCAGGTGTCTTTTGGGGAGAAATTATGCCCTAATTTGGGCATGCTGGGGCAAGATACGCAATCATCCCGCCAACAATGCAGCCATAGCAACACGAAGGGCCACTCCCAACTGGGCACCCCAAATTATACCCATTCAATCTTACAACCACACCCTTTCCAGTACTCCTGTTATCATTTCTTGTCAGGAGCTTGAATCAGGCCAAGCCTGAAGCCCTCCTCTTTCCTGCTGGCGTTCCCATTCATGTTTGATTAAAACTTGTCAGTGCTTAGTACCGAAGTGGCTCCTATTCCTCCTTAAATGTGGGGAGTGGTTTCATTGCATGTGCATTTATTGCACACCACCTGTTGCATGCATGCAATCCATAACGCTCACCTTGAGTGGTGCTTGGACAACAGGCGTGCAACCACATCCTGGTCGTGAGTTCCAGTGCCTTGTTGGCCTTCAGCATCACTGCTTACATGCCCACCTGTATGTGTGTGTTTGTATGTGTGTCTGCACAGGTACAATCTATACGTGTGAGCATGCCTGTTCCATTACAAATATGCATGCGTGTTTGTACAAGCGCGTGGTATTTACCTTCTGTTAGAATTATGGGCTTTGATTGAATGCACATTATACATTGCCTGCCTTGACATGGGAATTTGCAATCAAGTACCTCACCTACACGGTCCATTCCACGCCAACCACATCATCCCTTCTACAAAGATGGGTACATTTATTTTTGTTTCTGAAGAGCCTTCCATTCACCCAGGCACCCACCCAGGCACTCACCCAGGCAATCTGCCACCCATCCAAGCACTCACCCAGGCAATCCGCGTGCTGCATAGCATCCCCTGCTCTGGTAGGGTGAACAGAAGATTGGCGGGTCTGGGCGCGAGAGCGCGTCTGCTGCCGAGAGGCTGCAGCGCTTACGCGCATGTCGTATGCGTCCTTTGTTTCCAGGGGCTCAGGGGCCTGGTCGTTTGTGTGCACGTGTTGCGTTTTTTGGGTGGGATTTCAAAATTAATAGCAACGTCACCAATGGAAGCATGCTTGTGGCTCTTGATCCAGATCAAAAGCAGCAATTACCTGCCTTTCCTCTTCTACTTATCACGTATTGCGTTAAATATTTTTTAGTAAATCTACGCCCTATGATTGGCAATTATAACAAACACCTGGCATTACTAAAGCACGCAAGGTTTAGCACTTGAAGATCAAAAACGAATCAATCTACTGTGTAAGGCAAATATTGGGGCATAATGTCTCCAACACACTACCTGTGCAACCCAGCTATGCGGCATATCCCAGAACCACAGGTTGGCTCCAAACATCCCCACTAGCGTGCCCAAAGACGTCCACATGGCAGTGCTCTTGTCAAGTGAGGAGCTGAGCACAAAGTGGCCTGCACGCCAAACCAATTAAACACACATACACACGCACACACAGCCATACACCCACACCCACACCCACAAGCACACATATTTATGAGCACAAGTTGCAAGGCAGTCCTCTTAGACAGCAAAAGCACGGACAATGGAAGGCTTGCTATATGCTGGGTCCATCGTTCATTGCATGACATATGGTGCCAAAGCAGCAGTTCGTTTTAGGTGCATACCTGAAGCTGGAACACATGACCCTTTTTATGTGAAATTGCCAAGTTCTAGCCGAGGGTCACGTCCCTTTATAACTTCAATGGCGATACTCTTTAAGTAAAGGTCCATCTTGATTACACCCCTGATTACACCCCTTCCACCCCATTTTGATTCCCGTTGCCGTTTTTCCAATGCACGTCGGCCTTGTCATGACGCAATAACTGTCCTGCAACAAGAAAGGCGCTCAAAAATGAGGCAAAGCTCACCTACCTTGCTCACCGCCGTCCACCCAATCCACGCTTGACACAATGCTCTTGTGCCCACGCCATAAGGCCACCTCCCTGACCTTGGAGGAAGCCACCTCAAAATCTTGGCTAGGCAGGCCGCGGAATTCGCTCATGTCCCACACCTGATGAGATACAGACACATCCAATGATGGCTCAGTAAACAAATCTTGGCTAGGCAGGCCACGCAATGAGGCAGGCCACGGAATGAGGCAGGCCACGGAATTTGCTCATGTCCCACATCTGATGAGTATCAAACGTATCAATAATGGCTCAATAAACAAATAAAGCGCTTGAAAGCAAGGCGTAAGTATATAGGAAATCATGTATTAAGTATTGTCTGGATATGAGATATGATGGGATGTGCGCTTGTAAGCCCGGACATTGCGTGCATGAGGTGGTGTTAACAGCAGGGTTTCTAAGGTCTGAATCATATAACATCAGCAGGCCCTGCCATTCGGCAAGATGTGGCCAAAAGCCAAGTAATGGCATAATGTGTGCAGTGAAAGTTAAGGGATGGGCGCGGCATTGGACGATGCGTTTTACATAGGTGGGGTTCCGGAGGCGTTATCTAGATACCCACGTCTAGGTGTGGTCTTAATCATTTCAGCACACACCTTGCTTTTCTAGAAAGAGTGTTACCCTGATAGCAAGACAGCACAGCAGCCTTGTTGCGGGCTCTCGCTATGACCCACCCCTTCCGTCCTTCTACTTACTTTGATGAAGCCGCCTGAATCGCCAGTCACAATGTGGGAGTTGGTCTCGTCCACGGCCAGAGACACAATGGTCTCACCCAACTTGTGGCCTGTCGTCAAAGTGATGCAAGGGTTTTTGTAGTAAACATAAAGTCAGTTACTGGTTGATCTATAAAGTAGTAATTAGTAATGCTTTCTCATACAAAAAACAAGTTGTGCACTTTACATGTCTGCCAGCAAAGCATGCAATATACATAATGTTGTGTGCAAGTGTCTTTCTTTTTTTTGGTGTACACTGTGACTGGTTCATTTTGCACTTAGCAGAGCTCAGTCTGCAGCAGTGTGTCGCTATAGCTGTTGAGCTTTGAATGACAGTGTCCAAGCCCTTACCCGTAGCTACTTCGGCAATGTAGTTGCCAGAATGGTCCCAGAAGCGCAAGAACCTGTCAGCTCCAACCGTGACAAACAGTCGGTGCAAGGAACCCTTCAGGAAACGAACAGCTTCAATGGGCTGCTCGTTGGCTGGAAGCATGTCATGCCCTTCAGCTACAATGCGGCGGCGCAATGCACCCGAATCAATGTTCCACAGGCAGGCCTGCGTATGTGTGTGTGCGCGCGTGTGTGTGTATGTGTGTGTGTGTGTGTGTGTGTGTGTGTCAGAGTGTGTGTGTGCGTGTGTTTGTGTGTTTGTGTGTGTGTGTCAGAGTGTGTGTGTGCGCGTGTGTGTAAGTGTGTGTGTGTGTGAGAGTTCATTTCTGTGCTACGTGCATGTATTGCATGGATTTAGCATTGTACAAGCCTTTGATGAAAAATGAACCAATCTTACCAACTTTTACAGTTTTTGATATAGAGTAATTTAGTGATCTTGGAAGAGCAGTAAGCAGATCGCACGTGCAGCATTTCAGGGAGGAAGTAGGTTCAAGGCGCACCTCGCCGTCGTCAGACACGGTGACTAACGTAGGGCTGCCCTCCATGAGGTCCATGTCGAGGATGTCTGCCTGCATTAAGGAAAATCGACCAAATCATACAGCACCTCCTGTGGTGACGCAAACAGCTTGTTCTCTACTTGTTGCTCTGCTCTGGAGGGGTCAAGAGCTTTATCTGTTGTGCGCCCTATGCAATTGAGGTAAGCTGGCTACGGCGGCAAATGCCTGTACGGTTGTTAAGACTGTCGTCCAGCAGTGGCTACTAATCATCACACTTCTCTTGAGAGGGATTCGATCAAAAACATGAGAGGGTGGGGGCATGCAACGCACGTGACAGCAGTGACTGCTCTCGGAAGCCCACCTTGTGCCCGCTGATTACGCGCCCTGGCTGTGACTCTTTCTGACCATCATCCTCGTAGAATGTGACCTGCAAAGAAGCAAGAGAAGTCAGAAGTCTTAGGTTGGTGACTAATGACACAACCTGAAAGCATGCAACGTTGCACGGTCAAGCACATGAAATGCTGCAGGCCTTTGTGAAAACAAGTGTGTTCAGAAGCAGCTTACTAATAATACAGCCCTTTCTGGTCAGATTTTGCCACCGAAAAGTGCTTCATGCATGACACTTGTGTGCTGGAATGGCGGTGTTTATTGCTGAGTAATCCAGCACCCCTGCATCAAGGCACTCACATCCCAAGACCTGCTATAAGCAGCGCCCCACACACACCCTCACCCTGCAATCCCAGCCTGCCACAAGGAAGTGCTTCATGAACGAGCCTCGTATGCCCAAGACAGCAGTGACTTCCTCGTGTGTTTTAGGCTGCAGGGTACACAAGCAGGAGCCGCTGCTGAAGTTCCATACCTTGACCTCTCCATCTTCAGCACCTGTGTGTGGTAGAGAAATTACATGTGCATGTGTGTGTGTGTGTGTGTGTGTTTGTGTGAGATGCATTACTACTGGTCTTCAAGCAGAGTGCTCCATCTTAGCCGCTGAAGAAAGGCACTACGAATTCTCTATGAGCCTAACTGGTATGAGGTGCTCGTCACCCTCACCATGTGCCTCCCTGTCCACTTATACAAACAGCATGGCACAGCATGTAACGCAAGCTTGCCAATGCATAATAAAGCCTCCAAAATTCACTTCCAACACTCTTAATACTGAGCAAGCAATGTCTTCAGTGCTCTAATTATCAGCTGAACGATTGGGGGGTGGCATTTATGGTGCTTGGCAACTTGTTTGGGACTCAGGGAGTCACAGTGAAGAAGACAGTGAAGAATGCGTGTACAAATGGGGAGCTGAGCTTGCCTATATCACTGGCATCATGAGCAAGAAGCATGGCTGCTCTCTTTGCCACTTGTACCTGTGAGCAGACGCCTTTTTGCATGATCAAAGTTCATGGCGGTCAGCTGCTTGCCCTCGTGTGTATTGGTGAATCGGTAGCGCAGCTTCCCAGAGGATACATGCCACACACTGATTGCTCCACCCTGGTCCCCAGTCACAGCCTGTGTGTGTATGTGTTTACACATTTGCGTGTTTGTTTGTGTGTGTGTGTATATGCGTGTATGCACAACGTACAGGATATGCAAACAGATATCAAAAACTGTACATCATTTCACCGTGCTACTGTCTGCACACAAACACATAAGGAAGATCAAGCAATTCAGCTTCAATTGTGACATCACTATATATATGATTCGAGCGCAAAACAGAGCTCTCACAAGAGCTGGAATCCAAAACCTAAGGCCTAACCCATCCTCTCCCAACTTTTTCCAAGTGTGTTTGATGCATCAGTACTGCTGCAGCGGCTGCATGTTACGCTCTGCACCTCTGTCAATATCACAGAAAAGCGTTGCTGTACGCATCAAACCTATCTCATCGACTGTGCACAAAAGTTGCACTTGCCTCATTGAAATTTGAGTTGTACATTATGCGAACTACTGGCGGTCCAGAAGTGTTGGCCACGGAGCTCACTGTCTGCTGCCACAGCTTTGGCTTTTGGTTGCCTGTACATTTGCAATTTGCAATTAGCATCAAGGTATCCACAAATAAGGTCAGGTAGGCACGTGCCACAGAGGAAAGATGTACGACATGTGGAATGTCAAGGCCTGTGCACACAGTTCAGTGTTGTTTTTGGCATTTGAGCACTACAACAGCCCTCTTAGCAACAAGCTCTTAAAATGAACCAACATACTGAAAGTCTGTACAACAAGAGCATGGCTTTCTCAATACCTGTCATTCACAATACACTGCCCTCTTTAGCCATCCCATTTGCTGACACAGGAAAGAAATTTTGGGCAGGCAAGTCTAACCATCCCTCATTTTGCCCTTGCGGCATATGGGCATCTTTTGCCATTGAGCGTCCTTCTTCTGAGCTCACAGACTTGCATGAAGTACACTGATTCACAGTCTGAAATGCTCACAGGAGACGTTCAGCATTACGCATCCAGCACTGAGTGCAGAACTCACCTGTCAGCAGCCTCTTGCGCTTGAAGTCGTACGACATACAGAGCAACGTGTCGTCACTGGGGTACACCTGCCGGTCACTGATGGTCTGGATGCACTTATGGTTGCGCACGTCCCAGAGCTGCAGCAAATATTTGAACACATGCAGGCGAGCACATCTTATTATCTTATTGAAATGGTGCATGTCAATAGATTGGCAAAGCAGGGATATTTGTTAAAGGAATTGGCGAGCGGATGCACCTGTGTGCTCAAAACAATGACATTAGCTAGTTTATAAAGGCACACGCATGAGCACATGCGCGAGATCAGCAATGACACTGAACAACAGTTTAGACACAGCCATGTGCACACCACACAAAGTAAGGCCTCATCCTGACACTCGAGCTAACCCTTATACAAACCGAAGCAAAACTTGAAGGAGCGCACCCAGCCCTGCTGCTTCAATCCATATTGGATCCCACAGCTCACGCAGCTGTGCTGAACAACTGGGAGGGCCAAGCATTTGTATAGATGCGTTTTCCAAACATACAAAAAAGCTAATTCCCATTGCTGGACAGCAGTGGTTTGCCGATGTCTGTAACCCAGTGAATGTTGGTTGCTAAATCTCTGTCTACATACATGCTTCATCATAGCCACGCCTGCTTCCCACCTGCCCCTATCCACTGCAATCACCTTGACTTGCTTGTCGGCCCCTAGAGAAATGATCTGATTGTCATTGTCGTTTACGACAATGGACACGACACTGGAAGTGTGGCCTGTCAGCGTTGCCAGTGATTTTTTGCTGAAAGGATTCCACAGCAGAATGCGACGGTCCTGGCCCCCTGCAAAGTCACATAAATGTGAGTGTAGTTGGATCTTTGCTGAATTAAAATTTTCTAGTCAGTACCTGCTTTTACGTGTTGTAATGAGAAGAGCATTAACCGAACAAGTTGATGATGCCAGGGCAAACGCAGCTCGACTCAACAACTTGAAAACGACTTGTTAAGTTAAAATAATATGCTCATACCTGACGCAATATACTTGTAGCTGGATGACCAGTCCACCGTATTTACCCCCTTCAAATGACCCTCCAGGACTTTAAGAGGCACACGCTCCTCTGCACGGAAGTAAGCAAGAAGCAAAAGCTCGCAAATGAACGATAGATTTTAAATAACTGTAAATTACATACAAACAGCCTGTTAGGTACGCAAATGACATGATTGTATTGCCTGATATTGGCGTGTGTTAGGACTTAACTCTATTGAATTCACCTGCATCTGTCACACATATGGTGCGGTCCAAAGAGCCTGAAATGACGGCATTCATCTCGTCCACGTACCTGTTTATTGACAGAGGAGAAGGAACACACCAGGCATGGTAAGCATACAGTAGAAATGAAGAAATGAGTGGCAGTACACAGAAAGTAGGAGTGAGAAATCAATGACAATAAGCTGCATGCCTGTTGTTATAGTATGAAGGGGCCTTGATGAACCGAGCAAAGCGCAGCAGTCCAGAACCAAAATCAGTTCTGAAGTCATTTCTATGCCAGCTAACTGCACTGCCACTACATGTTTCCTTGGGGACGCTCAGTGATTAAAATGTCCAAAACGGCTGGCTCCAAACCTTTTAAGACTCAGCATTTCCCCTCCACTCACTTCACTGTGGTCACCCAGTCCGTGTGGTGCCTGTACTTCCATTTAAGTGTGTCCAAGTAACGATCCGCACTGTTCTTATCTTCCTGCATGATCAAATGTAGACACAGAATGGGTACAATGGCTCACATGGAAGAAGATGTCCTTTTGCGCACTGATTACAAATTTAGCTATGTGCTTGTTTGCCTGTCCTGTCTGTGTTCACAAAGCAAGTCGTTTGCCCTTGTTTATAAAAACAGAGAGTTGCGTGACATGGATGTGCAATGCATGAGTCCTCACAACTTCTTCTAGTGTGCAGCTCTTGAGGCAAAGTAGTGCAAACGATAATTGCATTGTGCAGGGATCGGTTAGCCTGGCAAAGTCATCGTGCTGGCTTGAAAAATGGTTATAACTTTCATGGGGCACATCACGGCAGGACTGCACATACCACATACCGCAGGGTTCATGCAGACCTCGTACAGCCTGACAAAGCCACCCCCATCCCCAAACACGATCATCTCCACGTCCTTGCCTCGTTGTGGCTGCCACACATCCATAGCCATGGGGGCATAGTCAATTTCAGAGATCTGCATGCATACGCATGCAGGATAATTATGTGCAATATGCAAAGATCAACAGAACTTATAATACACACTCAATGGCATTCTGCCTTGTAAAAATTTCTCAAAAAAGAGGCGCACCTGCCCACTCAGCTCATAAGTGTGGAGATCGTAAATCTTCATAGACCTAAAGAGAGCAAGCAAGCAAATTAGGTACATGATGTTGGACAATAGAAATTAATGCATTATTGCCTGAAGCATGGTTGCACAATGAGCAGTATTCCAGCATCAGAAAGGTCTTTCCATCAGCAAGAATATTCCACGGTTTCACAGCTTTGACAAAAAAACCAATCAGTTAAGAATGTAGGAACAAGCAGGCTTTGTTTCAATGCATGTGCCACCATGCACCTTGATCTTGTCATTGGATTTGTTAATAAAAACGGACAGTGAGGTCATGATGTGACTTTGTGCAGCACACAGCGCAGCGCACCTGGAAAAAGAGGACACTGCCAACCTTCGAGTCAGGGGCAGCATCTTCACGCACGTGGCCCAAGTGGGGCCATTGTTGATGGTTTTAAGGGGCTTCATATCCTACACACAGAAAACTCTGAACAATTTCAACAGTTGGCACAAACTAGGAGCTATGCTTTTAGATGGGTTTTTCTCTTCAAATGCGCATCGTGAAATGCACTAGGCTATGCACCTAGTGAATGTTTAAAGCTATTTCATGATGGAGGCATTGTATACGCATTGCACAAGGGCGCAGCTCATCAATAATGTACTCTACTTCACTGTGCCATTCTTGTTGACTGCGCCATTGGGTATACTCGTATCTCGTTTACTTGTACCCCATTCTTCGTATCTCACCTTGGCATTCCAAACTTTCACCATCCCGTCTCTGCTGCAAGTCACATAGCGATCAGCCCCATTGGCCAAAGTGATGTGGGTGGCATACGTAATAATGCCTTTATGCCCGACGTCATCCTTCATCTGCACTTCCTCTGCATCGGCAAAAAATGAAAAACCGGTGAAGCTTGGGGGTGCCACAAAATTGCCAGAGCTACAGAATTAAATGCATGTATGTGCAAGTTAACTTGAACAATGTGTTGGCACGTGGTTATTAGAATATAACAATCGGAAAGGGAGACGTGCAAACACACACACCTGGTTGCTCAAAATTGATGGACATCTCAACTTCTCTGATGCTTGCTCCCCCCTGAGACTCCATGAGCATGAAATTGGAAAACTCGTCCCAGTCCACGCTTCCATCGCTATTTGCATCAATGCGCATGAACAGCTTCTTCAGTGCCAGGGTATCACTGCCATCCTCTGTTTGCAGCGTGCCTGTGTGCATGCCAATAGTGCAAGGCCTTGTGTGTGTATGTGTGCATGTGTGCATGCTAGCGGAGGAATCAGTAAGGAGCGTGAGAGATAGAGAGAGAGAGAGAGAGAGAGAGAGAGAGAGAGAGAGAGAGAGAGAGAGAGAGAGAGAGAGAGAGAGAGAGAGAGAGAGAGAGAGA
>Ga0307945_1003909_pt1:0-5000 | contig 12103 bp, 7 predicted proteins | sample OrgLakmetagen228_FD_201818 | JGI IMG/M metagenome (GOLD analysis project Ga0307945, IMG submission 201818) | Saline water microbial communities from Organic Lake, Antarctica - #228 | ecosystem: Environmental > Aquatic > Non-marine Saline and Alkaline > Saline | place: Antarctica: Organic...
TAGCGCTCACACACACACACACACACACACACACACACACACGCACGCACTCTCACACACACACACACACACACACACACACACACACACACACACAGAGACATGCACGCACACACACACAAACATACACATACACACACATATAAACCATATATAAACACTGCTGGTCTTTTAAGGCGCAGACGAGGAAGTAGAGGTACTTTTTAGTGTACATCTTCCTGCCGCTTACGGCTAGTACATGTTATCAAAGACAATGTCCTCATGCACTCACCTTCCAAATCATTGGCTGCTTCTTGTTCCTGCTCTTTCCTTTGTTGCTGTTCCAGCTGCGCTTGTTTTTCTGCACAAATATTGCGAGGAAGGCAGTTGCGCAATGCATTGGCATGTTGCAGTTGTGCATCTTATTAGATATGGGCAACCCCTGTGTGTCCTAGTGTGCCAATCAAATGTGTGCCTACTTGAAGCTTGCGATGCCTTCTTCGTGGTTGTGTTTGGTGGCATGATACCTCTGTTTATTAATATATTTTACTCTGATTCAGATGAGATTTGCCGAACAAACGAAAATTCGTGCAATTCCATTCACTTAAATTTAAAAATGTCGAGTTTCCGTATGCTCATCTTACCCTTGCCAGAACTGGACGCAAGTGCTGGAAGGCTACAATTGTGATTCATGTTTGCATCCACATAGGTTAACATTCTTTCCTGATTTAAACACAAATGCCTGCATTTTTGGTAGGTGATTGCGCGCACTCGCAAAGCCTGCTTTTTCTAATACCCTTAGCACCCATACCCACAAATTGGCTGTAATGCAGTGGCTAGTTGTGTCGCAAAGTTCTCATGTCACAGATCGGAAGTTTGGGCAGGCCCCGGGGCCCACGAGACTCCAAAGACAAACCACTTATGCGCTGCAATTTGTGTGAGCCGTGGAGACTGGGAACTTGTCAAAATAGTCTTGATCATATCCACGTTTCAAATGGAGCACGCCATGCCTAGTTCCTGAGCTCAGACTCTTCAAAGTGCCCACATCTGTCTTTGTTTTAAGAGAGTAAGACGCCACTTGTCGTGCTTGCAGCACCTGCATGGAAAAGACAAGTTTGTAAGGTGAGGCGGAGGAATGATACATACAATGATATCACAAGCCTCGACTCAGTATACAAGTCTTTGAATTAAAAACATGTGTACTGTCTAACCTGCGAGGCTGTTGTTGTTGCCTCTGAATACATCGCTACTTCTCGTAGTTTTAAATATGAATCCTCCTTGTCTGTATCCTTTAACCTCGCTCCAAGATCTTACTGACCCACATACACAAACAGCTGACTTCAACGAATCCACCCTAAGAGTAAGACAACCCGTACGTAATATTGTGATGACTGAGAGGGTATTTCAATTTTGAGCTTGAATGGCCACTTGACGACCTGCTTCTTCACCTCCGTGTGTATATTGATGAAGTCTTCTCACACAACTTGTTTCTGAGTTGTAGTTTGCGATTTAAAGGCTGTAGATGTCCATTCAGATAATAAAGAAAGTGTGTGATTAGTACCCACCAACCTGTGAATTTTTTTTGAGGCAGTTCTGGAGTAGAACATTTCACGGATTGGAAGGACCTGCCACAATAGCCTGCACTGCGGCACTATCGCTAACAAAAGCAACAAAGTCATGGTTCTTTATGTCATCCATTTACCCTTATTGTAGCTGACCAAATGCACGCTCTGTTGGGAGTATAGCGGCGCATTGATCACAGTAGCGAACTAGGCAACGGTGTGATGCTATATGACTGCACACACATGATGTACACACACGCATATTGTCAAGGGCATGGTAAGACACGTGTATCCCTTTGCTGTCAGTGGTCGCTTGCAAATAGCAAAAACCTGACGCAACTAGCAGTGCGTGAAAGGGCCTGTACGAGCTCATTCACAACTGAAATAGACCCTCCTTACCTTAAAATCATCAGGAATTGCTGCCGTTGAGCACATTTCGAATCGCGTTGAAACCGTTGGCACTTGAATCGCCATCAATCCCACCACTAAGCATTATAGAATGCGCCCAGCAATTTGTGTTATTTGCAGTAAAATTGTATGAATGATGCCAAATGAAATGCATGTCTATGCACAGGAACTGCACACACATAATATGGTGCAAACTTTAGTAACTGAACAATTGAAAAGGATGATGGGAACGGAAACAAAGCTTCACTGAATCAGTAGTTTCATGAGACGGTCTTGATTGGACCCTGTGTGCAAGAACGTATGAATCCTATGTGCAATAACGTAGTGGTAGACCCCATTGGAAACTGGCTTCCAGTATTAATTTAGTAGATCTTATAAAGTACGCAGCAGACTGTGATGGTCGATGTTATGGGCAACGTCATACAAGCGACGTATATCACAACTGAAGAAAAAGATTGCAGAAGAGAGAACACGTGTTAAGGTAGAAAATACCTGTCATACACAGCCGCCTCACTGCATGACCGAGTACAGCAAACATTGGGTCTTGACTCTCATAAACAGGCCCTGGCCGTCTTTTATCGTCTTCTTCTGCGTCTCTTTCTCCTGAAAAATTATCTGCAGGTCGTCATTTTGCAGGGGTGCCTTGCTGCCCACATGTGGAAATGGTCCACTGGAAAGTGTGACAACTCCATGAATGTTGCCGCAAGAGATTTGAGACACTGTAGTTCCTATACAATGACCCCAGAAGGCAATATCTGGGGGGAAAGCATCACAACGACGCAGAAAGGTTGACAAGTCATTAGGCCAATGCTTTGTGTTTATTGCAAGCATGTCTCTTTTTGCTCGAGCGCACGTGTTAGCGTGCACCAAGTTTTCACGAACCCCACCAACAAGGTCCTGCTCTGAGTTTGTAAATGCATTTTGACCCGGCCATTGAGGTTTAAATCTGCCCTGAGGGAAACTGTGCCGAATTTCTGGGCTAGTCAGCCTAACCTCACAGGCCACCCCAATGAGTTTGCTCCAGTTCACCACCCACACCACCCGAGCCCTAGGGGAGGAGGGGCACAATCCACGCAATCGCTTTAACACCTGTTGGATCTGCTCTACTTGCCATTATGAAGAGCTGCCTAACATGGCAAGAGGTGCCTGGATGCTGAGCTGTAATGGTGTAATGCCAAAGTTCAAACCTCCTACCTCAAACTGACCCCTCCGACAAACTCCAAACCTCCTTAATTTGTCAATTTGTTCCATCAGCATACTAAGGAATCTGGTCAAACTTCCTAGGCAAAAGGTGGGCACCATTTATCTCTGGTTGCACGCTTTTTCAGATTTTTAATGTTTGCAAAATCTGGCCTCAGCCTTCCAACATGGGTTAGCATTCAAAACATTCAGTTAGTAGGCCAGCCAGTTTAGAGGGCAATCAGGTCTAACCCAAGGCTACACCTGCGTTGATGGGTGTTTCTTAAAAAAACAGGGTCCCTCGAAATTGGCTCTCTTGCACACACACACACACACACACACACACACACACACACGCACACACACACGCACACACGCACACGCACACACGTGCCCACACGTAAACATGCACGTAAACGCACACAACTGATGACGTGTAAGCTTCGTTTACACTGCCTGCGCCTTTTCTTTTATTTCTTCATTCTTGGCCAACCCTAGTTCTAACAAAGACATATCTGCCCCAGTCCTCCATTGTACTCTTCAACAAGTTGTGCGGCTTTGCATTAATTGGGTGGTGCAGAATACAAAGCAACATCCCTTTAAAAATGTTCCATGTTGGTAGCGATTACACCATCTGCGTTCCTCTCTTCTTTCACATACATTGGTTGTTTCTAGATTATTTGAGCTGCTACCCTAGCAAAATAATCTTTTTCTTATGCATATAAGCATAGACCTTTGCTCTTACCTTTACTTTATTTAAGAGGCAGCCCTTTGATTAATGAAACACTTTGATAGCAGAGCTCATTCTGGCTTGCACTTGCTGCGGCTGTCATGCAGTGCAAGTTGCAATTGATAGTAACAGTAGTTTAAGTCAAGTTTGCAGCCCATATACTTGGCAAATATATTAGCTCGGCAACAAGTGAGAAGTCCTGTGCGAACCTCATGGCTCGTGCCATGCCCCTCTGAGCGGTACTCTATGTGGAGCATGCACACACAAATCAGCACTTGACGTAAAATGGTGCTTATCTAATTGACCCTTTGCATGGAAATGATTTTCTCAGGTTAAGCACTGCCTTTTAGCACCTTTTCTTTCACTCTGCTGGACACTGATAGTTTTGTATTTTTAGAAGCTTGAACCGAGTAACCAGAACGTAGAAGAGTGTTGAACTCTGAAACAAACAGCAATGATTTAAAGTGGAGCAAGCTGCACCCTGCCCTTTCTATGTATAATAAACAAACAAATCCCATTTATTCTGTCTTGTAAACAAACTTCTGCAATCAACATTCAGAAGTGCGTAAACCATGTAAACCATGTGCATGATTGCCGCACAAGCAAAAGTAATCCAACGAGCACAAGCAACAACTAGTGCAGAAGTTCCTAGACCAAGACTGCTTGACCTGAAGCATGTCAGCATGTCTGATGGTGATCAGTGCCTTTTATTTACAAAAGGTTTGCAACAAGCACTATTTAATATGTCCAAATTATTCAAGTATGTTCAACTTCTCTGTACAAGGGCAGCCACCTCACTCTACAGAAGCAGCCAGTATTAGCGCTGCTTATACTGCTAACCACTAAAGTCACACAATGAGCACAAATCCAAGCAAATGACATACGCAGCATAAGACTGTTTATTTTATGTGTTCTTGCAAAAGCGACAAAGAAAAGACACACATCATTTTTGGCCTTTTCTTGCGTGCATTGGGTTGGCAGGATGCAGGGATCGTCAATGCATACCCCACTCGGCGTTGAGGACTGCTGCTTTTGAGCTGTTGGCTGTGCTTTAGAATTGAAGGATTGCTAACAGTCCTGAACTCGACCTCCTGCTGACGAGTGCAAGGGCGCAAGGAGGGTCTCCGAGCACAATGGGACCT
>Ga0307945_1003909_pt1:10000-12103 | contig 12103 bp, 7 predicted proteins | sample OrgLakmetagen228_FD_201818 | JGI IMG/M metagenome (GOLD analysis project Ga0307945, IMG submission 201818) | Saline water microbial communities from Organic Lake, Antarctica - #228 | ecosystem: Environmental > Aquatic > Non-marine Saline and Alkaline > Saline | place: Antarctica...
TTTTAGTTGCTGGATTGTTTGACGCTGCACCTATTGTTGGAGGAAGAGCTTCATAATCCTTGTAACGGCACCCACATTTATGTGACATGTGTTTTGGAGGAAGAGCCTCATTATCCTTGTAGCGGCCCCCACATTTATGTGACAGACCATGCCAATTGCTCCACACTACCTCGTGGACATTGCTTGGTCCCTGATCAAAACGCACCTCAAAACTATTCTAATTATCACGGACACAAACACGTGTACCCAAAGTCCAAAACTGTAATGTTACAAAGCTAAAAGCATAAACTCAGAGAGTGAAATTTACAAACAGGTCTGCAAATATTGACCTGAATCCCTTGCGGCCGATCATAAACGCATGTCAAAAAGAGCGCTGAATGTACAAAATTGTGAAGTCGTGTGCTGTATGTCATGCAACCAGACAATCCAAACTGCCATGTTGCCATCCCAAGCTTCGAACAAGAACCATTATGCTACATTCAAAAGTCGCGTCTTTCTTATTTTGTCATACCAGTTGCGTGCACGCATTCTCCAAAGACGTGTCCTTCTTATCTTGTCACACCAGTTGCGTGCATGCAGAACCTCAACAGACTTAGTCGAGTAGTCAGCTCTGGCAAAAGCGCAAAAAGTACGGAACACGGAAACCACTACCAAGGCTCGAATGGTTTGCCATGTAAATCATTGCCATGGAACCTTGTGTGTGAACATGAGGTCCCAGCCTGTAGAACCCTCATGACGCATGTGGAAAGGTTATTTTTGAATTTCCGGTGATGTTCCTCATTGTTTTTGCTTTCAACTCAGACTTCAAAGCTCTCAAGTCTAGCAGGAAAACACGGGTTCAAACCACCAAGTTGCACAGCCACAGATACGAAATCAGATTGTATCCCTGTGAGTGGCGCACAAACGAATTGCCAAACAAAATGTACATTTACGCACACAAACACACACACGCACGTACGTTCACGCACGCACACACATGCAAACACGCACACACACATGCAGACACACACGGAGAGATCTGCGCACGCGCTCGCACAACACTGCAAGGTTTGACGCGGGCTGCATTAGGGGCAACTACACCACATCCTGTTACCACCTAGGTGGAAGGAATGACAGCAACTAAGTAGATCAGAAGTTGTCAGTGGTAAAACGTAACACGGCACACACAGTGGTTTGCACCAAGCGGCTCAAGCTGCGGCACACACACACACACAAACAAAGAAGTGCATCAGCTCCATCAACCCCACAGCACAGAACCACATCACGAGCAAAACAAACTTGCACACCCCAGCAGGAGGAAAAAGGAAACAGCAACGCGCTGGAAGCCCTGGAAGGCATGGTCTGTAAGCAGGTGACAGAAGTCAGGTTAAAGTAAGTAGTAATTGAAAGCAAACACTCGCGAAGAATATCAGACCTCTGTGCCCGCTGCACAGATGATGATGTGCACTATAATAATGTAACCCTCAGGACTGCCTGCGAGGTCCAGCAAAGCACACTGCACGCAACACGTGCATCGATGAGAGCACAGATGTGCACAGATGATGATGTGCACTGTAACAACGCAACACTCAAAACTGCCTGGGACCTCTGGCAAAGCACACTGTACACCGCAAACCACAGAAAGCGCATGCTTGCTCGTGCTAAATCCGTTCAAACCCACAGCCGGAAGTCAAAAATAGCTGGAGGATGCACACTAGTACATTGTGCAGGATGCTCGCGCCATCCACGTGCAATTCCCAGCCTTGCGTTAAGCGCGCATGCTCCGACATCCACACCCCTTTTTCATCCCATACAATGTCACCGCGCTTGGAATGGAAGCGCAGCGGCTGTGACATCCGCAATGAGGTTTCGGCAGAAGGGGCAGTGAGGTGGGCGCTGCATGTGCATGGAGCACATGCGCTTGGTGCATGGGCCTGCAATGTGTGTGCATGTGTGTGTTTGTATGTGTGTAGGTGCGCACGCGTAAGAAAGAACGTGCACGTGTATGAGCGCTGCATGTGCATGGAGCACATGCGCTTGGTGCATGGGCCTGCAATGTGTGTGCATGTGTGTGTTTGTTTGTGTGTAGGTGCGCACGCGTAAGAAAAAACGTGCACGTGTATG
>Ga0307945_1003914_pt1 | contig 12098 bp, 16 predicted proteins | sample OrgLakmetagen228_FD_201818 | JGI IMG/M metagenome (GOLD analysis project Ga0307945, IMG submission 201818) | Saline water microbial communities from Organic Lake, Antarctica - #228 | ecosystem: Environmental > Aquatic > Non-marine Saline and Alkaline > Saline | place: Antarctica: Organic Lake...
GAGAGAGAGAGAGAGAGAGAGAGAGAGAGAGAGAGAGAGAGAGAGAGAGCGAGAGAGCGAGCGAGCGAGCGAGAGAGAGAGAGAGAGAGAGAGAGAGAGAGACAGAGAGAGAGAGAGAGGGTTTTCCTTCCACACTGTCAGCTAAATCAGTGGCATGACAAATCGTGTGAAATTTCCTGGAATTATAATGTGAGCAACGGTTTTATGGTTATTTGGTTGTTTGGCCAGTTTAGATGGTCCTCTTGTAACAAATTCGCTCTCTTCTCAGACTGCAAGTCTGACTACCATCTCCTCTTGTGCGTTGCATGAGCCGTCGCTTCCTTCTCGCGTGGAGAGGGAGGAGACGTAAAAATCACTTTTATGGGGGGGCTTGGCGGACTTGTAATCAGGGGGAACTTGGACATCGCTGAGAGCCAGGGCTTCTTACATCCTGAATTTCATTACGGAATTGATCAGCCACCCAGTTCCCAAGGCCAAAACACAAAGCTACCCAAGGCAAGAGCTGGTGAGCAATACTCAAATTATCATTAAACCGCTGACCATTTCTGGTCCAGTGTTGCGTCCTGCGCACAGGGCAACTACCAGATCGTGATATGGAAAATAAGCCGGATGCCGTAAATGATTATTGCGAACTGGTGTCATATTAGCATAATTAATTATTGCACTTGCTTTACCGTAAACAGTATCAATCTGTAAGCCTGGTTTGGGTACTAGGAATTAGATTTGATGACGAGATGCTGGCGTGTTACGGATCATGAAGAAACACAAATACGCATCACGCATTGGAAAGGAAGCGAGATTCAGGAGATTGAACAAAATATACAGCGGCTGTACAGGAGCTAGGACGCACCAGGTTGTCCACTAACGTACAGGACGAGATCTCCACTACAGTAGTGGACGAGACTTCACTACAGTAGTGGACAGTTCCGCAACAGGTTTTAGAGCGCGCTGAATGAACATATAATATATAATGAACAATCCAACGTGCATGTATTGCCATGTGACGAAACCTAAAGAAAGGATAAGTGCTTGCATAGGCTGTTCTTATATGCAGTTAGCACAGGCCCAAACAGAGGATAGGAAGTGGTCAGTGATATAGTGGTCAATGCTGATGGCAAGGAGTCACGCAAGAGTCCTGACGCCGATGCTTGGGTGGCAGGGCTGGAACGCACATGCTTGCATGATGACGAACATGGCCCCCATTTTTTTCACCCCCGTGTGCTACCAAGAAAGGGATCATAAAGATGCATATTCCAATCGCCCCTGTACAGCCCCTAATTAAACTTGTACGTAGCATCTGGAAAGGTATGGCTTCTTTGCAAATTCTGGGCAATTGTTCATTGAGCAACAGCACCAGACCAGCTCCTCTTTGAGCAGACCAGCTCCTCCTTAAATTCCTCCTTTGACCAGACAAGCTCCTCCTTGAGACCTGCAAAAGAAAAACACAAAGCTCAGGGGTTGCAGATGAATGCGAAATGATTTTCACGAATTAATTTGACACAAAGTTGTATTTTGTGCTAGGAAAGAAGAGATTCAACGAATTTGTTCCCCCTCTGATTACTCAATTCGAACATAAATGTTGTTGCAAGGCGGGAATAGCACACAACTAGGCCTCCGGGCACCATGCCAAAAGGATATCCGAATTAGGCTGCCTTCAACCAGACCTCCTAGGCTAGAGGTCATCACTTATGCTGGTAAAAGAGGCAGGCCTCCTGGAAAGAGCAGCTCACCGGCAGAAAGCGGTGGGAGTGAGACACCTGCCAAAAGAGCGCCTGCAAAGAAGAAGTCGCCTGCGCCTGTCAAACCAGTCAAGGCAGAAGCTGAGGAGAAGGAGAAGGATGCACTGTATAGCAGTGCTCTGGCAGGTGCGGGAAGTAATCTAATTTGTTGGGCTGCTGGAGTTCAGGCACTCGCGCTCAAACTCGACAGCTGGAATGTATCCATCATAGCCCTGATTTATGAAGCAACAGCATTTGCAATCATGGGTGAACGCTTCTTTTCACTCACAAGACAGGGGAAGAAACGGTGCTCAAACTGAACAGCCCATGCCTGCTTGCATGTGTGCACAAACAGGTGCCCCAGAGCCCTTGGGTCCCAGCAAACAGGGCACGGCTGTCAACTTTGCTCTGTATGGCAAGGAAGCCAACTCTGTGACGTTGTGCCTGTACGACGAGTCCAACTCATACATCACAGAGCTCCCAATGAACAAAACAGGTAGGCGAGGTTCTATGGAATACCTACCACACACAGTATCTGCCCCTCCCCCCCCTGTATTACACGGCATCCGGACCTTATACAATGTCAGCCCACCCTATCATCAGCGCAGTTTGTGTCGTCAGCAATACACAAGAAAGCCATATATTTTCTGCTCATGATATGCATCACCAGGAGACGTGTGGCATGTTGCCTTGGAAGGACTGCCTTCATCCGGAATTTGCTACGGTTACAAGGTGAGTAAGGGGTACCCTTCAGGTGGATGGATGTAAACCAAATTTGCTGAGCCTAAACAAAAGATATGCTGCTCCCCACCACAAACAACAAGCACGCTTGCAACAAGCATTAAGCATACGCGTTTCACACACAGCAAGCGTGCACACACACGCAACACACACACACACACACACTTACACACACACTTACACACACACACACGCACACACACATATGCACACACCCGCAACTTACCCATCCGTCCAGCCTTACTAATCTTGAACAAGTTGGCACAGGGCACACAGTCGCCTGTCTGCCAGCCCAATAGCCGTATAACCTCGGCAGGTGTGCTTGGCTCAATAGTAAATAGCTTAACAATGTGTCATGACCAGGTTTCTGGTGAAGGCGGCTGGGACCAAGGCCTGCGATGGGAGCCCAACCGTGTGCTGCTCGATCCTTATGCGCCATACGTGTCTGGTCGCCGGGAGTTTGCTAAGAGAGATGCCATTGAACAGTTTCAGCCTCAGGTTGGTTACCCATACTGGAGGGAGATTAATGGTTACTAGTTATATTACAATCCTGTAACGTGTGGGAATGGTACGAGTGTACTCTCTGATAGACAGCAAGAAAAGTCTAGGACCCAAATGTAGGAAGGATGGTGGAGCAGGCCATGAAATCACTGAATTAAGACAAAAACTCCTTCCTCCGCTTCATTTTTTTCTGTTAGGTGGGCAGCCTGTTCCTAGGGACCTTCGACTTTGATGAGGAGCCTTTTGACTGGGGAGATGATGCTGCACGCGCACCTCATCACTTAAAGGTAATGTTGTGTTCCAGTTTGGGTTTGGACCAATCAATTCAGGAAGGAGAGGCGCATTGGGGAGAAAACGTAACACATCCCGTGCGCGGCTGCTTGCTAAGGCATGCTACAGGGCAATTTCCAACCCCTCAGGGCATATTAGATGCGGCTGTTCCCGAGAAAAGTATATGTATGGAGAATGTAGAGCTTTTTCAAGTCAGGGTCCAGATCTGTGTGGCTCGCAGTGCTGTGATATACACGGAGAACTTTTCAGCTGCTGTATCTCCTCTATTTTTTGCGTTTTTATTTAGCAATACGAAGGACAAAAGCTTAGCAATGTCTCCACCAATGACCCACACCCTTGCTCTACCTCATCATAGTTCCCTTGTGTATGTGTGTGTGTAGGACCTGGTCATCTACGAGATGCCCGTGAAAGCTTTCACCTCCTCAGGAACATCTGGCCTTCCTGCTCCAGAGAGGGGTACCTTTAAAGGAGTGGCTGAGAAGGTAATGGTTGCTCATGTCTGGCACAGGGGTACTGCGGTCAATGGGTAGAATAATGGCCAGCTCCAGAACTAAACCTGCAGCAGCTCATTAATTTCCATCACCGCTTGATGCTGCGTCATAAGCTCATTGCAAGCCAGCATTCCGGGGCCTCAATCTCACGTGGCAACGCTCGTAAATGAAACTGCAGGCCCAATACCTCTCTGACCTGGGCGTGACTGCAGTGGAGCTCTTACCTGTGAGTGCCTGAAAGCGGCCAGACAAAAGGGTCCCAGCACTAGAAGAGCAGAATGCATGACTCCTCATCTGAATGAATAAGTTTGAGGGATGGACTTGTGAGCTGTGGCTTGTAATCGGAAGCAGCGGTGGTTTGGCCTGACAACGTTCTGCACAAATTGAAACTGATGGCATGCTTTTCTGAGTGACTCAGTGCCAAACTCCACTACATGGGCGGGTAAGCAAACGCTGTCAGGCATCATCAAAGGTGCATCGATTGATTGAGCAAGTTGCCCCCCTTGTTCTGCATGCCTTGTCCTCCTCCCTGCCTACCAAACTCAGGTGTTCGAGTACGACGAGATGGAGTTCCAGCGGCTGCGAAACCCTCGTGAGCACATGGTCAACATGTGGGGCTACAGCCACATCCACACCATGTCTCCCAACAGCCGCTTTGCCACTGCAGGGGTGGGTCCTGTGGCAGCTGCACGCGAGTTCAAAGAGATGGTGAAAAGGTGAGAAGCGCAACGATAGTGCAAGGTAATTGTATATGAAAAGGTGAGAAGCGCAACGATAGTGCAAGGTAATTATATATGAAAAGGTGAGAAGCGCAACGATAGTGCAAGGTAATTGTATATGAAAAGGTGAGAAGCGCAACGATAGTGCAAAAGGTAATTGTATATGAAAAGGACAGAGTATCGAGGACAAGGTACTGATCATGGCGGTGTCCAGTATCATAGCAGGGGTAAATGGAATACCTTACTCTGACATTTTACTTCATGCTTGCGTTCTTCACTCGCACCACAGTCTGCATGCGGCTGGCGTGGAGGTGCTGCTGGATGTGGCATACAACCACACAGCCGAGGGAGGAGATGAGGACCCTTACGTCATTTCCCTGCGAGGCATAGAGAACAACACCTACTACATGATGGGAGGGGGGCAGGTGAACGTTGGCTGTCTCAGGCATTTACTGTTGGTGTGTGTAGGTGCCTTCACAAACAACGCCACTTTTCTGTTCTGTAAATGGGCAAGTATGCTTGTCAGCAGGCCCTGGCCCTACGATACTGTGCCCATTCCTCGTTTGTGTGTGAGAGTGTGTGTGTGTGTGTTTGTGTGTGTGTGTGTGCACTTCCTCATCTGTGCCTTGTGATGTGCCTGCAGATGCTGAACTACAGCGGGTGTGGAAACACTGTAAACGTGAACCACCCAGTGGTTATGAAGAAGGTGCTGGACTCTCTGGTGAAGTGGGTCACTGAGTTCCATGTGGACGGCTTCCGCTTTGACCTTTCCTCAGCAATGTGCAGAGGTGAGCGGTAGGCACCCACTCACACACACTGTTTGGGAAAGTGGCTTCATCAGGTTTTAGGGTTTCAGTTATTCATGATGTAAAAAGGTTGCTTTCATGTGTGTCAAGATGGCAAACGTAGTAAAGAGAAGAATACCATGCCTTTAACACCAGCCTTTCAAGTGTTATGAATTTAAATCCTCCTTCTCTGCCTGGTGCTGACGAGCAGATTCCACTGGCAACCCTCTGGCTTCGCCCCCCGTCATTCGAGAGATTGCCAAGCACCCTGTGCTGTCCAAGGTCAAACTCATCGCAGAGCCATGGGACTGTGGAGGTCTATACCAGGCAAGCATGAGCAGAGAGAGAGAAAGTTTTGTCTTGTCTCTAGGCTCTCTTCAGGCTCCAGACACGCGTTCATTCTTTTTCCTGCTTAGCTGCACCAGGTGGTAGGTAAGGCCGTCATTTTCCTTTCTTTTCGCCCTTCACCGTTTGTTAAGGGTTAAAAAACAAATCCTACACACGACCTGCAACATGTCCGTCCACTCCTTCCTCACGACAAGTTTTTTATTGCATTTCCTGGTCCTACTTTACCCAGTTACATGGTATATTCTGTGCCATGCAGGTCGGAAGCTTTCCTAACTGGGATGTCTGGGCTGAATGGAACGGGAAGTACCGTGATGATGTGCGGCGCTTCATCAAGGGTGACATGGGTAAGTTGTGGGAATACTACTCAATTGCAAGCGTCTTTAAATATGCAGCACTAAGCCACCACCCAAGGTTTTTCAGAAAGTGCAAGCCAATTACAAGTCAAACTAATTGAGAGAGGCTTCAAGTTTTACACTCCACGTTGATGATTAGTGTATGACTTCAACTCTCTCTTTGCCTTCTTGCAGGTATGAAGAAGGCGTTTGCCACACGTCTGTGCGGGAGCTCTGATTTATACCAGACCAACCAGCGCAAGCCCTACCACTCCATCAATTTTGTGATTGCGCATGATGGCTTCAGTTTACATGACCTTGTGGTGCGTCCGGAAGTGTACATGCATATCATTTCTGGCAGCACGTGCAATGCGCCAGTCGGGACCCTAACCTGGAACTAGTTCTTGCATATTAAGCTTCGTTCCTGCTTTCATGTCATTGGCTGCTGCTTATTGACTTTGTGTACATTTGCAGAGTACAATCACGTATAACTCCAGGTAGAAAACAGCCGCCTGACACCCTTCTCACTCAATTTGCTTCCACACACAGGCATACAATGACAAGCACAATGACATCAATGGGGAGGACAATCGTGATGGAAGCAACGATAACTTCAGCTGGAATTGCGGTGCTGAGGGTGCCACAAGCGATCCAAGCATCCTAGCCATGCGAGAGCGCCAAATGCGCAACATGATGGTGGCGCTGATGGTATCACAGGGCACGCCAATGATGGTGATGGGTGAGTCATTGCTTTGCTCAGTGCTCCCTCTCTTTTTTAGCCATCACAGGAAGTATCAGGCATCAGGCATGTGTGTTGCATGCATCTTTTTTACTTTGTTTTTTACACAAAGATCAATACCTCCACCGTGGCCTTCTCGTGCTTTCATTCTCTGCTTCAGACATCAGTGCCAAAGAAATCTAATTACGCACCACCTTCCCTTCTGTTTTGCAATCCGTTGTGCAGGAGATGAGCTGGCCAAGACCCACAACGGCAACAACAACTGGTACGGCCACAACGCGGACTGGACGTTCATGAACTGGGACCTCAATGATGCTCAGCAAGGCCTGCTGCGCTTCTGCAGCGAGCTCATCAAGTTCAGAAGAGGGCACCCTGCGCTGGCTCGAGAGGAATTTGTAAGGTCGGTCCTAGTTGCTGGTGCAGACTGGTGCAGACTGATCACGAGGGGAAAAACGGTCGCACCTGCCTGTCGCATACCCTTTAATGTTGTAGGTAATGATTTGCTTCCCTTGTAACAAGTTGATATGTGAGTAAATAATGTATGGTCGGGCGATGCACGCTTTTGCAGCCCGGGCGACTACACCTGGCACGAAAACGCGTGGGACGACGATAACAGCCGGTTTTTGGCCTTCACCATCCATGACAAGACTGCTGGCGGGGATCTGTATGTGGCCTTCAATGCACACACATTCAAGGTACGTGCATGTGTTGCACATTGCAACTTGTGATGCCAGATGCCTGCTATCGATGCCTGGAGTCCTCTGTGTTGCTTTCCTGGGATAGCAGCACGTCTGCCTGGAAAAGCTTGCAAAGAGCAATTAATCCAAAAAATTGGGAGTGCGCCTTGAAGAATTTAATTATTGCGAAGGCACGAGAGCAGAACGTCATCTAATGAAGCAAAGTACAACTCCACATAATCAAATTAAATAGGCATAATCGAATTACCAAGGTAAGGGAAATTTCAAGTAGAAAAGAGTAATGGGCACTACCTAAGAGAGCACATCGCCTCTCTCAGATCAAGGACTGGATTTTGGCATGGCAAAACACCAGCAGTTAGGCTTGTTGAATACTCTATCAAGAAAAGAAAAAGAAAAGAAGAAAGAACAACTACGCAGGCAGTGAAAACCACTCCCCACATAAATTAAGGAAAAGGAGCCACTTTGGTACCGAGTACCGTAAAGCTCCTCCACCGCGAAAAACAAAGGAAAACCAATGGGGATTAAGAGGGTTGCAGGCTTGTCCTGAATTCGACATCTGATGAGAGTTAATAACAGTACTGGAAAGGGCACGCCTGGTATGGACAAGATTAGCAGCGAAGTTCACAGAGTGCACATGGAGCTTGGCGGCAAGCTTCTTTACTCTTTGAAAATCAAGACCCAGTTCCTTGAAGGGCTTCAGAGTGTGAGTGTTATAGATGGTGGCTCTATCAAAAATGCCTCTTCACTTGTTCAACAAGGCATGCATAAAAACACGAAGGCAGCTTAGTTGTGGTACAAACGCTTCTGGACACAATCCCCCTGATCTTTGTTTAAATGGCCTGCGATTTAATGTTAGCTATGATGGGCTTCGGTAGGTGCTGATACTTGAGTAGCGTTTTTAAGGCAATTGCGCTGGGTGTGTAACGCTGTCAGCAGAGCCTTTTCTTTCATGGCTGCTCACGTCTCATCACAGTACTGACGACTTATCAATTGCAGGCCTCTTCAGTGGGTCCACTCAACCTCCAAAATTTTACATCTTTACATTGAAAATCCTATTCCTTTTCCCCTTCCCCTCTTGCAGGTTGAAGCGCCTCTGCCTCCTCCTCCCTCGGGCAAGAAGTGGTGCCGTGTGGTGGACACAAACCTGGCATCGCCCAAAGACTTTACGGTCGGGGGCAACAGCGGCGTGGAAGCCGTCTATGGCGTAGAAGCTTTTGCCTCGATCATTTTGGTTGCTAAGTAAATGTGAAATAATACAAGGAAATGGAGTTGATGTTGTACAGGTTAAGATTTATTTTGCATTTTGATCGTGATGGTTCGCAACCCTAATACGCCGACCTCTTTGCTATTCAGACCGATTTCTTATAACAAGCCGCATGAAGAATTCCGTAGGGGTGACGCGGGATCGATTTCAAAAGGCTAAATGTTTTTTTAACTCGCCCATACAGTGTCCATTTCCTCCTGACTCTCTGTCCAATTATTGGGCGTGAGAGTGCCCAAGAAAAAAGTAGGACAAACTGCTGTGATGCTGTTTTGACATCGCGGGCCTGTTTCTGTTTCAATTTGAACACATGCAAACCCAAATCCTGGCAAAACGCACTCTTGTCAGCATTACTTTTAGTTTTTGATTTAATTTAATTGGTACCGCCAATGCATCGATCAACCCCTAATGCCCACCTAGGAATCTGAAGTCGCAACCTTGCAGAGGAGATGGATGGCAGAGAGAGACTCCGCAAGGCAACGGAGGAGAAGGGCCGTGCCAAGGTGGTCAACTGCAACGATTGGGAGACAGAACAGAAATCATGTCAAATTTGAAGAAGAAAGCATAATTGAGCAATCTTTCTTTACACACACACACACACACACACACACACACACACACACACACACACACACACACAAACACACACACACACACACACACACACACACACACACAAACACACACACAATCACACACACACACACACACACACACACACACACACACACACACATACACAGAAACACACACACACACACACACATACATACAGCACACACACAAATAGACACACACACACACACAAACACGCAAACACACACAAATAGGCACACACACACAAACACACACACGCACACATACACACAAAAACGCATACACACACATACACAGAAACACACACACACACACACGCATAGACACACACACACACACATACATAAAACACACACACACACAAATAGACACACACACACACACAAACACACAAACACACACAAATAGGCACACACACACACACACACAAACTCACACACACACACGCACACATACACACAAAAACGCATACACATGCAAATACACACACACATGCAAACACACACACGCAATCACACACATACTACGCAACTATACAAACACACACACAAGCACATACGCACGCAAACACACACACACACACACACACGCAAACACACACAAATGCACAAGTACACACAAATATATACGCTCACGCATGCACACACATTCGCAGCTGGAACAATTCCAAGCGGCACGAAAAGCGAACCCTGGTATTATGGACAACCCTCACACACACACGTTTGGTGCAAAGGCCTCCAAACCAGCTAAAAAAGCTGCGATTGCTCCCCCAGTTGGAGCAGCAACAGCAAAACCACCAGCAACCTCTGCTGCTTATCAGCAGCACCAACAAGCGCAGCAAGCTCAGCAGCAGGAAGGCCATGCTCACGCTTCCTACATCACGCCCCCTCAGTCCCCTAACTTACGCCAAAAACCAACCACTGCAAGCACCTTCAGTTCACCTGGTTCCAATCCAGGAGGTGAGCCCTTGCACCCTTTGCACCCTTTGCACCTCTCCCCTTGTACACGCGCACACACACACAGTATTTTGAAGGATTCTAATATAATTTCTAATGACACTTCCTGCTTACAACGCAGTAGGGCAAGCGCATGCCTCCCCGCAAAACATGGAAATGGCACATCTGCGGGTCAGGCTGCTCAGCTCTGAGGCGCGGGCTAGCTCAGCAGAGCATGAGGTACGTGGTATGTTTGCTACAAGGAATTGAGTGTTTGCAAGTCTGCTTGTGTGAGTTTGCTCACAAGGTGACAGCTATGCATAAATTAATCGACTGGTGACAGCTATGTGTAAATGTGTTCTTAAAAATGTAGGCATCACTTGAAGTCGAAGATGATTATAAATGTTTGCTTAAAAGTAGGCTGGAGCTCATCATCATCATCATCATCATCAGCAGCAGCAGCAGCAGCAGCAACAGCAGTAGCAGCACATACACATACATACACACACACACCATACACACACGCGTGCACACTCATATACAAAAACACTCAAGGCACAGCACCGCACTGCTTCTCCTCTCCTCCCAGGTGCACAAGCTCCAGAGCTACATCCGCCAGCTCTCCAGCAGCGCAGCAAAGGACGGCAGTGCGGCCAGCAACGGTGGCAAATGTGAGACGGCTGCGCTTGAACAGCTCCACATGACTGACGCACAGCTGGCGGCGGTGGAGGCTGCCCTTGTGGCTGCTTTGGATGAGGAAGGCCGCATGCGGCAAGAGCTGGAGCACGAGCGCAGGTTCGTGCAGAGCCTTTCGGACACTTGTGTGCAGACAGGGACAGACGGGGGCTCAAAAGTGCACCAATGGGAGGAATATGCAGGAGACTTTTGTTACAGAATGGGCGTATATATGGAGGGGCATAACAGGGAGTGGAAGCGTTCAAGTTCGCAAGTCTGCGCAAGGCAACTTGAAAGTCCCTTTTTGTGTTATTGCACTTACAAAGGATGAATAACGCAGTTGGGCTAGGTGCTCATCATTCAAGTAGTGAATGTCCTGTTACACAGCGGTCCACTCTAAAGGAAATTGTTTTAAAATGAGCCATGCATAGGATGCCAAGTTGCTCCATCAATTTCAATATCAAAAAACCATTGAGTTTGGCAAGGCTCCTACAAGGATTGGCTTATTTTACAGTGCTCCCAAGAGGCATCAAATATCACAACCAAAATAAAATTGCTATATTTTCGAAATGTTCATGTCAAGTGCTATCGATTGGTTATATATATATGAAGGGGGGGGGAGTTCCAGGGGGTTCAAAGATTTTGGGGGGTGCTCCAAAGATTATCTATATTTAGCTAATTGGAATGTTGCGCTCACTACCCTGTCAATCAGCACTCTTGTTTGGTAGTTTTATAAAAGAAGAGGGTCGAGATGCCTGGTTACAGATGTGCACGGAATGCCTCCATATAGGCTGTGGGGGCGCGCCCAAGCAAACACCCAGAAAATGGCTCCAGACATGCAAGCATCGTGTTGCATGATGCACAACATGCGTAAGTGAAATAAACAAATGCATTGGCTGAAGTTTCAGCAATAAAAAGGTTGCCAGTGCAAGAGCATGCGCCTATCAGATTTTTGTGTTATAACTTGTAACTCTACTGGAATATGTTAATGTTTGTTCTCAAAATAACGAGTACACAGATGAATGCCACTTTAAAAAACAACAGAATAACACCCTTTTAGTTTGTGTAGGGGGTCAAAAAGGGGGGGGACATTGTGGGCGGGAGGCTGTCAGGATTTCTTTCTTGACGCCTCCTTAGCAAGTACCGTACAGACTTTATATCACCGCGCAAAAATATCGTTTTTTGCCCTGCGGGGTGACTGCGCGCACGAAAAATATCTATTTATTTTGGGGGTGCGGGATTGAAAAACGGGGATTTTTGGCGTATT
>Ga0307945_1003919_pt1 | contig 12089 bp, 7 predicted proteins | sample OrgLakmetagen228_FD_201818 | JGI IMG/M metagenome (GOLD analysis project Ga0307945, IMG submission 201818) | Saline water microbial communities from Organic Lake, Antarctica - #228 | ecosystem: Environmental > Aquatic > Non-marine Saline and Alkaline > Saline | place: Antarctica: Organic Lake...
CCCTCTCCCTCTCCCTCTCCCTCTCCCTCTCCCTCTCCCTCTCCCTCTCTCTCCCTCTCTCTCCCTCCCCCTCTCTCTCTCTCTCTCTATCTCTCTCTCTCTCTCTCTATCTCTACATCTCTATATACATATATATATCTATCTCTACATCTCTCTCTCTCTCTATACATATATATATATATATATCTCTCTCTCTCTCTCTCTTTTTCCCTCTTAAGTTGTTAAGGTATTTGAGCAATTGTGAGCTTTCCCATAAAATGAACCCCCCGTCTACTATAGTTCACTATAAAATCACAAAAGAACGGTTGTGAAACGTTTGAAGGCTTTTCTCAAAATTCAAATTTCTCATCACGAACCCCTGTTTTTTTCGCTGCTCACAACATGCAGATTCCCTGCGGCTTTCAAATTCAATCACGTGCATTAAATCCGCAAATTGACATTGACGAACAGCGACAATAAATTTCACAGTAACAACCAATACCAAACAGGTGTACTACAAAACGCCTTCTACCAATAACAAGATCGGGCGTACACTTACAAGCAATCTATAATGGCATATTGGCGTGTGCAATAATGGCGTGTGCAATAATGGCGTGTGCAATAATGGTGTGTGCAATAATGGCATAATGGCGTGTGCAAAGGCAAGCAATCAAACGCAATCTATAATGGCGCACACTTACAAGCAATCTATAATGGCGTGTGCAAAGACAAGCAATCTATAATGGCATAATGGCGTGTGCAAAGGCAAGCAATCAAACGCACTGGTCACCCAAGACCAAGGATCAAAACGACACATGGTTTACGATTGCAATGTTTTTTCGTTGTGCACTATTATAAGAACTGTTTTTGTGTTGTGCACTACTGCAGAAAATCGTAAGAAATATTTTCGCGTTGTGCACTACTGCAGAAAATTATAAGAAATGCTTTTGCGTTTGCGTTGAGTACCATTGCAGAAATGTGTTTGCGTTGTGCACTCCTGCAGAAAATGATAAGAAAGCACGTACACACAATACACACACGGCAGCTGCTTTCTAGAAGTTAGGAGCATGTAAGATAAGTTGGCCAATACGTTATGAGCAACCTTATTGTCATCCTTTCATTCTTTTTTGCTTTTCGTTTCTGCACCACACAGCAGCCAGCACCAAAGCAGATTCTACGAAGCCGCAAATGAGGTACATTTTATACACTGCCGACAATGATTTATTCCTTTTTATACCAATGACCAGAGCATCCTCACACCTTAGATGCGACAGCCGGGGAAGCTGGCTCAGCACGCAAATTTCAGTGTGCCTGCAAATATTGTGTGCAATGATGATTTGTGCTTGTGCTTGGATGCAGTTGCACACAGATCTACAAATGTGTGTGTTGTGTGTGTTGTGTGTGTGTTGTGTGTGTGTTGTGTGTGTTGTGTGTGTTGTGTGTGTGTTGTGTGTGTGTGTGTGTGTGCGTGTGTGTGTGTGTGTGTGTGTGTGTGTGTGTGTGTGTGTGCGCGTATGTGTTAATGCATCTCACCTCGCAAATTACTTCGCGTTTGCAATAATAATATAAAATAAATCCTTCAAGCGTTTGCAGGTTTTCCACGTCTGCTCCAAGGAGGGTACTCTGCTCCCTGCCATGCAATCGCACGATTCTCTAGAAGCACTGCGTCTTCCCAAATGGTTGCATACATGTGAGTATGTGTGGTTGCACATGTCTCAGATGCTTGCACATGCTTGCACTCGCGCGCTCACGGTTCCAGCAAGCTGGTCCTGAATCCTGACCAATCTGGACATGGGGATGCATGACAAAAGTTCCTTCTACCCTGGCACCATTCGTGCCATTGATGCCTTGCACAGTAGACAAGCGGGGGAATGGTTGGTCCAAAACCCTTGATGTACGATTCATTCAGTGCCATTCAATTTTTCGGCCTTTTTGCGGCCTCCTCGTGACACAGGCATCGTTTTCCTTTCCTGGATGATGGTATTATGGTAAGCACATTTTCTGCCTGTCTTCACACACACAAAATCCACACATATGCTTGTTATGGCACGCATCTCATCTCCTTACTTCAAGCTGCGGGGGGATGGGTGGGATGGATAACGTGGCATCAGCTTCATGCAAGATAATTTTATTAGCTTAGGGACTAAGAGCTCTTGTCTCTGGTCACGTGAGTGTGAAATTCCACAAAGAAGATAGTGGCAAGGTTTCAAACGCTGTTGTGAATCATGCACCCTAACCTACACGACGAAATGTCACCAAGGGTGAATACTGGGCTCAACCCCCTACTGTTTTGCCGTCTCCCGTGTTAATGCATTTAGCATCCTGCCAGATCCTGCTTTGAAAAAGTAGATCAGTCATCCTGCATACAAAAAAGCACGTACCTACTTAAAAGCACCTTGGCTTAAAATCATCATCCTGCGTACTTTTCCACTGTCCCACTGTCCCAGCTTGTCAAATTGTTATAGATCTAGCACGTACCAAGGGTAGCAGTGCTTAGGTAAAATTTTAAATTTGGTTAGAATGACTTTTGTTGTGGACTCGGTGGAATGTTATAAGCTGAGCGTTTATTTGTGGAGCGGCCTGGCATTCAGGCTAGCTGTCTCCAGGGCTTGGACTGGGTATGTCTGTGCAGTTGCAGTAGATAGTGCCTATTGCTCTGAAGTTTGATAATGTGGAGGGTGTTGCTGCTTTAGATAGCACCTACACAGTCATTGTAATATTAACATGACAGCAGCACGTCCTATCATGGATTAAAATTGCCAGATACAACTCAACCCATAGAGAACACTATCCACGGCTTGTCCATTTTTTGTTCTTACCTCTTGACCCAAGTGACTTAAGGCATAGATTTCGAGCTAAAGAGCAAGTCACGAATCGCTTGTTCAGGGTGCTGGTATTTCCTGCAAGCTGGACATTCGCGGTTTGGACTGCCCAAGCCCTGAGGCTAGCTCCTTTCCACGCGCTCATTGCTGGAATATCTGCTACACCAGGAGATGTCATAACCAAGGTAAGAAAGAGGTGACAGCCAAGGAGGCGTTCATTGCTGGAATATCTGCTACACCAGGAGATGTCATAACCAAGGTAACAAAAAGGTGACAGCCAAGGAGGCGTTCATTGCTGCAATATCTGCTGCACCAGGAGATGTCATAACCAAGGTAACAAAAAGGTGACAGCCAAGGAGGAGTCCTGCCTGGCCAAACGTCTTGAAAGGCTCTACCTTACAGATACACAAAAGGTGACAGCCAAGGAGGAGTCCTGCCTGGCCAAACGTCTTGACAGGCTCTACCTTACAGATACCTCTACCTTACAGATACACAGCTACCTTACAGATACACACCACTACCTTACAGATACACACCACTACCTAACAGATACACAGCTACCTTACAGATACAGCCTCTACCTTACAGATACACTGGAGCCAGGAATGATGCTCTGTGAGGGATACAGGTTCAGAACCTGATTAACTCAAAACTTTTTTCATTCTTGGATGCGTGTACCTACTCCAGAGATGTTGTCAGATCGAGTTTTTCACGCTGAGGTTCCTGGGGTCCCACATATGGAAACTGGCATGCACCCACCAACTTGTAGGTAGTAGGCCCATGGATTCACCAGCTTGTAGGTAGGTAGCCCAGTACGTTGTAGTACAAAGTATATGGACCTTAGGCGCCGAAGGGAACTGATAAGCCATGGAGATGCTGAGACTGCAGAATAAACTGAAAGAACAGACCTTTGTTTAAGCCCACCTCCTGACATGCAGAAAAAATGTTGTATTGCGCTGCTCAAGTTAAAAGTGGCATTAAGGCGTCTGTGTCATTTTTGGCACATCCTGGCCAAATCCCAGACTTGATTTCCTTGTGGCATGTTAGAGTATAATCAGCCTGACTTAGATTACTTTCCCCAATTACAACCCCCCCTCTCTCCTGGATAATGGTGCGGCGACATTGATAGCATACATTTAACATGCATACCTTTAAGCTGATGGTGGCATTTGCTTGCCCAACTCTCTTTACCTAATGCAACACGCAGAGCAGTTTTAATTATAAATATGCTGTAGATTGTTATGATTCTCCAGGAGGCCTGAAAATTTTCAAACATAAAAATAAACACACAAACATCTGCACACACACACATGCGCACACGCACATGCACGTATTACAGTATGCCAACTTCAAATGGGTCGTGCTTGCCCACAACGCTCCCTGTGGCATCTGGGCTCTTCTAATACCCTTGCAACTGTCACCTCAGATACGAACAAGGCACCCCGTCTTGCACCGACTTGGAGGTAAGTGTGGAGGCAAGTGTGGCTAGAGTGTTTGCCGGCTCTGCCATGACTCCTGGCTTCTTCTGTTGCAGCTCTCTGCTGTCATTTATTCGATCCATTATGTAAGGATTATTTGGCAATTTAAAGAGATCCAGAGAGCAGCCGAATGAGTTCAGGGGGAACTAGAGGGTAATAGGGATTAGGCAAAATTTTGACGCAGTGGGGCTGCTGAGGCAAATTTGAGCACTCATCCTGTCATGCCACCCTATGAAGGTCACTGTTGCTTCTGTATGGACACCACTTGGAATTTTAGAATTTGCATCAATTGTCTGCCAGCCAACTTATTCGCCTGCAAGGACGTACCTTTCTAAGATCTGAGCCACAACATTGTTTTTGGGCTTGCATGGAGCACAAATCTCGTTTAGCCCAATGGCAATGTCTGCGGCTTCCTTTTTCAATGCCTTTCTTGTGTGAACCAAGCAAACCTGTGCTTCGTCTGATACCAATGACCAAAGACGAGGGCTCTGACTCAGATTTATAGTTTGTAACGCTCATGAAAGTTCCTTTGTAGGCCTGGCTAAAGATGATAAAGTTATCCTGTTACTCACAGCAGATAGTAGGGAATAACTTGATCGCTTTCGAGTGGGGACTCAGAAAACAAATTGGTAGGAAAAGGCATTCAAAAAAGGAAAAGAAGGACAGGGGTGTCAGGGAGGTCGTTTTGAGGCCACTTAGTCACACCACATACAAATGCAGTGATCACCCAGTGCTCATACTCAGATGCAATTCAAGCTGTCAGTTGCCTTGCAGCCAATCACAAGGCTTTGCCTTTCCCTGCCGACTTGGTTACAAGCGTCCCATCATTGTTATGTACTACATTCAATGTGCAGGGAGGCTGTTTGCAAGCCTGGGCGTTTTATTAATGGGTGGTGTCTTCCTGACTTACACCACTTCAGCCATAGCTACAAAGCCTCAGGAAGGCCCAATTCTGCACTTTGCTTACATGGCCTTTAACACAGGTGCGTCTTTTCTATTTGCTTGGCAGGTAGTTGTTAAGATACGGTGCTACACAGTTTTGTCTGGACTTTGAATGCAAGCTTGTAACACAAAGTTCAAATTTGTAACTAAAAAGTGACTTCCTAAACAAATGTGGGGAGATTCCTTGCGTACTTTTTCTTTTGTAGCTTGTAGCTTGTGCGGTGTACAGCTGTTCATCAAGACATATTCAAACACTTCACAAACTCAAGTGATCTTATATGCAAATTTTATAACTCGTGCACTTTTGCGCATGCTCGCATGGGTCGAATAAGCCTGCATATATCCATTATTTCCATGTTATTGTACTCAACCAGTCAACACATTTACACACATAAACCACCTATCAAACAAGAGAAAAGGATGCAGGCAGTGAAAACAGGAGATACTTTGGTACCTGATCAGCCAGTAATAATGCAGCTTAGAAAATAGCATGATCTCTAGATCAGCTACCCACAATGTACCATATGGAGACATTGTTATATATAACACTTGATGATCACAGGTGCAGCTGCATGGTTCCTGTCCAGCTTGTGCATTGCAGTGGCCATGGCACGAGCCAAGCAGTATGAAAAGGTAGGTGTATAGGGAGAGCAAACACTGAGTTTGCTGTTTACAATTAAGGGCGTGCGCTGACCTTCTTTGGTGAGGGATGCGACGCAAATCACTTGGCACTACCAGGAAATACATGATGAAAGCATCTGCCACACAAACATGTCACAATGCTGGTGGCCTTGTTTATTTTTAATATGAAATGGTTTGAACTGCCAACATACGGACGATCGGTGGTCAAGTCAGCCCTCTGTTCATGGACTTGCAATAGCAGTTCTGCAAAGTCATCAGACCAATTTTGTGTGCTTGCAACAAGCAGTGTTTAGGTCAAGTAGAAATCGTACATGTAGCTGCCCAGCTTTACATGGGGTGGATCATATATTTATACCAGTACCATTCATGCATTGATTTCAGTGTATGAAGTATGAAGTATGCAATTTATTGCATGTACATTTTGTTTTAGCAAAAGACCGACATGGTAGCATCAAATGACTCATAAGAAGACGATTCAGCAACACAGGTAGAAAAATTGCTCTCCCTTATTGATTGGAGAAGGAGTTGCTTAGACATCGAATAGCTCCTCCATCACAGGAAAGAACAAGAGGGAGATTTATGGTGATTAGGATTGCTGCAAGCCTGATCCGCTCCTGATGAGAGTTTGTACTAATACCGGAAAGGGCACGTCTATTTTGCACAAGTAAAGCAGGGTAGTGGACAGAGTGCGCGAGGTGCTTGGAAGCAAGTTTCTTAACTTGTTAAATATCAATATCCTGCTCCTTGAATGTCTATAGAATTTCAGCGTTGTAAATGCTGCAAGTCACATTTAAGAGGGTGCGGAGAGTAGTGGGAGCTCATTAAAGAATGGTGCAGAGGACCTTGTGCTGTTCCTCAGTGGTGTTCAACTAGAGGTTTTTGTCTTCAAAGTACTTGATCTGATTGAGGTGGATCTAAGTGACTTCGGATGCCTACAAATCCAGGAGTTGGATTTCTGTACAGCTAGAGTAGCAGCACAAACAAAGTGGTCCCTTCCCTTGAGAAGCCTTCCATAAACCTCATCACCAATGTAGTATGTTCGATTTCCTCTGTACAACTGCACCTTCTGGTGGGGCTATGGCTTTGGTGGGGCTTGGGCTGTGTGAGTTGTGCTCGTGAGTAATTCCCCAAAGCACGTCTTTTTTATTATTATTTCACAAGATAATGTACATGCACATCTTCTTATCTCCAGCACCGAGTTTGGATGGCACGGCACCTTGTATCTGGCCTATGGGTGGCCGTCCAACGTCTCTTGCTTGGTAGGTAACGCTGTTCCAATGCTGTTTTTGGTTAAGCAGATATTTAGGTTATTTGGTGGATCCAGGGGATTTCCAACTGCCTTTGAATTCTTACATGCTATTGCATTTTGTGCCTGTGCCAAACAAAGCAGAGCAAATAAAACTCTAGCACTGTTTCCATTGGTATCTCAATGCAAGCAAAGCTGTTCTACATCACTTACAACTTACAACCAGGTTCTGCATCACTTGCACTCTTGGCTACTGGACTGGACTGGAAGCTCGTAAGTGAGGAAAACAAGCTCCGGTCATATGTGGCTGCGAGCATGGTTACATGGTCCATTTGCATTCTCGCCTTTGAGATGGTGGTGAGGAAGGGAGGGCTGGATTTATCCAAGGCACACGCTGGGGCAACGGCACAGATAGAGTTTTCACGGAGGCAGACAAAAGCGGAGTGATCTCAAGAGGTGGCCTGTGAACCCTTGGGGAGAGCTGGGGTGTCAGGATAACATGAGGGATGACAAATAGGGACGAGTATACCCATGTACGCACACGTACACTTCAAAGCCAATGTTATGTGCCCATGTGTTGACACGATGCAGTAGGTTGAGAGGCGCCACCAGTGGGGCAACTGAAAGTCAGACAAAAGGCCTAGTGTCACAGGATCAGGCCAGGCTTGACAGGGGTACGGTGTCATTTTTTGACGTGGTGACGTCATCTTGTGATGTGTCATCTTGTGACGTGGTGAAAGGGTTAAATAATGCGTCACGCCCAATCGTTGGCAGCGACAAATCGTGTGACAATCAGTTAGCTGGTTGACAGTTGAGAGTTAATGTATGTCTAGTTCAATAAGTCGGATGTGCTAGCCTTGCTGATAACTAGTTCATCTTTGGACCAAGAAAGGCCTCCAAGGTGGAAAAACCATCCAGCAGAGGAGTGGGTTTGCACAGCTGTGGTCCATATTGCTTCTACCAGTTCCCTGTTCGTTGACGTGGTTTACTTAGCAGTGACGGTGATTTGATCTGATGTCAATTTGTACGTGTTTGTGGGTGTATGTACCGCACTTAACGTACGTGCACTTACATGTTATGTTATTTGCTTTCTGACAGCACAGTTTCAGTTTCTCTTGAATAATGCTAATGAGGAGTTACCATCACGGTGTTTTCATCACTTGCGCATTAATTACTTGCTCTAGGGCCTGACTTGAAACAAGCCTTAAAATTATGGGGGCATACTACTAGGCGTTTCCTGTGTGCTGTAGCTAAGGAAAAGGAAGGGAAGGTAAGGTTGCATCGCGATAAATGCCTCAGGGGCCATCTGAGCTGAAGCTTGGAAGAAGCCTGAAACTACACCTAGCTAAAAAAAGGTGAACGTCCGTCCGTCTAAGAAAGCTTTCTTAACTAGCCAAAGCCATGCTAGCACTCCCTACACTACTCCACGCTAGCCAAAGCCATGCTACACTTGCTCCCTACACCACTATCAATCCTCCACAGTAGCCAAAGCCATGCTAGCAAACTCCCTACACTACTCCACGCTAGCCAAAGCCATGCTACACTTGCTCCCTACATCATTACCAATCCTCCATAGTAGCCAAAGCCATGCTAGCGGAGCCGCTCCTCTCTGTGCGCAATTCGATCACTGTGCCCTTTGCTCATGTACACATACATGCACTAGCCACTCACATGGTTCTAGATCTACCATGATCCACAGAGCAGCCCTTTGCTCATGTACACTTGCACTGGCCACCAACACGGTTCTAGATCTACCATGATCCACGTAGCAGGTTTGGTTAGTTGGTTATCAGTTGAGGTTATATAGTACATTTATAATACATTTTGCCTAGTCTCGTCCAATAAACTGACTTCCCCAGCTTATGCTCTGTTGCGTTGAAATTAAGCAGGTAGATTAATACGCACATAAAGTAGGAAGGATGTTAGTTGCATCAGTGTACTCCTTAATGGATGTGAGTGAGAATTGCTGCGCCTTCTACAATGCTGCTCTCCTGAAGCTCTGTCGCTTTGTGTTGCTCAAGCTATTCGTGTACATGGATGTTTGTGCTTGTGTTTGAAGCTGACAGGGCCTGGTGCGGTCTGCGTTCTTTCTTGCTTTGCTAGTCTCTTATCCTTGCTCTCTTGCTTAACGTTACTCACCTCAGGTGTGAGTCTTGAATTGCGGGCCCTGATTGACCTTCAAACGCAAGCACAGAATCAGATTACAGAAGGGAGATCCAGATGTTACAGGGTTTAAATGGTTTACAAGGTTTGCAAAAAAGGCCTTCAGTCAAGAAGTGCGACTGCTAGCCTGCTCATGAAGAGCGATTAGTTCATGGAGGAAAAAATAAAGCTTGTAATTGTTCTGGCTTAGGAAACTAGACACATCGTGGGATCCTGTTGGGGGAAACAGAGATGCACAATTCCTGCGAAAGGAAATCACATTCAGATGTTACAGATGTTACAGATAAGCCACCAGTAAATTAAAAGCGACTGCTAGGCTGCAAAAAGTAAATAAAACATGTAAATATTGTGGGGTGTTTGTTGTATCACGAACTCGCAGCACCAGACTTATAGCACCAGAAGAGCAATTCGACGCGAAACTCAGACAGTAGTAAAACTAACACCCTGAAAACTTCCGTCAGCAGATACCAGCCGTCAGCAGATCCACCTTCTCCAGACAACACTTACCCTTAAGATCTCAGCATTCTTCAACGTGACATCCACCTCATAGAGATCAAGATGAGGACACTAGACTCATAACCAGACGAGTGCAGGAACAGCACAAAGGCCTCTGCACCATCCTTCAAAGAGCCTCCATAACCCTCCACACCATCCTTTTAGGAGTGGGTTGCACTACCTACAACAATCACAAGCTGAAGCCTTTAAGGATCTGGGTCTTGATTTTCAAAGAATAAGAAACTTGCTTCCAAGTTTCATGTTCATTTTGTCAATTATGCTGCCAAACTTGTCCATACCAGACTTGCCCTTTCCAGCACTGTCATCAACTCTCGTTGGGAGCAGGTTTCAGGTGAAGTCCGCAACCCTCCTGGATCCCATCAATCTTTTCCTTGTTCCTTTGGTGGAGGAGTTTATACCACCTGGTACTAAAGTGGCTTCTTATCCTTGAGTAGTGTGAGGGATGTATTTTGCTCCTGCATAGTTTTTACACTTTTTATCTTTGATTGTAGGGTTGCATGTTATATCGCCAGTAGTTGAACTTCTGCCTGGCCCGTAGGATCCAATTTTGCTACTGACTTTAATGAGCAGGTAATGCGCTTGTGTTAATAGTGTTAATATTCCTGAAGTGTGTGTGCTAGAACCCAGAGAGCACGTGCATGACATTTTATGTTTATGTAAGCAGAGGAAATGTGCATGATACTACCATTTGATTGTGGGCAGAGGGGACATGCAGCCATGATGAATGGCGTATTTGATTGTAAGGCCTGAGGCTAGTTTTTCTAGAATTTGTAACAGTTTCGTTAAACTGCTTGTCACACGATAAGTGGCTGCCAATGAATATGCTTGTCAATGCAGGTGTGTAAAAATTTGTGTTGTATCAATTATGCTGTAGCTATAAGGCACATCTTATTTTACAAAGGTATGTATCCCCTCCTTTAATCTCAATGCTGCAACCTTTGCACCAGTCACAGTCATTTTGCTGTGACAGGAATGCGCAGCACCAAGCTTTGCTGCTCAGAGTAGTACACCATATCCATTTTCTTTCTCGAGCAGTTGCCCTTACAGATACTTTTGCTGTAATCCTGCACCTTCAGCGTCAACACTATCACCAATGTGCACGTGCCTGCATTGTGTAGTCTTGAATTTCCTTTCTGTGGATTGATTATGGGCTCAACCCGTCTGAGCTCATTCTTATTGAACATTTTGATGGTGGAGAAGTTTCACGCTGCTCAGTTACAAAATTCTATTTGTTGAATATCTCACTCCTCGCATTGACTAACCCAAAATAGTTCTGATGCAAGGCAAAGGCGCTTCATATACATTTATGTAATGATTTGTCCTTATACCATGTCAACAAGTCCAAAGATGCGCAACTGTTTTACTGTAACAACATTTGGAAACAACACCTGTTTATCCTGAGTTCACTTCTACAAAATCCGAATCTCCATCAAAAATAGGTCGACCTCAAAAGCCCCTAATGTTCTTTGCCAGAAGCTCCTGCAAGGCGGTGTTAGGAAACAAAGCTGCACAACTTAGTGCTGTTCAACAAAAAGCAACCAAGCCCCTAGAATGTGAGATGTGTAGCAGAAATGTGTATGATTCAAGCAACTTGACATAAGCCTCATACTGGATGGAACACATGGTATCACAGGTATTAAGACGTACAGCGCCTACCTCCATGTTCTCTTGCAGCCTGGCACGTATGCTTCAAGCAACTTGACATAAGCCTCACTGAATGGAACATGGTATCACAGGTATCAAGGCGTACAGCGCCTACCTCCATGTTCTCTTGCAGCTTGGCACGGGCCTTATGAATGTCATCGATGCTCATTTCTTTTGGCCATGCCCAGACCTGCACAAAAGGAAGGGTATGAAGCACAACGCATCTCCTGAGGTGGAGAGCTGAACTCTGCAAAGTTCAATGTTCCAGCTAAGTGATGTCAACCACTTGTGTTTCATCCGAGCTTTTCTCATGTTTCTCCATTCTTGAATAACTTAGCCCTTGCAGACATTCTCTACTTCCTTAGCTTACATGTTATTAAGGCTTAATTTAATCAAATCTTGCTTTCTTCTCTCGTGGAGGACCCTAGCCAAACGTGAGTGTGAACAACATGAACACCATCTCACGCCATCTCAACCAACACGCACCTCGTTATGCCTGCCCAGCACGTGGTATGGCTTGTCGTAAAAGGCCACGCCCACCATGTCCGTCCTGACCTTGATTCCAGACTTGTCCAGGTCCTCCAAAAAGTCAAAAATCTGCAGCATGTTCACAAATTACTATACTCTGGATGAAAGCACCGCCTGGATGAAAATGCT
>Ga0307945_1003931_pt1:0-7500 | contig 12068 bp, 15 predicted proteins | sample OrgLakmetagen228_FD_201818 | JGI IMG/M metagenome (GOLD analysis project Ga0307945, IMG submission 201818) | Saline water microbial communities from Organic Lake, Antarctica - #228 | ecosystem: Environmental > Aquatic > Non-marine Saline and Alkaline > Saline | place: Antarctica: Organic...
CTGTGCGTTGGCAGCCAAATAAGGCTGGGAGCCGCAGTAGCTGCACATTCATTTCTTACCTGGGCAACCAGAGCAGCAGCCTGTGCGTTGGCAGCCAAATGAGGCTGGGAGCCGCAGTAGCTGCACACTCATTTCTTACCTGGGCAACCAGAGCAGCAGCCTGTGCGTTGGCAGCTAAATGAGGCTGGGAGCCGCAGTAGCTGCACATTCATTTCTTACCTGGGCAACCAGAGCAGCAGTCTGTGCGTTGGCAGCCAAATGAGGCTGGGAGCCACAGTAGCTGCACATTCATTTCTTACCTGGGCAACCAGAGCAGCAGCCTGTGCGTTGGCAGCCAAATGAGGCTGGGAGCCGCAGTAGCTGCACATTCATTTCTTACCTGGGCAACCAGAGCAGCAGCCTGTGCGTTGGCAGCCAAATAAGGCTGGGAGCCGCAGTAGCTGCACATTCATTTCTTACCTGGGCAACCAGAGCAGCAGCCTGTGCGTTGGCAGCCAAATGAGGCTGGGAGCCGCAGTAGCTGCACAGCAGGGCCAAAGCATCATACAGGTCTTCCATCCCACCACCACCACCACCGCTACTGCTGCTGCTGTGTGGTTCAGGCTGTGAAACTCTGGGGTTGCTACCCCCACTGCTGCTGCTGCTGCCGCGGCTGCCTTGCTGCTGCTGCGGCTGCCGATCCTGCTCTTGCTGCTGCTGCTGCTGCTGCAGCTGCCGATCCTGCTCTTGCTGCTGCAGCTGCCGATCCTGCTGCTGCTGCTGCTGCTGCTGCTGCTGTGGCTGCCGATCCTGCTCTTGCTGCTGCTGCTGCTGCAGCTGCCGATCCTGCTCTTGCTGCTGCTGCTGCGGCTGCCGATCCTGCTGCTGCTGCTGCCACTCCTGCTCTTGTTCTTGCTGCTGCTGCTGCTGCTGTACGTGCTGCCGACCCTGCTGCTGCTCCTGTTGCTGTATGTGCTGCTGCTGCTGCTGCTGCTGTTGCAGTTGCTGTATGTGCTGCCGACCCTGCTGCTGCTTCTGAACGTGCTGCTGCTCCTGCGGTCGCTGCTGAATACGCTGTTGACCCTGCTCCTGCTGCTGCTCTGAAAGTGCTGGCGGTCCTTGCTGGTGGTCTTTTGGGTTTGCTTGCTGCTGCAGTGCAGCAGTCCTGACTCCATCACCACTTCCTATGGCATTTATGGCCACAGCAGAAGCAGCACCGCCACCACCTACAGCCTCCACACCCACACCACCTACAGCATCCACACCCACACCACCCACACCACCACCTACTGCACCCATGCCACCACCATCACCTGCAGCACCCACACCCACATCACCACCAGCAGCACCCACACCGTTGCTCTTGGCTGGAGCTGTAATGCCGGGGGTCACCAAGGAGCACAGGGCGCCCATAAAGCGCGACACGTCCTGTGCGTGCTGGCTCCTGTGCATATTTATGTGTGTAGGTATGTGTGTGTGAGTGAGTGCTGGCTCCTGTCTGTGTGTGGTGGTGTGTGTAGGTATGTGTGTGTATGTGTTTGTGTGTGACCGCGAGTGTGTGATTGTGTTTGAGTGAATGCTGGGGGTCACCAAGGAGCACAGGGCGCCCACAAAGCGCGACACCTCCTGTGCGTGCTGGCTCCTGTGTGTGTGATTGTGAGTGTATGTATGTGTGTATATATGTGTGTGTGTGTGCGCGTGCTTACGTGTTTATGTATGTGTGTGTGTGAATGTGTGTGTATGTGTGTGTGCGCGTGCTTACGTGTGTATGTGTGTGTGTGTGTGTGTGCGCGTGCTTACGTGTGTATGTGTGTGTGTGCGCAAAGGTGACAAATAGATTACACACATTTGAAAGCTGAAGGATCTAAGAAGGCCCTTTATATCGCAAAGAAGATTTCTAAAACAAGGTAAGGGTGATTTCCAATTGCCAAAAATAGCAATAAAACAGCACGGCCAGGCTGACGTATAATTACAAAGGTGATTTCCAAAATTCACAGCTAGGGCGTCAATGTCAGCATTGTGGTGGTGGTGATCAAATTACTTTTGTGAATTGTTTTACGCAACCTTTAAGACCCTGCGGGAAATTAACGGGATTTTGAGATGGCGGTGCTCAAATTATTCTGCTTAAACGTACGTGCTTTTGAGGGTGGTGGTGAATACGTGTCGGTCGGTTCTGTAGGAAAGGTTAACATCCCAAAATCCAGATATTCAAGTATCAAGACGTCCAAATATCAAAATCGTAGCCCTCTCTTACCTGCAAATACAATTTTAATGATAATTTTAGTATTTTTGCAGAGGTGGTCGACGGAGCAAAAGTCCTGAAAATGTTCCTTTTCCGATGCAAATCGTGTCTAAATAACATAACTAGATGTTTCATGAAGTCTGAGGCCAAATGGACTACCACAGTGGTCTGGGCAGAAATCCAGTTCAAAGTTGGCACTGAATGTTTACGTATTGAGCCACCACGCTCTACCCAGAGCCTCTTTTCACCTCAAAACACGGCAGGAGTATTTCTTTTATGATACCAAGTCATCCTGAATTTTGAAAAGCAGAATTGGTGAAGTTTGGTTTTCCACCTTTTTGGCACCCCTTTTGCTGATTTGTTTTAAGGGAAATGGGCCAACTGCTGCTTTGCTTTGCCCCATTTTTGTTGCAATGATATTCTTTAAAATGTAGATATTCATATAAAAGTGTCACAAATCGGGTCAATTGGTGGTGAGATATGACAGATTGGTGGTGAAAAGTGGGGTTAACGCCCCGGGCAACTAGGCATGTGCCCCACTACTGGCAGTCTTAAAGCTCAGGTGATATCAGCAGCTACCTTTGGGTACTAAGCTTCAAAACTGCCAGCTGCGGGGCGCATACTCTGGGAACATTTCAAACACACCCCCTTTTCAGTCCTCCTTCGACCACCTCTGGTATTTTTGTGGCACTCGATATAAACCACACCAATTAAGCTCTCCTTACGAATTTCAAAACAATCCTAAGATCTTCCTTTGAAAACGGTTGAAACGGTTGAAATTTTATCAATTATTCAATGGTCTCACAAGTCTTACAAAATTCTAAACAATCCTAGGATCTTCCTTCGAAAACAGAAAATTTATTAATTATTGATTTATGGTGTCACAAGTGATCATGGACAGACGGTGTACATGGTAAGGGCGTCAGTAGTTTGGTGTTGGTGTTGGTGGTAGTTATTTATTTAATGGTGGTGGTTTTATTTAATTAATGGTGGTAGTTAATGATTGAATGGTCTCACAAGTGATCATGGACAAACGGTACATGGTAAGGGCGTCAATAGTTTGGAGTTGGTGTTGGTGGTAGTGGTGGTGGTGGTGGTGGTAGGGATACAGGGCAATCCCTGGATCCAATGATAATCTCCATGCTCAGGCAGACATAGCAAATGTCGTGCAGCGTCTAACGTTTCTAGTGTCGGAGCATGCTCGGGTCACTCAGGGACACTGTGGATATTACACACATGGCAGTGTTTTCTTTGGAAGATCTAGATCAAGGATGACCTTTTTGATGCCGTCCTTAATAATGTGAGCGATGATATCCATGCTCATCGTGTGCAAGAAATGTGCACGTGCACACACACACACGCACACACACGCACACACACACACACATACACACAGGCACACACACAGACACATACAAACACAAACAGACAACAAACACACGCACAAACACGCATATGCGTAGGGTTGGACAGAACCGTATATATACACCGTATATGACCGTAAATATGGTGATTTCCCTGCCAAAAAATACCGTATACACACCGTGTATATATGGTTCTGGCCAACCTTACATATGCGCACACACACAGGTGAACAACACAAACGAATACAAAAGCGCACATGCAGTGCGCGTACCTGTTCTGTGAGTCATCGCTACGGGCCTTGCTTCTGCTTCTGCTACTGCTGCTGCTGGGCGAGCTGGAGAGGTCACTCAGGTCTTGCGTGAGGGGACCTTGCTGTCCAGCCAGCTGCTGCTGCTGCTGCTGCACCGACTTCTCCTGCGCTCGTGTGTGTGTGTATATGTGTGTGTGTGTGGGTGTGCGTGTATGTGTGTGTATGTGTGTGTGTGAGCGTGTGTGTTTGTATGTGTGTGTTTGTATGTGTGTGTGCACGCGTGAGTGTGTGTGTTTGTGTGTCCCTGTGCGTGTGTGTCTGTGTCCCTGTGTGTGTCTGTGTGTGCGTGCGCACGTGTGTGTATGCGTGGCATATGAAAATGTAATCCAGATTTCATCATGGTCAAGCAAGAGATACAAAGTGACTGAGAGGAAAACATTTCCCTCCTCGAACAGTGACATCAACAGTCCCCCCAGTGACATCAACTGTTGTTTGCCGAGACTTCCCATTTAAAAGAATTTTCCTCTCTTAGACGCATCCCCTTCAAATTGTTCCACCTCGAACAGTGACAACAACTGTTCCCCTAGTGACATCAACTGCTGCTTGCCGGGACTTCCCATTTAAAAGGAATTTCCTCTCTTAGACGTATCCCCTTCAAATTGTTCCACCTCAAACAGTGACATCAACTGTTGCTTGCCGAGACTTCCCATTTAAAGAATTTTCCTCTCTCAGACGTATCCCTCTCAAATTGTTCCACCTCGAACAGTGACATCAACTGTACCCCCTCAAACAGTGACATTAACTGTAATCGCTAAGGGTTCCAAATTTCCCATTGAAGTCTGTTGCCCTCGACAGCATATTCCCTTAAAGACGTGCATGGCTATGTAAGTTGCACAACGGAGCATGTCGTGCGCAAAAAATGTGCATGGCTACATGCTTGCAATGCAAGATTCACATCCAAGAACGTGCGTGTGGTGCGCAAAGACGTGCATGGCTATGTGCTTGGAATGGCTTAAAACTTCAACCAATAACGTGCGTGTGGTGCGCAAAGACGTGCATGGATATGTAAGTTGCACAACGGAGCACGCATGTCGTGCGCAAAAAATGTGCATGGCTATGTGCTTGGAATGGCTTAAACTTCAAATCCAATAACGTGCGTGTGGTGCACAAAGACGTGCATGGCTATGTTAAGTTGCACAACGGAGCACGCATGTCGTGCGCACAAACGTGCATGGCTATGTGCTTGGAATGGCTTAGACTTCACATCCAATAACATGCGTGTGGTGCACAAAGACGTGCATGGCTATGTTAAGTTGCACAACGGAGCACGCATGTCGTGCGCAAAAAACGTGCATGGCTATGTGCTTGCAATGGCTCAAGCTTCAACCAATAAAGTGCGTGTGGTGCGCAATTAGTGTGCATGGCTACGTGCTTGCAATGCAAGGTTCACATCCAAGAACGTGCGTGTGGTGCGCAAAAACGTGCATGGATATGTAAGTTGCACAACGGAGCACGCATGTCGTGCGCAAAGAATGTGCATGGCTACGTGCTTGGAATGGCTTAAGCTTCAACCAAGAACGTGCGTGTGGTGCGCAAAGACGTGCATGGCTATGTAAGTTGCACAACGGAGCATGCATGTCGTGCGCAAAAAACGTGCATGGCTACGTGCTTGCAATGCAAGATTCACATCCAATAACGTGCGTGTGGTGCACAAAGACGTGCATGGCTATGTAAGTTGCACAACGGAGCACGCATATCGTGCGCAGAAACGTGCATGGCTATGTGCTTGCAATGCAAGGTTCACATCCAAGAACGTGCGTGTGGTGCACAAAGACGTGCATGGCTATGTGCTTGGAATGGCTCAAGCTTCAACCAATAACGTGCATGTGGTGCGCAGAGACGTGCATGGATATGTAAGTTGCACAACGGAGCACGCATGTCGTGCGCAAAAAATGTGCATGGCTACGTGCTTGCAATGGCTTAGACTTCACATCCAAGAACGTGCGTGTGGTGCACAAAGACGTGCATGGATATGTAAGTTGCACAACGGAGCACGCATGTCGTGCGCAAAAAATGTGCATGGCTATGTGCTTGGAATAGCTTAAACTTCACATCCAATAACATGCGTGTGGTGCGCAAAAACGTGCATGGCTATGTAAGTTGCACTACGGAGCACGCATGTCGTGCGCACAAACGTGCATGGTTATGTGCTTGGAATGGCTTAGACTTCAACCAATAAAGTGCGTGTGGTGCGCAAAGACGTGCGCAAAATCGTGCATGGCTATGTGCTTGGAATGGCTTAAACTTCACATCCAATAACGTGCGTGTGGTGCGCAGAGACGTGCATGGCTATGTAGCTGCCCTGAAAACCTAGTGGTCTGTGAATTCTTATTTTAATGCTTGAGATTGAGCTGCCAGGCAGTTTCACTCTCTGTTGCTTGATTTGATGCTCGACACCTCTTGCAAAAGAACAATGCTAAGTATCACAGCCCCCCCTGCATCCAAACTTTCCTTAACGTTTTCACAAATGCCCCAATTTCATCCACCTGTCCCACCCCAGACACAGGCACACATGAAAACACACACAAGCACACATAGACACAGCCACCTACATGCACCCTCGCAAACACCCACACCCACACCCAAAACCACCCATACCAACACCCACACCCACACCCACAGCGGCACTGACATTTAAACACATCACAAACAGGAGCGTTGCAAACGCCCACACCCATACCCCAAACCACCCATACCAACGCCCACACCCACACCCACATCCACACCCACACCCACTCCTGCACCCACACCCACTCCTGCACCCACACCCACTCCTGCGCCCGCACCCACACGCACACCCAACACCGACTCCCACACACTCACCACGAACAGCAGAGTTGCGAGGGTCAAGAAGTCTGCGTGTGCTGCAACAGCTGCCTGTCTTATGTGTAGCTGCTGCTGCGGCTGCTGCTGTGGCTGTGGCTGCTGCTGCTGCTGCTGCTGCTGCTGTGGCTGCTGTGGCTGCTGCTGCTGCTGCGGCTGCTGCTGCGGCTGCTGCTGTGGCTGCTGCTGCTGCTGCTGCTGCTGTGGCTGCTGCTGCTGCTGCTGCTGCGGCTGCTGCTGTGGCTGTGGCTGCTGCTGCTGCTGCTGCTGCTGCGGCTGCTGCTGTGGCTGTGGCTGCTGCTGCTGCTGCGGCTGCTGCTGTGGCTTTGGCTGCTGCTGTGGCTGCTGCTGCTGCTTTGCATCGTCCTCATGCTGTTGAGTCAAGCTAGGCAGTGGTGGTGGAGGTTGCGTGCGTGTGGCGAGTGTGCGTGTGGCGGGCTGCTGAGGGTGTGTGCTACTTACTGGGTCGGTTTGAGCAGGAGGTGGTGATGATGGTGGTGATGGTGGTGATGGTGTGTGCGAGTTGCTTTTGTGTGTGGTAGGTGAATGGGCGTAGAAGCGTGTGAAAAAGGCTGCTATGGCCCCAACTGAGAGGGAGAGGTCGTTGGTTGAGTAGGAGGGCAGGTGGGGCCCTATGGCAGCCTGTGTGTGTACGTGTGTGTACGTGTATGTGTGTGTGTGTACGTGTACGTGCGTGTGTGTGTACGTGTGTGTGTGTGTGTGTGCTTGTGTGTGTATGTGCGTGTGTACCTGTACGTGTGTGTGTTGTGTGTGTGTGTGT
>Ga0307945_1003949_pt1:0-5000 | contig 12027 bp, 15 predicted proteins | sample OrgLakmetagen228_FD_201818 | JGI IMG/M metagenome (GOLD analysis project Ga0307945, IMG submission 201818) | Saline water microbial communities from Organic Lake, Antarctica - #228 | ecosystem: Environmental > Aquatic > Non-marine Saline and Alkaline > Saline | place: Antarctica: Organic...
TTCTCATCTTGAACTTCTCCACACTCACATTTATCACAAATGCTAGAACCACCATGCCATTTGCAAGACTCCACTCTCAAATGGTGTGCACGCAATCTGAACCTGCTGAAATTCCTCAACACATGTCTGTCCAGATCCTTGTACAAGTAGGAGGGATTAGAAAATGGAGAACCTCTAGGACCACTCTCATAACTCCCACACCACTTGTGATACGTGACTGCTTTCTTGTTTACTGCGCGAGGACATGAAGAATCAGCTTTCCTCCATACCTTCAAATGTCTGAAACGCAAATCGCAAATGAACTCTGCATGGGAACCTGTGTGGCTCTCAGCATTTTCTGTTTGAACATTGCACTACTTTGCATTCCATTGAACACATTCGAGACTTGAGCAGACCAGCAAGAACTATCAAAAGAAGCAAGATGCAAATCTGCCTTCAGCACACGACGTAGAGTTTCACTGTTGGAATCAAGCATGCTATTAAATAATCTAATGGAAGCACGGAACCAGAAAAATTGCATACATATGCTTGATCACGCCGAGCAAAGTAGATGGCATAGCACTACGACGCAGATGTGACCAGAGTTGTTGCCTAGGGACAGTGTCATACGCTTGCGAAAAATCAGTGAAGGCAACATGCAACCTAGGACTGTTCCTGGGCTTCAGCTTTTTTGCAGCATGCCTAAGATGCCTCAGAATAAATGGGTGAGTGTAAATTTTATTACAAGCTGCAGGGTGATGAGCGCCATCAAAATCAAAAGACTAAATGCATTAGCTCATGACCATGTCCAACTCCTGCTGGATCACTCTGTCCAGTTCTAACATCACGAGAGTGCCCAGGAGAAAAGGAAGAAAAACTGCTGAGATGCTGTTTTGACATCACGGGCCTGTTTCTATTTACCTTTAACATCACCCTAAATTGATTAAAAATAATAGCTGCAGGCACGGGCTCAAGAATCGGCTACCATTTAAGGTAAGGCTACTTCGCCATATTAATTTGCCTCTAGGGCATTTGAGCGGGAACTTATAAAGCCTGCAGCCAAAAACCTCATACAAAACCAAATGTTTGTTGATGAGAAAAGAGCATGGTTGAGAGAGCGGTGGGGGGTTGCTGCCTGGTGCGGTCACCTATGTAGCCCCCTCCCTTATTGCTGGCTGTGTCATCATTGCCAGCGGAGTCTTCTCTTTTCTTTTACTTTTTTCTTGGAGAGAAAACCCCACCCCCACTCCTTTTTAGGTCTTCTTTTCGAGGTCCGGACAAATTATAGATATTCCCATTAGAAGTAATTTTCGTGAAGGACTAACAGAAATTCTTATTTCAAGATATGGAGCACGAAAAGGTACACGACACGCTTAAAAAGAAACAGGGGTTCGAAGAAGGAGGAGAAAGTGTATATGGAAAGTGAAAGCCTACCTCATTAGAACCTGTTTCCTTACATATGGTATTGAAGAGTAGGGGTCATAAAGAGAGCTTACAACCACACCTCTCCTCCAAGATGGAGTACCAGTTTTTGAGGTTCAAGACGTGCTTGCACACATCAAACAAGGAAAAAGACTGACATTGCATTTCCTGGTCAAGTGGAAAGGCCATGGCCATGTAATGCAACCAGGATGGAAACATATCTCCATTAAAAATTATGACGAGACGGCTTATACCTTATTGGGACAGAATCAGACAAGTCCCTCAGCCAGACCCAAGACCTCAGACAGACAGACGCGTCCCTCAAAACTGGCCATTTAACAGTGGAAATCACAGTCGAATTGGCCAAACGTAAATTCCACGTAGATGGCCTATGCTAATTAACATGGCCGGATTTCCCCCAAAGTCTTCCGACAATTAATGTGGAGAATAGCGTGTGCTCCTTGAGAAGAAAAAAACTACGCAGGCAGTGAAAGCCACTCCCCTTATTAAGGAAAAGGAGCCACTTTGGTACCGAGTACCATAAAGCTCCTCCACAGCGAAAAGGAAAGGAAGATCAATGGGGATCAGGAGGGTTGCAGGCTTGGCCTGAAACCGGCTCCTGATGAGAGTTGATAACAGTAGTACTGGAAAGGGCACGTCTGGTATGGACAAGTTTAGCAGCAAAGTTCACAGAGTGCACATGGAGCTTGGAGGCAAGCTTCTTAACTCTTTGAGAATCAAGACCCAGTTCCTTGAAAGGCTTCAGAGTGTGTGTGTTGTAGATGGTGCCGCCCACACCCAAAAGGATGATGTGGAGATTAACGGAGGCTCCTTGGAATGTTGCAAAGGTCTTTGTGCTGTTCCTTTGCGGCGTTCAGCTGGTTCTGAGGTCTGGTGTCCCCACAGTACTTGACCTCGAGGTGGATGTCGTGCCGAGTTTTGCTGAGGTCTTTAATAGGTCCTTGGAAATTGGTACATAAATCCTAGCAGTGCTGTCCCTTTGCAGTGATCTATTCTCAGAAGTAGGGTTTATCTATCAAATATGATCAACATGGGATAGGGTGCAACCTGGGCTACGTGCCGACCACTCAGTGCTGCAAACGGTGGTCCACAAGTGCTGCAGTCTCAAGTAACGCCACCCATGGAGGAATAAAAGGTTACTGGAGGCACGTGCAAACACAACTGCAATGGAACCACAATCCTATGGATCGAGGGTATTAAAAGAAATAGAAAAGGAAAAGAAAGGAAAAAGAACGCAGATAGTGTAAAACTACCGGCATGGATTAGGGAAGCATGCATATGTTGTTTTGTGTTCTGCACCACCAAATGGATACGCACGCACAACATCCCACCTGGAGAATGAAATTAAGAGAAGCTTTTCAGTGGGGGTCGGGTGGTTGGGAGGCAGAAGCCTGCACACCACCAGAAAAAAGTTGCTCAAATGTATATGGGGGTTGTAATCAATATCTCGTCTCATCTATATAGTTTTTGATGCGGACCTTATTGCATGTATTACTCTTCTTGAAAAAGTTGTGCAGGCTGACCTTCTCATTGCAAATAGAAATAATACATGGACTTATCAAGTTCTGCACGCACGCACTCCAAGAATTCCCTGCATCTCAGCAATTTTCGGATGCCATACAATCTCGCGAGTCTATCCATCTAAAACAGTTCGAGCTCACTTTGCGCGAACGTATCATCGGGAGCTGGAGAGAGCTTGACAATTAAATACCACATGATAATCACCATTCCAGCAGAATTATGAGGACTTATCACACACATTTTGGTGTACCTTTGGGGATTGCTCCTGGCTGGTGCGTGGTGGGATGACAGAAAAAGAAATCACAAGCCTGTGTTACCTATCTACTTTCATAGATGGATATTTCCAACAATCTCAGCCGTGCACTTTTTTTCCTTCGCCTTTCTGGCCATAACTTTCTGGTCCAAAGAATACGTCATGACAGGAATGCATAGAAGGCCTTATAACCTCAGGATCTGTGACAATGTGACTGGCACTCTGTTCAGAATGAGGAGCACATGCATTTTGCTGGACTGTCCGCATGAACAACTTGTTAGCCTTCGCACACAGAACCGCCAGCTGGTCTTCCCATCTCAATATGAAGATAGCCCAACTCGTTTGAGGACTTTTTTGAACCAAACAGATATATATGGTGTGGCTTTTTCCAAGCTTCCGCTCAGATGCCCCCCAGGGGCGTATATAGCGATATAACCTTACCTTATTGCATGTAGGCTTAGTTTTTTCAATGTGCTGCGGCATGTAGACCGGTTAATTTGAGGCTGTGGAGTGGGTTCCTTGTGTGGCTGCTATATATGGTACCTTGATCCTGGCAGGATGGTGGGGAGGGTTTTGCGGTGTCTGAGTAGGTAAGTGAGGCATTAGCAGCTTATGTTGTTCTCGTGCCTTTTCTGCTTGTTGAGTAGGGAAAGTGTCTACACAGTACATAATTTCAATTGAATAGCTCAAAATTTTTAAGACTTGCCAAAGAAATTTTTTTGAACATTTCAAACATTAGGTCGTCCAACAAAAAAAAAGACGGAAAGTATAAAACGCCGGCCATTGTCGACGTGCCCTAAGGGGTGTCCAATCCTTCTGATAAAACCAACATCTTCTGGGCATTGCTGACATAAACCTGATCTATAAAAAAGTAATATAGTTGTTGATAGGAGGCTACTCCCTAACATGGAAATGCTGTGCAACACCAAGAGATTCATGTTGACGAATAAAAGGCCTCTAAAGAGCTAGATGACACTACTGTCATGGAGAAAAACTCTATGCAGGCTGTGGAAACCACTCACGACGTAAAGCTACACTATCGAGCATTTGCTTGCCAAGCGTCATGCATATCTGGTAGACACAATAGTTGGAAGAAAGGGATAATTCGCATGAAAGCCAATAAAGAAGACTTGTGGACATTGGAATAGACGGGGTGTCAATCAAGGGCACGTATCAAAGATGGGGCTAGTACTGCTAGTAGGTGTATCGCGCTACCTATAACAAGCGTGCACAGCACCTTGTATGCCTCCCAATACACGAAAGTGAGTTGTAGTAATTACAACGCTTCAATTATGACACATTACACACGCACACACACACCAGTAAGCAAGTTTGCATGCTTAAGTGCTGGAAGCATGCAAATCAGTCATACCATCCATCCAGGGATCTTTGCAGCATTGAGAAGTGCTAGGCAACAAAACACGCTGCAAACGCCTGCACTCCACCATGCTGGCTGCCCCTGAGAGAGGTGCAACACGCACTATGCACTGCCAGGCTACCTGCATACTGCCGCAAGAAAAGTCATTCGACCATCCCATCACCCTCTCCCTCTCCCTCTCCCTCTCCCTCTCCCTCTCCCTCTTCTTCTCCCTCTCCCCCTCCCCACCACGACAACAGCCCCAAGCCATCCCCATTCATGTCCCCCACCACCTCCATCGGAGCAAACGGTTTGGCGGAGGTGCCTAGCAGCTTCTCTTCTTCAGTTGCGGTTTGGAGTTGGATCGGTGTGGGCGGAGAGTTGAAACGCACAGAGCGGACCTTGAACCGCACTTTTTCGCCCAGATCCATGAACATGTCGTTGCCT
>Ga0307945_1003949_pt1:10000-12027 | contig 12027 bp, 15 predicted proteins | sample OrgLakmetagen228_FD_201818 | JGI IMG/M metagenome (GOLD analysis project Ga0307945, IMG submission 201818) | Saline water microbial communities from Organic Lake, Antarctica - #228 | ecosystem: Environmental > Aquatic > Non-marine Saline and Alkaline > Saline | place: Antarctica...
GCATTAAAGGAGGAGCAGCAGGCGGCGGCTACAGCCAGGTGACCGAGGGCTGCCACACCCCATTTCATTGGCATCAGATCATTCACAAACCAATTGGTCACACGTGCTTCCTTGTGCTTGGCCTACTGTGTATGCCCAGGATCTGGCTTGTGCGTGTTACTCATGCTTCAGTAGATGAGAAATCAGCACAACCTCAAGAGGGGCGGTGGTCCAAAAATGCGCTTGTTTATGACAACAAGATATAAGTACAGGTCTGCATGGGACGTTGTTTGTTAACATATTCAGGCTGAGAGTAATCTTGTTTTGCCCACGTGCTCCTTACCATCAACGGCTCCTTACCATCATATGTCTGAAACATAAATGCAAATTGTTTGTACCCACATGCTCATGTAAAAGTGACTGTGAGCAGCTTGTGCTCACATGCTTATCCCCCACTCACATATCGCTCATACCTTACATCTTATGTTAAACCACGCACCATGCAGGCCATCCCCATGGGTAAGCAGACCTGCAAAGGGAGGCGGTTACGAGGATGAGGTGTTGTAGTGCAGGACCCGTGGTACAAGTGTGTGGTGGAGCAGGTGCACGCATGTAAACCTATGTAGAGGTGATGTACTTGTGTACAAACAAATATGTGCAAAGAATGATAGCAGGTGCATCTCAAGTGGAAAACCCAGCAGACACGGCCAAGGTGGTCTTGCTTAATACTTATGCATAGGTTAAGGTCGTGGAATACCTTACATGCCCGAAATATGTTAAGAGACAAGTGTCTTCCTTCTCTGTATCTTAGCAGATCCCTATTTTGGAATAATACGTGGGATGCTTTTCTGCCAAGGGAACGGGCCTGTAACAGCAGCCTGCACAGTTTTTGTTTCCTCGTTGCAGTGGTGTGGCCTTTGCTCATTGTTGCGCACCCCTTTGTGTCACTTGCTTGTCTGCTGCTGCAGAGGTGCACCCCTTGGTGTCACTTGTTTGTCTGCTGCTGCAGAGGCACAAAAGCTCATGTAGCACCAAGCCTGTAGCAGAAATCATCAGCATGTGTGTGTGTATATCTGCCTGCGTGCACGCACACGTGTGAGTGCGTGTTGTGATCAAGGTGTGCTTGTCATACATCCTTTAAGGCCCCCATTGCAACAGTTTTGTGATTCAAAAAAATGTTTTGTGCCACCCAACTCTGCTTCCTTCCGCAAAGGAAGCCATACCTCTGAACTCAAAAGCCTGCGCTGCTGCTCTTGCACCGAGAATTTCAATGTCCACCTCACCGGAGACATACATGCCATCACATCTCTGCTTTCATTTGTTAAGGAAGCCACATTTTTGAACTCAAAAGCCCTCGTCGTTACCCTCGTGTACAGAGGAGTTCAACCTCCACCTCACCGGAGATATCCACGCCATCACAGCTGCCAACAACCTGCTGGCGGCTGCCATTGACGTGCGCATGTTCCACGAGTTTGCTCAAAAAGACGAGGCCTTATTCAACAGGCTGTGCCCAGCCGACAAGCAGGTTAGGGGCATCGACCTTGTGTAACTGTGAATCTGTGTGTGTACGTGATTCTCCCTAAAACATTTCTTTAACATGGCATAGGGCATGAATGCAATAGCAGGCAGGACATGAATGCAACAGCAAGAGATATGTACCCCTGAGGCAGGACGTCAAAGCTCGCTCTTGTGTGCATTCAAAGCTCTTGTACAGAGTGTAGCTCTTGTTCATTCATAGCTCTTGTGTTCATTCAAAGCTTGCTCTTGTTCATTCATATCTCTTGTGTTCATTCAAAGCTTGTTCTTGTGTTCATGGTGAGAGGCCCCAAGGCCCTGTTTCAAGCAGGTCCTTGGCTCACAAGCGTGCAATATATTTGAATGGCCCTCTTTCTTTTAAAGACGCATCTCTCTTTCTTCCTCTCTCTCCTCTCTTCTCTCTCTCTCTCTCTCTCTCTTTCTTTCTCTCTCTCTATCTCTCTCTCTCTCTCACTCTCTCTCTCTCTCTCTCTCACTCACACACTCTCTCTCTCACACTCACACTATCAATC
>Ga0307945_1003953_pt1 | contig 12025 bp, 19 predicted proteins | sample OrgLakmetagen228_FD_201818 | JGI IMG/M metagenome (GOLD analysis project Ga0307945, IMG submission 201818) | Saline water microbial communities from Organic Lake, Antarctica - #228 | ecosystem: Environmental > Aquatic > Non-marine Saline and Alkaline > Saline | place: Antarctica: Organic Lake...
TGGTGGTGGTGGTGGTCAACTTGATCGTTGTCAGGGTAGTGGTGGTAGTGGTGGTAGTGGTGGAGGTGGTGGTGGTGGTGGTGGTGGTGGTGGTGGTGGTGGTGGTGGTGGTGGTGGTGGTGGTGATGATGGAGGTGCTGGTTTGAGTAGTGGTGGTAGTGGTGGTGGTGGTGGTGGTGGTGGTGGTGGTGGTCAACTTTATCGTTGTCAAGGGAGGAGTTTTGGAACCATTACGCCACTTGCATCCATTTGTCACTTGATTCTTCGATTGTATGACTGTCTTTTTGGTCAGCTTCCATGGTTTTTATAGTGGAAGGAGGAGGAGAGGAGGAGGAGGAGGAGAAAGCGATTGACCGTAGCTTTGGTGAGTGCAATGTGAGGAAACGACTCTTTACTGGCAATGGTAAGGACAAGGCAAGGTAAGGTAAAAGCTTTGGTGAGTGCACTGTGAGGAAACGACTCTTTACTAGCAATGGTAAGGACAAGGTGAGGTAAGGTAAGAGCTTTGGTGAGTGCATTGTGAGGGAACGACTCTTTACTGGCAATGGTAAGGACAAGGTGAGGTAAGGTAAGGTAAGGTAAAAGGTGACATCACTATATATGCCTCAAAGGGCATCTCAGCGGATGTTTGGCAAAAGTCTGAAACCACACCTGGCTAAACAAAAGAAACAGTAGCTAGGGTGTTTAGGACAAGAGGATGGGATTTGTTTCTTTCTTTTTTCTTACATGAGGATGGGTGCCTGTACCTCTCGAAAAAATCAGAGGGCATGGTGGCTGCATGTTGAGAAATGTATGCAGCGATGGTATTAAGGGCATTGGGGCTACGACGAAGGTGTGTGTGCGGCGACAATGAAGCATAAAGTAGCTTAGAAAGTGCGTGTATGCGTGTATGTGTGTACGTGTGTGTGTGTTTGATGTGTGCGTGTGCATGTGTGTTTGGCGTGTGCGTGTGTGTGCATGTGAGGGTGTGTGTGAAGGTGTACAAGGGAGTCGTATGTCCTCAATGAAACTCAATGTACGTTTATTTTCACAATAGTGGATCCCGTGTACAATTAACCTAGGTCCGCAATGGACTTCAAATGTACGTCAACGTTCACAATTGCCGGTCCAATGTACCTCCAACCTAGGTCCTCAATGGACTTCAAATGTACGTCAACGTTCACAATTGCCGTTCCAATGTACCTGCAACCTAGGTCTGCAATGGACTTCAAAGTACGTAACCCTAAAACCCTAAACCCTGTTAACACTAAGCCCTATCGCCCTAAATGGCGTTCTTTGAAAAGCCCTACCGCCCTAAATGGTGTTCTTTAGAAAGCAAGCCCTACCGCCCTAAATGGTGTTCTTTGGAAAGCCCTACCGCCCTAAATGGTGTTCTTTGGAAAGCCCTACCATCCTAAATGGCGTTCTTTGGAAAGCCCTACCGCCCTAAATGGTGTTCTTTGGAAAGCCCTACCACCCTAAATGGCGTTCTTTGGAAAACCCTACCACCCTGAATGGCGTTCTTTGGAAAGCCCTACCGCCCTAAATGGTGTTCTTTGGAAAGCCCTACCACCCTAAATGGCGTTCTTTGGAAAACCCTACCACCCTGAATGGCGTTCTTTGAAAAACCCTACCGCCCTAAATGGTGTTCTTTGGAAAGCCCTACCACCCTAAATGGCGTTCTTTGGAAAACCCTACCACCCTGAATGGCGTTCTATGGAAATCCCTACCGCCTTACACTTGTTCTATCTCACCCATGCGCGCCCATGTGCTCTACCTCACCCATGCATGCACATGTGTTCTATCTCACCCATACGTGCACATGCGTGTCATCTCACCCATGCTTGCACATGTATTTCATCTCACCCATGCATGCACACGTGCTTCATCTCACCCATACGTGCACGTGTGTTTCACCCATGCTTGCACATGTGCTTAATTTTACCCAAACGTGCACATGCGCGCACGTGCCTCACCCTTATAGCATACGTCATGTTTTATCTCACCCATGCGTGCACATGTGTTTCATCTCACCCATGCGTGCACATGTGCGCACGTGCTTCGTCCAATGCTTTGTGCACATGCTGGCACCGCATAATGTGCCAATTTCTGCTATAAATGCACATGTACGGAGCGCCCTAGATGGGTCACCACACTCCAAGTCTGACCTTGCACTAGAGCATTTGTGCCCCCCTCAAACATGAACTTCTGCCTGCGCACTTTTGTCGCACTTATATGGACACCTCCTGGCATGGGCCCAATACACCTTAGCTTAAAGCTGTACGCAGTGCCCTAGATGGGTCACCACACTCCAAGTCTGACCTTGCACTAGAGCATTTGTGCCCCCCTCAGACATGAACTTCTGCCCGCGCACTTCTGTTGCACTTATACAGACCCCTCCTGGCATGCGCCCAATACACATTAGCTTGGAGCTGTACGCTGTGCCCTAGATGGGTCACCACACTCCAAGTCTGACCTTGTATGCGTACATGTGTGCCCCCTGTAAGATGACATGTACACATGTTTGTCGTAGTATATCCAGACTACTAGAAAACGACATAAATTGCTTAAGGAATCGACGCGCTGCCCTTAGAAGAACCACTGATGTGTGCCCCCTGAAAGACGACACTGTTTACACTTTCTTCGCAGTTGTATGCACCCCTCCTGGCATGGGCTCAAGACACATTGGGATGGGGCTTGGTCTGTAGCGATTCCGTCGAAGGTCCCTCGCAGAGCTTAGAGGCCCTGGCGGCCGTGCAGAGTTTCATGGAAGGTGAGCAAGACGGCATTCATTGTTGGTACAGCTGCTTATGTTCACTCGATTAGGGAAGTGTTGGCATCCATTGTTGGTACAGCTGCTTATGTTAACTCAATCAGGGGGGTGTTGAGATCCATTGTTGGTACAGCTGCTTATGTTCACTCGATCAGGGAAGTGTTGGCATCCATTGTTGGTACAGCTGCTTATGTTAACTCGATCAGGGAAGTGTTGGCATCCATTGTTGGTACAGCTGCTTATGTTAACTCGGTCAAGGAGTGTTAGGAGGATAATGGGAGACAACACGGTGGTACCCACTGTTGGCGTAGCTGTGTCTGTTCACTTGTCCACTTGATCAAGGGCCTCTAGGCAGGTGGTACCCACTGTTGGCGTAGCTGTGTCTGTTCACTTGTTCACTTTATCAAGGGCTTCTAGGCAGGTGGAACCCACTGCTGGTGTAGCTGTGTCTGTTCACTTGTTCACTTGATCAAGGGCTTCTAGGCAGGTGGTACCCACTGCTGGTGTAGCTGTGTCTGTTCACTTGTTCACTCGATCAAGGGCTTCTAGGCAGGTGGTACCCACTGCTGGTGTAGCTGTGTCTGTTCACTGTTCACTGTTCACTTGATCAATGGGTTATAGGCCAGGTGAGCTTGGCATTGCTCACCATTTATGTGTATGTGTCATTTGTTTCATGTCTCCCCATTTGTGTGCATGCCTCACCATTTGTGTGCATGTTTCACTAAGGACTTTGCATCACCAACGATTGAGGTACTTTGTGCTGTAATCCTGAGTATGTGTGTAGAAGTATGGGGTATGGGTTTCTATTTGTGTGTGTGTACGTCTCACCATTTATGTGCACGTCTTATCATTTGTGTGCACGTCTCACCATTTGTGTGTGTGTGTGTTTGTGTGTGTAGTAATATGGGTTTCCATGGTGAGCATGGGGTTTGTGAAGGAGCGGCCTGGGTGTTATTAATGTCATGAGGCTGATAAATGTTTTGCGTTGCTGTGCTTCTTTGTGCGGTCAGGGCGTTTAAGCAAACAGATTCGTATAGGATGTGGAAGGTAATTTGCAGTGCCCGTGAATCTGGATGTTAGAGAAGGTGTTCAGGTATTCGCGGACGGAGTTCTGTAGGGGGTAGACGACGTACAAATTAAATGGTCTGAAAGTTAAAAGGCGGTGCCCATACAAATGGCTATTACAACGTGTGCAGGATTGACAAGAGCCTGATATATATACACAATGTATATCCGGTATTGTTGACGGTATTGCTGGCAGGGAAATCACCAAATATACGGTCATATACGGTGTATATATACGGTTGTGGCCAACCCTAGACATGTGGTCAGCACATTTGAGCACAGAGGTTCGTGAGATCGGTATGAGGGGAGAAATGCGTTGCATTGCTGATGCAAACAAGTCATACACACACATACCCACACGTGGGGATAGATGCATTGCAATGCTGACGCCCGCAAATCATACACACTCAATACCCACACGTGCACATCACAGGCCTGGTCTCATTTCGCTCGCTTGCTTGTGAGCAGCTCAATGCTTCATATAACAGGTCCCAGCTTAAGGCCATATGTACATATGCACACACACTCGTGCCCATGCATACTAATCACAGGCCAGGACCCATTTTGCTCGGCCGCTTGTGAGCAGCTCACCGCCACGTGTTCCAGCTTAAGGCCAGACTTACAAATGCATAATGCATACACACTCACTCTCCCGCCCGCACGTGCTCATTACAGGCCACGACCCATTTTGCTCGGCCGATTGTGAGCAGCTCACTGCCACGTGTTCCAGCTTGAGGCCATACCTATACATGCACACTTACTCTCACGCCCGCGTGTGCCCTTCACAGGCCTGGACCCATTTTGCTCGGTCGCTTGTGAGCACCTCACTGTCACGTGTTCCAGCTTAAGGCCATACCTACACATGCATACACACTCACTCCCGTACCCACGCATTCTCCTTACAGGCCAGGACCCATTTTGCTCGGCCGCTTGTGAGCAGCTCACTGCCACGTGTCCCAGATTAAGGCCATACCTACACATGCATACACACTCACTCTCATACCCATCCATACCCCTTACAGGCCTGGACCCATTCCGTTTGGTTGCGTTCGAGCAGCTCACTGCCACATGCAAGTCTGTGGTCATCGCAGCCGCTGTCCTCAAAGAGCGCCTCACCCCACAAGAAGCGTTCAAGGCCTCTAGGTTGGAAGAGGACACACAGATTGAGGAATGGGGCACGGTGCGTTGAAATTGTGTGTGTGCTTGTGTGTGTGTGTGTATGTTCTATGTAACATAGTCTATGTTGTATGTTCTGTGTAACGTAGATGTGTGTGTGTGTGTGTGTTCTATGTTGTATGATGCGTGAACAATGTGTGCATGTCAACAACAGATTGAGGGTGGCACACGTGTCTAAATCGTGTGTGTTTTATATTGTATATGTGTACCATGTGTGCAGCTCGTTTTCTTCTTACCCTCGATGCCTGAATTTTTCCGGTGTGCAGGTAGAGGCAGGCCACGATCTGGACATTGCTGAGATCACCACACGGATAACAGCACCATCTATTTTTGTGAGGCTGCTCTTGCCAACAAAAAGGCAGTAAGCAGAGGAGGTCTCTAGCCTTGGTCATGGACATTTCCTGGAGCTGTTTCTGTCTCGCTTTGGACAGTACCCTAAATGCGTTTTCACTTGTTCTTGCCAAACATGGCTGCCATGTAATCTCTCCTTTGTAAACCCAATTAACAGTCCTGATGCGTGCATGCCAACTGTGAATATTGTGTGATTTTATTCTCTATTCAAACACTATTCAAGCACAAGAGCAACACCTTGTGCCAAACAAATGCAATGCACATCTGATCGAAATTAAATACTGTGTAGACACTTCCCTTACCCAACAAGCAGAAACGGCACGAGAACAACAGAAGCACTAAGAATGCCCATGTACTCAGACACCGCAAAATTCTCCACACCATTTTGCTAGGAGCAACAGGCACCATTTGCAGCAGCCACACAAGGACCCACTCCACAGCCTCGGAGTTACTGGTCTACATGCCACAGCACTCAGAACATATTGAGCCGACATGCAACCAGATCCGCAATAATCATACAGATGAGACAAGACGTTGAACATAATTCCCAAAATATCTGAGCAATACTCATGGTGGTCTAAGGCCTGCCTCCCAACCCCCCGATCCTCACTGAAAAGCTTTTCCTCATTTGTTCTCCAGATGGGATGTTGTGTCTCTACATTCATTGGGTGGTGCAGAACACAAAACAGCATCCTTCCCTTAAAATGCTGATAGTGTTTGTGCTATCTGCGTTCTACTTTTTTCTTTTACCTTGCATTGCTTTGTTTACCGGGACACTGCAAACAACTCCACACCATCCTGCTGGGAGGGACTAGCACGTACGGTGACCAAATACAGCAGTTATGCAAGTTTAGTTTAGTTTAGTTTGGATTACAAAGGCCTCCAGCCTGGCATGGCTGCTCAACCTATAGGTCCAACAAATAATTCAATCAAAAAGATCGACAGCTGCACTGATAGATTTGTAAACTTCTGAGTTATGTTGAAAGCGTACGGTGACCAAATACAGCAGTTATGCAACAAATCCACCGCACAGTCTCGGAGTATAAAGTGAGAAAACTAAGTTTACCTCCATCAGGAGGTTTGCAACAAAGAGATTTTAATTCAAATCATACGCAACCCTGTATGAAAATAGAGCGATCTCTTAGTAACAAAGGCGCTGGACAAAAGTGCTCACATTCTTCATTGACATATTGTTTGTAATTGTGTTGGACATGATCAGTTTTGCTGGTTCCCACGTTGGCTCCCAATTGATCAGCCACGCATTATCTGTCCATAATGCCAAACTTACATTCGCTCAAAAAAGGAGGTGCAGAGCAGGCATCGCAGTTGCATGGCACTCCCAATGGTAGGTGCAAACATGCATTGCATTAAAATATCCCTTGCTTGTGATCTTTCTTTCTTTGTCCTTTCCTTGCTGTTGCATAAACAGTCATGGGTCTCTCATGTGGCGCTCCATTCCTCCCCTTGGGTTATACATTATGGTGTTTAGCTAAAACGCCTGAACTGTTTGTTATGGCTCTTCTTGGATTATTACAGGATTCGATAGGATCCCGACTACCGAACCCCAAGCATGAAGAGCGGCGCCTTTCGAAAAACCAAAAGCAGGCACGCGCATCTCACTTGCCTTGTAACCTCCCCACCAACTAAGACGCAGCTGGCGCTCCTCTCTCCAAGCACCTCTAATGCACCCCGAACACGCTCCGCACTCTAGAGCCAGGAGGTATGGTATTATCAAAACTGTCTTTAAATATCTTATGGTTAAAATGGTCACAATTCGGAGTGAGCTTCAGCCAGGATGTTTGGCTGATCGGCTGCTGACTGGTCTCGGCCAGCCATAAATCTATCCATAAGCTCATAAATTAAAAGAATGGAAATTAAAAACGAGTTGGGTGTTTGACTCGATGTTGGCAGGAATGGTTGGGCTGCCGAACGGTCATCAAACAATGGCGTAAACATAAGGAGTCGTTTTTCCTCAGCTCAAAATTCTGTTGCTCTTTTGCTTCTCAAGACCCTATATAAACCATCTTTTATCACAAGCTCTTACCCATAATGGACATAACACAACGTTTTACCCCCAAAAGAAATGTACACAAGGCCCGAAAGGGCACAATCAAATGTCCAGATCATCGTCTGGGTCCTCATCTGAATCCAACAGCCCACCATCCGTGGCTGCACCATCATCTGAATCACGCACATATAAAATGCGACCCAACGACTCCCCCACGTTGCCCACCCTCTCTGCCTCGCTCCCTCCTTGCACCAACTGCCCTTGCTGGTGTTGGTGTCGGTGCAGGCTGGAAACCTCTCCCTGATATAGTATGTGGTATGTGAGTGTGCGAGTGTGTACATTTGTGTGCGTGTGTGTGATGCAGGTTGGAGACCTCCACCTGATTTAGTATGCGAGTGTTGAAGTGTTTGTGTTTGTGTGTGTGTGTGCTTGTGTGTGTGTGTGTGCGTGTGTGTGTGCGTGTGTGTGTGTATATGTGTGTGTGTGTGTGTGTGTGTGTGTGTGTGTGAGAGAGAGAGAGAGAGTGTGTATGTGTGTAATGCAGGTTGGTGGCCTCCCTATAATTTGGCATTTGAGTGTCTTAATGTGAGTAAGTGTGTATGTGTGAATAAGTGTGTGTGTGTGTGAGCATGCGTGATGCAGATCGGGAGCTTCTCTCTAAACAAGCACATGAGCAAATGTGTTTGAATGTGGGTGTGCCATTGTGTATATATGTTATGTATATGTGTGTGTGCGTGATTGAGTGTGCGTGTGCGTGTGAGTATCTGCGTACATACACGTATGTAAATGTATGTGTGCGTTTGTACATGTACGTGTGTGTGTACCTGTATATATACGTGTGTGTGCGTGTGTGTGTCTACGCCTTCCTTTAGAAATAAGAGCTGCGTGTGCACGCACACACACACACACACGCACACGCACACAAACCACTGCTGTACCTGTTCCTGATATGCACAAAATGTATTGCTCCAAATAAACATCTCAACCTCACTCTATTCCTCCGCCACACCTCGCGTGCATGGTGGCGAGCGTGCTGTGCACTATCTGCATTCCAGCCCCCTGCGCTGGGAGGTAAATAGTCCCGCCAATCTGCACGTGTGTGTGTGTGTGCGTGTGTGCGTGCGTGTGTGTGAATGTGTGTGCGTGTGTGTGCGTGTGTGTGCGTGTGTGTGTGTTTGTGTGTGTGTGTGCATGTGCGTGTGTTGTGCGTGTGTGCACGTGCTTGTGTGTGCGCGTGTGTGTGCATGTGCCTGTGTGCTCATGTATGTGTGTGTTTGTGTGTGTGTGCGTGTGTGCGTGTGTGCGTGCGTGTGCCTGTGCGTGTGTACGTGTATTAATGCCTGGGATGCGTACTGGTGCCTGTGATGTCCTTGGTGCTCATAACGGGATACACATGAAACATACAAACGCATGCACACACATGCACACACAAACACACACACACCTGGTGTGCGATACTGCTGCCCGTGCTGGCCTTGGTGCTCATAACGGGATACACACACATACTCACAAGTGCACACACACGCACACACACCTGATGTGCAATACTGCTGCCCGTGCTGGCCTTGGTGCTCATAACGGGATACACGCATATGCACACACTCACAAGTGCACACACACGCACACACACCTGCTGTGCGATACTGCTGCCCGTGCTGGCCTTGGTGCTCATAACGGGATACACGCACATGCACATACTCGCAAGTGCACACACACGCACACACACATGCACATACTCACAAGTGCACACACATGCACACACACACACACACACACACCTGCTGTGCAATACTGCTGCCCGTGCTGGCCTTAGTACTCATAACGGGATACACGCACATGCACACACACACATACACACACCTGATGTGCGATAATGCTGCCCGTGCTGGCCTTGGTGTTCGTAAGGTAGCACCACTGCATCACGTGCCTCACGCTCCTGCGTAAAGATTAGAAAAGAGATCTGAGTAAGAGGAAAGAGATCTGAGTAAGAGGAAAGAGATCTGAGTAGGCGGTGAAAACCACTTACGCTCCTACGTGGGAGAATCTAAAAAGAAAGAGATTTGAGTAGGCGGTAAAAACCACTTACGCTCCTACGTGGGAGAATTTAAAAACAAAGAGATCTGAGTAGGCGGTGAAAATCACTTACGCTCCTACGTGGGAAAATTAAAAAAGAAAGAGATCTGAGTAGGCGGTGAAAACCACTGACGCTCCTACGTGGGAAAATGTAAAAAGAAAGATATCTGAGTAGGCGGTGAAAACCACTTACGCTCCTACGTGGGAGAATCTAAAAAGAAAGAGATCTGAGTAGGCGGTGAAAACCACTTACGCTCCTGCGTGGGAGATATAAAAAAGGGGAAAAGATCTGAGTAAGAGGGAAGAAATCTGAGTACCACTTTGCTCCTGTGCGGAGAGTCAAGAAGGAGAAAGTGATCTACGTGTGCAGTGTGCAGTGAATGCCACCTCAGATCTGAGTGGCTGGTTGCGCAAACCCATGCCACCTAATGCCACCTAATACATAATGCATCATGCATACACAATACACAATGCCACCTAATACCACCTCAGCTCTAAGTGATTGGTTGTGCAAACCCATACCAACTAATGCCACCTCATACATAATGCATCATGCATACACAATACACAATGCCACCTAATACCACCCCAGCTCTAAGTGATTGGTTGTGCAAACCCATACCAACTAATGCCACCTAATTCATAATGCATAATGCATACAAAATTCATAATGCCACCTAATGCCACCTAATGCCACCTAAGCTCTGAGTGGTTGGTTGTGTAAACCCATACAATGAGTTTGCTGCAGACGCACATGAGCATGGCAGGGATTAGGAATAAACAAAGGACTCCCTCGTTGTACGTCGGCCCTATTCTAAGTGTAACTGACTGGCCCAACAGGTTTAGCTTGGAGATGTGCAATAAGTAGCTCTTTTACAATACACATTTATAGGTTGGCCAGAACCATATATGTACACCGTATATGACCGTACGTATGGTTAATTCCATGCCACTAATACCGTACATATACTGTATATACAAATGTATGTATGGTTTGGGCCAACCCTCTAAGTAGCTCTTTTACAATACACATATATAATATTAGTACCTGAACTACTTGTGCAGATTCTAGTAGCTAGTTTATCTTGCAAAGCTGCACACAGGACAAGCAAGAACAGAGGGGATGCCAGGCAGCAGCGCACCAACAAAAACGAAAAGGGAAGCCACTCAGGAAACAAGAGCCACGCAGAGAACGAGAGCCACTCAGGGAACGAGAATTAGACAAAAGTAGAGGGAACGAGAGTTAGACAGTGCACCAACAAAAACAGAAAGGGAAGACACGCAGGGAACGAGAGCCACGCAAGGAGCGGGAGCCACTCTTGACAATATCAAGGAAAAGGAGTATTTTGAGTACAGCTTCAAGCTCCTGCAAGTAAACCTGACCAGCATAAATTGTTGATAAAATGTACAGAATAGGACAGAGCACGCGTAAACACGTGTGCACAATCCACACACACACACACACACACATACACACACACACACACACACACACACCTAAATACATTCATTACTGACACCCATAACAATAACATCCACACCCACATCATAACAACCACCACCTAGACACTCAAACACACCCGAAAACACACCAGACACACACCCAACAACACAATTAGACACGAACCCAAACACGCACCCACACCCACACACCTCCTTGGACAGCCCCATACGCATTCCCCCTGCATTGGGCAGCTGCTGCTGCTGTTGCTGCTGTTGCTGCTGCTGTGTGAGCGTCGCAGTTCCACCTTGCTGCCCAGCATCAGCGGTCTGCTTCTGAAGCTGCTGCTGCTGCTGCTGCTGCTGCTGCTGCTGCTGCTCCTTGGCCGCCGCCTTTTCAGCACTGCGTACAAATGCAACTGTGATTTTTCAGCACTGCGTATGAAGGCAGTTGTGACTTTAAGACACAGTCAAGCGTTGAGCGTTCTGCAAAGTTCATCTCAAGCACACGACCAGCTTGGCAGTGCTCTTGCGTGTGTGCATGCAAGGGCAGGGGCAGGGGCAGGGGAGCTGGGGCTGGGTGGTCAGGAAATGCTGGAAAGGTGAGTGCGGGAGTTTTCGACCACTTTCGTCGGAAGGCTTCCTGACCACTCATCGCTCGCACTGCCCAAAAACGTCAATTTCCGCTACCGCCCCACAACCGCCCCTTTAGAAATAAATATAGATTAGACCACCGCCCCGTCACCGCCCCCACCAAAAACCAAAAATTAGGGGGCGGTGATTTACTATTCGTACGGTAATAGTAAGGTTCAGAGGTTGAATGGGGGACTAATTTTAGCATCTAAGACACCCCACGGAGCAGGCATTTCCTGATACACAGCACCTGTGCAGATATCTTATAGTACTGTCACACACAGCACCCATAATATAAACATCACTATGTAAACACACACACCCAGACTTTTAATGGCGCTGTCACACATGACGCATATCCTTACGTATATAAATGGTGGTAAGTCATTTGCGTATAAACATATATATGAAAATTTCAACATAAAAAATGCCAGAAGGGTGCAAAAAGAGGATTTCCTGACACCCACGTGCAGTTTTTGGGCCCCCAGCCCAAAATGCCCCCCCCCCCCAAACCCCCCTTCTTTACC
>Ga0307945_1003954_pt1 | contig 12024 bp, 14 predicted proteins | sample OrgLakmetagen228_FD_201818 | JGI IMG/M metagenome (GOLD analysis project Ga0307945, IMG submission 201818) | Saline water microbial communities from Organic Lake, Antarctica - #228 | ecosystem: Environmental > Aquatic > Non-marine Saline and Alkaline > Saline | place: Antarctica: Organic Lake...
GGATTCCTGCCGGGTCAGCTTTGCATGCTGCTACACCTACGCTGGGATTCTGCCTCATGAAGTGCTCGCGGATGCGGGGGGCACCGCTGCTGAAATCTCGGAATCCTGGCATCCGGCATCTGGCATCGGCATCTCGTAAATCTGCCCCTTCGGTCCCATAACAACAACACGATGCCACTCAGGGCCTTTACCAGGAGGCATTATAATGTTCTGGAGGCTGGGGGGACAATTCGTGGTGGTTGGAGGGTGGTTGGTGCAAGCCCAGGGTACCCCCCAAAATAGCAAAAATATGTTTGCGTATTATACGCGTATGTCGTATTAATAGCGTATTAATCCGTATGGGACGTCTCAAAAGTCCGTATGACCCATCCCTGACCATAACATTGAGGGGTGCAATGGACACGATAAGTTGACACTGACAGCTGAAAGGCAGTCCGGATTCTGGATCAGGTGGATTAACTTGTGCCAGGAGCCTGCGCAGTATCGTGTCCAAAATAAATTTGCTCTCTTCATTTTAAACTCCTTTACTTTGATGCATTCAGGCGCGGATCATCAAGCTTGGATCCACGATGGTCTTTCCACAATAGCTCAAAAACACGCCTCTGTACAAACAGGTGTGCGTCCAACTACAGCGCCTCTGTACAAACAGGCGTGCGTCCAACAGGCGTGCGTCCAACAGGCGCATCCAACAGGTGCGTCCAACAGGTGTGCGTCCAACAGGTGCGTCCAACAGGTGCGTCCAACATGTGTGCGTCCAACAGGCAAAAACACGCCTCTGTACAAACAGGTGTGCGTCCAACTACAGCGCCTCCGACCTGATTCCTTCACATGCCCCGAGCGCTTCTTTGAAGTCCTTGTACGAGTCCGGAAGCTCAAGGTGTGCATAAAGGCTTACTGCCTAACGAGCATAGACTGAACACAACAATGGTGACATGCCAGTTCCTTGCAAAGGGTACACACACACGCACACGCACATACATGCACACACACACACGCTTATGCTGCACAATAGACTGACCTGTCCCGTGTATTAGATCCGTCTACCTCCTTGCCGTTGCTCACAAGACGCCTCAACAGCCCGAGGGCAGGCTGATTAGGAAACGTTTTTGCATCAAAGTCCTCAGGCAGGTGCGTGTACGAAACGATGGAGATGCACTCGCCATCATATGGACCAAAGATAGACGCCTGCATAAAACGATGGATGGTGTGCTATGTAGGGTGCGGTGTGCGTGTGCACATGTGTACGTGTGTACATTTGTGCACACGCTATGCTTCAGTGTCGTGGTTGCCAAAATTCTGTAAGACAAAGGGTAAAAAATGTACGGGTACGGGGATACACTGACAAACCCATCTCCACAATTGCATGCCTGACTGCTCTGATACGAATACGGATACACACGCACCTGGTAGATGGGAAGCTGAATATTAAAGATGAGCATGGCCGGTAAGTCCGCGGCTTTGGCGGCCTGTATACATTTTTCTGAAGGCTGGGGCAGGCGCACAGACTCGGCAATGAGGAAGCGCTTGGAGGGGAAGCTGAACACGTCAGCTGCAGCTACTTTATAGATGGAAGGGGGAGCTGGGACTTTGACCTGCGTGATGTGTGGCAGGATTGTTGAGATGTGAAGTGGAAAAGGAAGCTGAACAAAGCGCTTGCTGAAACTCTGGTACAGGGAAGGGGAACTAGGACACTCATAAGCGTGATGTATGACATGATTAGGATGGCTGCGTCATAGACTGGGAGCCAAACAGGGTACTTTGGTCATATGACTAGGGTTGGCCCAAACCGTACATGGGATTTCCATATACTGTATATACGCCGTATATGACCTTATATACGCCGTATTTCCGTATGTATGGTTCTGGCTAACCCTACATATGAATGAATATTTAAGGGTTCACAACTAAAGGTACCGTGCATCTTGAGGCTACTGCGAATATTGCGAGTGAGTAATTATTTATGCGCCTTGCAATGTTCAGTACGCAAACTAATAAAGATGATTTGGGCCTTGCATAACTTTTGGTTCTATACAGCCTGTTTCTGGCTAGAGCCTGCAAGTCTTGGGTTCAAATTTCTGCCTGAATACAATCTTTGCTGTATATTCGAAAGTTTTTGCCTTCACAAACATGGATGACTTGTGGTGCTTAGCACCACGAGCACTACAGGGTGCGCATCACCATTACTATTTTCCTGAACTGCCTTGTGCTGCAGGCCTGTCACGAAGTCCTTGGCTTTGGAACAAGCCATGCACTCAGGTGAGGGACCTCATTCTACTTGGTCTGATATGCTCAGACAGTTGCTACAGATTTATGCATGAGGTCATCAAGATGCTGCACAGATGGATTGTGCCTTTGTTATAAACGCATTCACATCAATGCTTGCTCCTCGTTCATCAGGGATGCATGCAGACGCAGAAACAGACCAAAAAGTGTTTAAATGCCTGTCATGCAACTCCTCCTTCCCTCCTCCCTGATCCCAGGAGGCCTGAGCGCCACTCTCTGCACTACACTTCATTTGACGACCTGGTGCGGCTGCACCAACTCCTCAGTGGTCACATGGTGAAGGACCACCAGAACCAGCTGGTGGCCACAGCCCTGTCTGACCCCCCCTTCACCAGGAGGCAGGGTTGTTCAGTTCTGGACCCCCAAATTGCGGAGGCAGCAGCCCAGGATGCAGCGCACGGGTACACGCTGCGCACTGACTCGCTGGCTTACGAGCAGAGGTGCCCTAGCAGTGGTGGGAGCAGCAGTGGGAGTGATGGGGAGATGAGAGAGCTGCAATATAGGCTTTTAAGAGGGGGAGCAGCAGCACCAGCAGCAGCAGTAGTGTCAAGAATGAAGGAGACTCTGCTTTCCCACATCCCACACTCTGCAAGTTACATTCCTGCATGACTAAAAAGAGTCAGTGAAAGTTGATGGGATGTTCTGACGATGCAATGGATCCCCCCAATTATGGTCTTTAATACTGGAAATTGTTCAACTGAATAATGTCTTTGGGTTCTCAGAAGCCATGATGGCAAGCCTGATGCAGTGCCCTATACTTAGATTTTGCTTGTCTGTTATTTTTAACGTACGGTATATAAACATATATGAGCGTTGGCTTAAGTGGCTCTGCAACGGTTGATCAATGTAACGACATGAAAAGGGGGGGGGGTGCTTTTCTGCTGTGCTTGTGCACGTGTGCAAGATAACAGTGTGGGAGCGGCACTGAAAAATTGGCGAAGCCCATCACGCGCGCAACGTGTGCGTGCATATGCATGTGTGCGTTTGAGTGTGTGTGCGTGTGTGCCTCTGTGTTTGTGCGCGCCTGTGTGCATTCGCACGCACGCCTGTGTTTGTATGTGTGAGCACATGCGCATGCGTGTGAGTGTATGTGTGTGTGCGCGTGAGTGTGTTTGTATGCGTGCGTGCGAATGCGTTTGCGCGTGTGTGTGCACGCCTGTGTGTGTGCCTTGTTGCCCCACAGATGCTGCAGTGGTGTGCATGACGGTGTGCTGGAGCAGCCTTTGCTGAAGCAGGCGTGAGGATGTGCTGCTGTTTCCTGTCTGTTGAGAGGGCAGGTACGAGCAGGATGCCCGGGCCACGATGTCTGAACTCTGCTTCAACACACAATGCTCAGCAAGCACCTGCACCGTGTGCTCCATGCCCCGCGAACAGTCAAAGCCAGCACGGACCGCATTCCTGAAGGGTCCCGTCCAAGCAAGCTTCCGCACGTCATGAATATCTGACTAAACTAAAATTATATAGCCCATTGAAAATAATATTACTTAATTCTGCTTGCATGGTCAGCCGTGAACTTTGCAGCCGGAACACAACCGAGGGCCCCTGACGCAGCATTCGCAGCTGGTGAAGTGTGCTGATGGATACTGCACCATCAGGAATTGGTCCGGGGGTCTGACTGAGGAATCCTGGGCAGCTTCCTTGAGCTTCCAAACATAAAATGTAACAAGTGTTGCGGCACCCCAGGGTCCCAGAATTTATCTGACACGGTAAAAAGATTGGTTACAAGCCTATGTTGAGTCTCAGCCCGGGAGGGGCAGTGGATGGGCCTTGGGAGAAGGCTTGGACCCCCCAAAACAAAAATTTGCTCTACATCATCACACACAGCACCCCAGGGTCCCAGATATCATCTGATGCAATACGAGTTTTGCTTAGGAGCCTTTGCCGAGTTTCAGCCGTGGGGTGGCCTGGGTGAGCCTGGGGAAGCCTGTGTGAAGTGTGGTAGGGATCCGACAACGCTAGGGGCTCACGCTCCCACGAGGGGGGCTTTGCCAAAAATGCAGCAGTAAAGAGTCGGTATTGGTCAGGCAAGAAAGAACAACAGCAAAGTGACCTTTATTTCTTACTGCTTGATCAGCAGCACAAATACTCGCACCTTTGTTTTCATCAGCGGCACAAATACTCTTACCTTTGTTTTCATGTAATCTACACCGCGCACGTTATACGTTGCTCCTTCTTGCCATGACTCCTTGACTTCTGCAGTGTCTGCTCCTTGTGGTATCGACTGCGCGCACGAGTGCGTGTACGTATGTGCATGTGTACAAAAGTGCTTATGATTGTGTGTATTAGTGCACGCAAGGGTCTGCACCACAAGGGTAGATGTAGGTTGCTCTCTTCCAATAACAAGCGGACATCTGATCACACCAGAGGCAGTGTAAACTCAACACAAACAAGTAGGGTTGGCCAAAACCTTCTATATGCACCGTATATGACCGTATATTTGGTGATTTCCCAGCCAAAAATACCGTATATACACCACACCGTATATATAGGGTTCTGGCCAACCCTACAAACAAGGCAACAGGGGCCTGCAAAACACAGCAAGGGCGACAGGCCAGTGACATCTTCTTTTGATGGTGACAAACACATTTCGATTTTGTGGGGGCAGACAGCAACAAGGTGAGCAGGATTAGACCTTACTGAGTTTTGTGTTCAAACAAATGAAGCAACCTTTGCGATGCAGGGGTGGTGGTTCCCTACGATAACATACTGAGCAATTTATTCGGGCATGCTCTTCAATCGCAGCACGTGGCGCTTCACGTCGCGTCCCTGGGCTTGTTCATAGTCAGATTGACAGGTAACATATCAAATATCACAGCAAAACATTTCTTTGGTTTAGCGTTGCTTGTGTAGCCCATGGTGGCATAGGCAAGTACAAGGCAGTACTATAGCCGTTGTCTGCTTTGTAAACTACTGTACCTATTTGCACTCATCCTGCACCCCAAATTTCAGAAATATTTAGTAGGATCCCCACCTTCCCGCACCCCCAAAAAACATGTTTGCCCCTCCTGCTCAACCCCGCAGGGCTTTTAGCCCTGTTCAGCACCAATAAGCTTTACAAACAGTTAAAATGAAAGAACACCACAAAAGGGCAAAGGAAAGCCAGCATGCTGTTTGCATGTGAGTTTGTTCTCTTTTGTTCCATTACTCAACGCCCCCCCCAAAATCTGCTTCCCTTTCCTCTAGCCACTGTCACTGCTGCTGCTGCTGTCCTCCTCGCTGCTGCTGCTGCGGCTGCTGCTTGCGCATGCTGATGGTGCTGCTTGGGTGCGTCAGCCTTGGTGCGTGAGAAGTCTGCTCCTCTGCCAGCTGCTGGGCTGCTCTGACCTGCTCTGCAAGCGCAAGCGTTGCAGCTTGGTCCTCTTCAGCCATTGCCCCTGCTAAGCTGTGCCCCTGTGCCCTTCCTGTGTACCCACATCCTAACTGACTTGTGAGACTGAAATCTTTCTTTGGCCTGCCAGGAGGCCTCTTCATTGCTGCCTCCTCCGCCCGCCGCTCAGCCTGTTCTGCTTTTGCTTGCTGTAGCTTGGCTTGGTCGGTTGCCAGCTGCTGCTCCTTTTGCTGCTGAAGCGCTACTTCCTGCTCGGCTGTCGCTGCCTTTTTGAAGAAGCTGCGCGCGTCCCGCTGAAATCCCCTTCGGAGCCTTCAGAGCAACCGGTGCTGCTGCTGCTGCTGGTGCTGGTGCCGCTGGGGCGGGGGATGGGGCGGGAGGGTCAGGGGGGGGCGGGGCGGGATGCCTCTCGTCACTCATGACTTGCAGCGACCCAAACAACTTTATTTACACCAATCCCGCACAACCCCGCAGGGCCAAAAAGAATACATTTAAACTTACCGCAGTCACCTGGCAGGGCCAAAAACGATATTTATGCGGGGTGTTATCAAAAAGATACGGTAGCATCAACCGTTCCTAACGGCCGACGGTAATTCTTCGGCGATGGTTTTTATATTTTTGCTTCACCGGCATCTATTCTACAAGACAGCTTGTCAGCATTTTCATCCTGTGCAGACTGCTTGAGGTGCCTGCTTGCCTGCTTGAGCTTGTTGATTACACTGTGCACAATTTTCATTAATAAGCTATATATTAATCGGGCTGGTTGGCCATAGCCGTGTGCTTGCATCGTGTACTAACACACGACTGTACATTTCAGGAGGTCTCTGCTGCCAATACCGTGTATGTTTGAACCTGGCCGAACCAAATTAAATCGCACATCCTAACTGCTAATTGGGTGCCAAACTGAGAGATCCTAGTATTTGCTCGTAGCATTTTTCGTGCAAAGTCTCTTCCTGTGAGGAGGGAAGTCTTGTACACACACAGCAACGAGGTACTCACTGAACATGAGTGTGCACGCACCGTCAAGGAGCAGCCAGCACTAGGTTTTGCACGTGGCTGGTCTTCACCGGAATGGCTGCTGCAATCTAACGAGCCAGAGGAGCTGCGGCTGCTCCTGCATGTAGCAGATTTCAGGTGTGTGAGTGCGTGTGAGTGCGTGTATATGTGCATATATTCAGGCAAACCGGTGGCTTTTAAATGGAGCAGTGCACGTACGGTGAGGCCAGAGCTAGACAGCTTTCTATTTTCAGGATTCCATTTGCAGGAGCCAAGGGTGGATGTTTGGCAACCTTTTTATTTGGTTGTCAATCAGTGTCGTTGCATGCAACATAAAGGAGGTTGGGAATCGTACTTTGTTGACGGATGTGCGCGTGAATACACGTGTGTGTGTGTGAATATGCGTGAGTGTGTGTGTCAAGGCTGCACGTGGTCAGAGATTGGACCTCTTAACCTCACATTTCAGCAGCGTTTTGCCTGAGCTAACACAACATGCACACACCTCGTCCCCAAGTTCAGGGCCTCTAGGATGGGCAAACATCCCACCAAGCCACGCATCACAGGGTGATTGTGGTCAGTTGGGGGCAGCATGTCCACATCGGACCGGTTTTCTATGCCCTGCAGACAGCGAAACAGATCACAGGCACACAAAAGAATTACTATCAGCGTAAGATTGGGTCAGCATGAGCCCACATCAGACCTGGCATGTGATAGTTTGGACGTGGGAAGCGAGCACAGATGGGTTATGACCGAAGAAGTACATTTCTGCATTGCAAACACATTGGTGGAGCGTGGTGTACTATTACACGCACAAGCCTGGTTTGGAAACCAAGACACAAGTGCAAATTCTCCCAGATCCTTGCAAAATTCATCCACGTGCAGCGGTAGGGCAGTCGTAGCCACTTTATGCTTGCAACACACACACACACACACACACACGTACATTTGTAAACCAGTTCACACACTGGCACATACCTGTTGCATGCTACTAGTACAAACTCCACGTGAGCTGCCTGTGCGGATGTCTTTGGTGTTTTGGATTGGATGCTCTCCGTTGCCTTGAAGGCTTGACGGGTCCTGCACCGTGTATTGCGCATCCTTTATCATTATATCAAGCGCTCGAGGTACGCAAAGAAAAAGAGAGAGGCTTTTACAGCCCATGCACATGTGTGTGCATGTCAATTGTGTGGTGTTGCCTGCATTTATATATAATTCGGCAATTAGCATTATGGAGCAAACAGTGTCTTGGGTGCGTGCATGTACGTACAATCCCGCAATTGTACAAATGTTTCGCTCTGCAAAATGGTCAAATTTACCATACACTGCTTGATTGTGTATGGTACGCATGAGAGCAAATGCGTGTGTTTGTGTACGCATGAGTGCGTGAGTGTGTATGTGTGAGTGTGTGTAAAAGTGCGTATGTGTGTTGTGTGAAAATGCGTGTATTGCATGTTGTGCATACGTGTGTTTGTGTTGGTGTGTGCATTTGCAGGTGCGTGTTGTTGCGTGAGCTGATTCCTGGCCACTCACCAGGGAGGGAGGAGTGAGGGAGGATTGGTAGCCATACTGCTGGGAGAAGCGCCCACTGGGAGTGCTTGCCCCTGACATGTTTGGCGAACCTGCGAGGCAATTTAAGGTTCGGCTTATATGGGTGTCCCGTGACATTGTTGAAGCTTCCTGCCACTTGCTGCCAAACGCGACAGGACATGTACACACTCCTGTCTAGGACCTGGGCACAAATATGCTTGACTTCACGCTCCGCTCTTTTGCAGGACCCACCATCTAAGCTGAAGTCATCCCTGCAGGACAGATAGTCATCTTCTTCTCCTGTGCACACAATTGATGGAAAGGGGTGAGGGTGCTTTGATTGATGTCTCTTCCACAAGAGGATCTACCGCATCTGAAAACTTCTCGAAAACAGGCCAAGTCCCCATCTCCTCACCTCGCGAATGCGCACTCCGCCTGCGGCAATTAGCATGCTCCGGAGTGTGCTGCTGGCGCTCCCCATACGGATCGTCTCCCACGGGACCTAGCTCCCCCTGGGATGCCTTGTTTCGGTGTCTATGACGATGTCTACTGCTGTGGTGGTGGTGGTGCCTCCGCGTGTTCGATCTCGATTGGCAGCATCCCATTTCTGTTATTGGTGTCGACTTCTTCCGGCTCCAGTCCCTAGTGGAAAAACAATTAGTGATAACATTTAAAGATAAATATAAGGTGTATACACATGCAGGGTGCTTTTTCAGGTGAGGAGCCCTCGTTTTGTGAGGGCATTCGCCTTTGTTGGATTTGTTGGAGACCACTTAATACTACTCTCAGACTAGCCTGCACTGCAATATGTCAGGATTCGAGAACTAGTAGGAACGGTCAAACGTTTGACTTTACACACACACACACACACACACACACACACACACACACACACACACACACACACAGACACACACTCACTCACACACACACACACACACACACACACACACGCACACACACACACACACACATACAAACACACAAATGCAAATACAAGCACATGCATACGCAAGTGTATACACGCATGTGTGCTAGCATACATAGGCTTGGCCCAAAGAAATTAAAAGGCTGTGGATCTGGTAACCTGGGCAGGAGATACCTGTAGACACGATAGTACAGCCGTGCACGGTGTATACAGTGTATACAGTATGTGTATACAGTGTATACATGGCCTATGTATAGACATGTATACACATACAACCACCGGCGCACTTGTTATCCTTGCCACCTATAACAATTTTGATGATGGACACCCCTTTTTTGCTGCTGAATTCTAATGAACAGGCGGAGGTCCTGGAGGTAGGCGCCTCCAGAGGACTGCCTCTGGGGACAGCAATAGCAGGAGGCCCAGCAGCCACACAAACCCTAGGCTGTTCAAGGCCTCTCCCCTGGCTTCTGCAGCAGGTGAATTAAATCCTACGTCGCCTTGACTGTCTCAACTGACATCCACACAACTACGAGTAGACCCTCTGCCACCCGCCAAAGCATCTTTTGGTTTGATGAGGCATGGAAGCCCGGGTGGTGACTGTAAACTCGTTTTTTGTTTCCTAGGCAAGTGGTAGGGTTAGGAGGGGGGGGGGTACATCTATCTTCTGTTCCATCCACCACACCATGCAGCTCACACAATAAATCAGCTTCTGATGACAAAGGTCATTTTAAAGTACTTGTTGGTAGAAGTCTTCTCGAGATTTCCTACCACCACACCGCGCCCTGAAACTCTGCATATCCTCCTAATAGCAAACTCTGCGGTAACTTTGTTGCTGTCCAGCGCAATGCAGAAATACAACAATCGCCAGACCGTAGTAGGCCTGGTTGGTAACTGAAGCGGGCCTCACCTTGTCACAGTTATCACCTTGAGAACACCACAAATAATTGCTGTAAACTTACTCAATGTGTTTTCTGGCCGCAGCTCTAACAGCTACAGGCCTGTCAATCACTTCAAACCAACCGTGCCCAGGCATCCAGTACAGCACAATCAGCAAGAACAGCTTTGGACTACCAACAGTGAGTGTTTGACAAGGGAGGGAGGGAGGGAGAGAAGTGTGACGAGGGAGAGAAGTGATTGTGTGACGAGGGAGTTAAACAGCCCTCCACTAAAGAAAAGGCAGCTTCAATGGTGACATTCAAGCCCACACGCTTCATTACAAGCATGCCTAATCCACTCTTACTAACACACTCGTTTCCAGGGAGGGAGGATTCTTCAACCACATGCGCGAGATACGGACGTTGCCTATGACGTGGCCGTTGCAGGCCTCTCACCAACCACGCTGTACATGAACAGGGCAGCTCTAGCAGAGTGCTGCGAGCCTATCAGGTGCGCTTGTACAAATTCAAAACCACGTCTTAGTTGGATCGAATTTGAATGCAATTGTCAGCAAAACAATTTTCAAGGAGAGGTAACGCACGTGTGCAAGAGCAAGCATTTACATTAATTAAGAAACGATGCTGTAGCACGGTTGCCTCTGTGGCCCCTTCCTTTGACCTTTCCAGATACACCGTAATAATATAGGCATTCTGATTCTCCTTGCAAGCAGCTTGACAGAATTCTGTGCCAAGTCACACAATTTCAGCTTCTGTTTATCAAGCGTCACAGGAGCCACGCCAAGTCAAAAGTTTCAACCCTCTAGTGCTCCTCCATTGTGACAACCAACCAGCTTGCCCTTCTGTTGGTAGATTGGCTATAACCAACCCTTCTGTCTGCCCTTCAATTTGTAGATTAGTTGTAACCAACCAGCTTGCCCTTCTGTTTGTAGATTGGCTCCCAGACGAGACGCCCTGTTGTTTCCTGGATCTTCTGGCATGCGCATTTGATCTAAAACCTGGAAGCTCCAAGTCTACGTGTTTGGGTGGCATGATGGCAGGCATTGGGGGACCACCTCCTGCAAAAAATAGGCCCAGCCTTGTCCGACACATCGGCTGTGTGCGCTGGCCTAGTCCTTCTGCAGTACTGGCCACAATGTTGTGTTTCATTCGGCACTTTGCGTGCTGCATGTCAGCCGATCAAAAGCGCGTTACCTGCTGGTCTCAGACTTTTACCATTCTCCGTGTGTTGCTGGCCAAATGCCAGACCATGCTGGCCAAATGCCAGGTGGTTCTTTGTACTGTATACTTTCCTGTTAATGATCTAGTAATTCGACCGATTTCGTTTTTCGGTGTCATGTTACAAACTAGTTTTCGTAGAAAAAGAACAAAGAAAACACTAAGCAGCAGGCAGTGAAAACCACTCCCCAGATCAAGTAAGGAACAGGAGCTTTGGTACCGGGTACCGTAAAACTACTCCACCAAGCAAAGGAAAAGACAATATTAATGGGGGTCAGGAGGGTTGCAGGCTTGACCTGAAACCGTCTCCTGATGAGAGTTAATAATAGTGCTGGAAAGGGCACGTCTGGTATGAACAAGTTTTGCAGCGATATTGACAGAATGAACATGAAGCTTGAAAGCAAGTTTCTTAAGTCTTTATGAGAATCAAGACCCAGCTCCTTAAGAGGCTCCAGCGTGTGATTGTCGTAGATCGTCAGAAAATTCCTGTAATGATTGATCTTGATTGATTGTGATTGAAATTGATTGAAGTGGTGTTTCAATCGAGAGCAATCACATCCTGATTGAAATCAATCAGGAGTATTTCAATCACGTTCAATCACATTTCAATCACATTCAACAAGGCATCCATTCCTTCTGTAAAAGAGGTACTTATCATCAAGCTACAATCATTATAAAAGGCGCAATGTTTTGTCTGGTAGATGCCATTGTACCTTGAAGATTTTTTCCAACGGATCTGAGAGCTTCTAATGATAGTGCTAGGTATTTCAATCACATTCAATCACGTTCAACCACATTCAACCACGCATCCATTTCTTTTGTAAAAGAGTTACTTTAAATCTTTGTTA
>Ga0307945_1003961_pt1 | contig 12013 bp, 12 predicted proteins | sample OrgLakmetagen228_FD_201818 | JGI IMG/M metagenome (GOLD analysis project Ga0307945, IMG submission 201818) | Saline water microbial communities from Organic Lake, Antarctica - #228 | ecosystem: Environmental > Aquatic > Non-marine Saline and Alkaline > Saline | place: Antarctica: Organic Lake...
CAGTTACTGTGATTCTGGTCCATGCAGACAGTGGCCAAAAGCTCACAGCACACACCTCGTGTTGTACTATCACAACTGTTGTACCATCACAAGTAAACCGATTTCAGTTACTGTGATTCTGGTCCATGCAGACAGTGGCCAAAAGCTCACAGCACACACCTCGTGTTGTACTATCACAACTGTTGTACCATCACAAGTAAACCAATTTCAGTTACTGTGATTCTGGTCCATTCAGACAGTGGCCAAAATCTCACAGCACACACTTCGTGTTGTACTATCACAACAAGTAAACCGATTTCAGTTACTGTGATTCTGGCACAATCAGACAGTGGCCAAAAACTCACAGCATACACCTCGTGTTGTACTATCACAACTGTTGTACCATCACAACAAGTAAACCGATTTCAGTTACTGTGATTCTAATCCATTAAGACAGTGACCAAAATCTCACAGCATACACCTCGTGTTGTACCATCACAACAAGTAAACCGATCTTAATTATTGTGATTCTGGTCCAATCAGACTGGCCAACAACTCACAGCATACACCTCGTATTGGTGTTTGCTGTTACAACAAGTACACCGTTTTTTTATACAATCAGACAGTGGCCAAGCTCAGATGTGAGACTGCAAACAGGCAAACAAAACAGGCAAACATACAGGCAATCAAAACAGGCAATTGCCAGTCTCGGGGTGTGTGCTGTTACATTAAATGTACGATTAGTAATTGCTGTGATTCCTGTTGTTCATACAGTGGCCAAGCTCGCAACCGACAACCTCGTGGCAGTGTTACGATAAGTAGACAGTTCTTATTTGCTGTGATTGTGCCGTTTCAGACTGGCCAAGATTACAACCGACAAACTCGTGGCAGTGTTACGATAAACACTTATTTGCTGTGATTCTAGTTCGTTCAGACAGTGGCCAAGCTCGCAACCGACAACCTCGTGGCAGTGTTACGATAAACACTTATTTGCTGTGATTCTAGTTCGTTCAGACAGTGGCCAAGCTCACGACCGACAACCTCGTGGCAGTGTTACGATAAATGAGCGGTTCCTATTTGCTGTGATTGTGCCTTTTCAGACAGTGGCCAAGCTCACAGCCGACAACCTTGTGTTCCTGATGAACCTGAAAAAGACGGAGGCTGAGCTGGCTGCAGCAAACCAGGAGAAGCTGCAGCTCAGGCTAGCGGCAGAGAAGCAGCGGGGTCCGTGGTTTGATGAGGTAGGCAATGGTGTTTTTTTGTGGTTGATTGATTCTTTGGTGAGGTAGGCAATGGTGTTTCTTTGTGGTTCATTGATTCTTTGATAAGGAAAGCGATGCTGTTTCTTTGTGGTTCATTGATTCTTTGATAAGGAAAGCGATGCTGTTTCTTTGTGGTTCATTGATTCTTTGATGAAGTAGGCAATAGTGTTTCTTTGTGGTTCATTAATTCTTTGATGGGGTAAGCAATGGTGTGGAGTTTGTGGTTCATTGATTCTTTGATGAGATAAGCGATGGTGTGGAGTTTGTGGTTGATTGCGATTATGCATGGGGTAGGCAACGGTGTTGCTCATGGGGTTTGTGGTTTGATGAGGTAGGCAATGGTGTTTAGTGTGTGGGGTTTGTGGTTGATTGCGATTATGCATGGGGTGGGCAACGGTGTTACAAAGGGGGTAACCGGCAGCCACATATGTTGGGCTGATAGGCATTGCTGGATCAGCCAGCGTAAAGTAAACGCAAGGTTGTAAAAAAAGAACTGGTTTCAGCCAGTGCCATATTGTAATCTAAAGAAAGTGATAAGTAAGAGGTGAGGAATGAATGATGAAACGGTGTTACTCATGGGGTCCGTGGTTTGATGAGGTAGGCAATGGTGTTTAGTGTGTGGGGTTTGTGGTTGATTGCGATTATGCATGGGGTAGGCAACGGTGTTGCTCATGGTGTTTGTGGTTGATTGCAGTTTTATGCACGAGGTAGGCAACGGTGTTACATGTGGGGTTTGTTGTTATGAATGGATAGGTTAAGGGGGCAGCGTTGTGGCCAGTGTTGTGCACCTGACGCTTAACGGCGTCAATGGTAAATGACGCTGACGGCGTAATTTATGTCAAATTGACGGTGAAAATAGTAAATTACGCCATCAATTGTCAGGGTTTAGTGACGGTAACGCCGTTATTTACGATCGTTATTTACGGTGCCATTTTTGAATGAAGCCGTATGTGCACAACACTGGTTGTGGCACGTGCAATGCACCGTTGCAGGTCCTATGATTGGATAAGGTCATATGATTGAATAAGGTCATATGATTGGATAAGGTCCTATGATTGGATAAGGTCCTATGATTGGATAAGGTCCTATGATTGGATAAGGTCCTATGATTGGATAAGGTCCTATGATTGGATAAGGTCATATGATTGGATAAGGTCCTATGATTGGATAAGGTCCTATGATTGGATAAGGTGAAGGGGGCAGCATTGTGGCACGTGCAATGCACCGTTGCAGGTCCTAAAAGAAGGATTGGGTGTGCACTATTTTAGGTGCTATAGGCAGCACTGGGTACTTACTGTTGTAGGTGCTACTATAGCAGCACTGGGTGTGCACTGTTGTGGTTGCCAAAAGCAGCACCGGGTGTGCACTGTTGGAGGTCCTAAAAGAATGATCGGGTGTGCACTGTTGTAGGTGCTATAGGCAGCACTGGGTACGTACTGTTGTAGGTGCTACTATAGCAGCACTGGGTGTGCACTGTTGGGAGGTCCTAAAAGAAGGGTTGGGTGTGCACCGTTTTAAATGCCAAGAGCAGCACTGGGTGTGCACGGTTGTAGGTGCTACAAAGCAGCACAGAATGCAGGCGTTACAAAAGAAAGATTGGGTGTGCACCGTTGTAGGCGCTATAGGCAGCACTGGGTGTGCACTGTTGTAGATGCTATAGGCAGCACTGGGTGCGCACTGTTGTAGGTGCTACTAAAGCAGCACTGGGTGCAGGCGTTACAAAAGAAAGATTGGCTGTGCACCGTCGCCTCCTGCACCGCACCGCACCTCACCGTTGTGAGCGTGATAGGCAGCACTGGGGGGAGTGCACTGTTGTAGATGCTATAGGCAGCACTGGGTGTGCACGGTTGTAGGTGCTACAAAGCAGCACAGGGTGCAGGCGTTACAAAAGAAAGATTGGGTGTGCACCGTTGTGGGCGTGATAGGCAGCACTGGGTGTGCACTGTTGTAGGTGCGACTAAAGCAGCACTGGGTGCAGGCGTTACGGGCTGGCAGCGGAGCAGGGTCCGCGATCTGTTGAGGCAGGCTGCTTTAAGCGTTAGACAATATAAGGTAGCTGTGGGCAAGGGGCTGTCTTGTGCCACCATATGATCAAATGAAACAGATGGGGTTGGCCAGGACTACACACATAGACACGTGTGCGGGTTGTGCGTACGGATATGTGGTACTATTGGTAGGAAACATTCCCTTTCATATGGTCACAAACGGTGCATGAGTATGTTCTGGCCAGCCTTAGATTAAGATTTTGTTGCTACTGATGTTTGTTACTGTTTAGGTGAAGCAGCTTCACGTCTAGATCTAGGGCTGAAGTAGGATTGGCCATAACCATATATATATATATATATATGCACCGTATATGACCGTACATTTGGTAATATCCCTGCCAAAAAAAAGGCATACACACCGTACATGTTACATATATGGTTTTGGCCGACCCTAGGCTGAAGGCAATGCCAATTCAGGCCCCAAAGGAGGGTTCCTTTGTTTGATTGATTGACACCGCACAGATGCGTGCCCGCGTGGAGGAGCGTGTGTGGCAGGCCGAGGTATCTGTGCATGTGTGCAGGAACAGTGTATGCATACATACAATGTCCCGACAAACATTAACTTGAATGTACAGGTGCGTGCCAGCGTGGAGGAGCGTGTGCGGCAGGCCATGACGCGCGCAGAGGCCCTGGAGCTCGAGTTAGAGTCCTCTCGGCAGCACCACCACTGCGAGCTGCAGGTGAGCGCGGTGTGAAGTGCAGGTGAGCTCGGTGTGAAGTGCAGGTGAGCGCGGTGTGAAGTGCAGGTGAGCTCGGTGTGAAGTGAAGTTGAGCGTGGTGTGAAGTGCAGGTGAGCGCGGTGTCAAGTGCAGGTGAGCGCGGTGTGAATTGCAGGTGAGCGCGGTGTGAAGTGCAGGTGAGCTCGATGTGAAGTGCAGGTGAGCGCGGTGTGAAGTGCAGGTGAGCTCGATATGAAGTGCAGGTGAGCTCGGTGTAAAGTGGCAGGGCTGCAGTTGAGCGCGGTGTGAAGTCCAGAGGCCAATAGCTTGGCAGGGCTGCAGTGGTTTTATGGTTTAGGCCAGGTCCTCTTTTCACTGCCTGCTGAAAGCAGCTCTGACGGTTTGGCTCCCCTCTTGGTTGCCCTTGCTCTGTCAGATCTGTTTGTCCTTTACCAGCTCTAACGCTCAGACTCCCCTCTTGGTTGCCCTTGCTCTGTCAGATCTGTCCGTCCTTTTTCTATCTCTAACGCTCAGACGCCCCTCTTGGTTGCCCTTGCTCTGTCAGATCTGTCCTTCCATTTTCCAGCTCTAACGCTCAGACTCCCCTCTTGATTGCCCTTGCTCTGTCAGATCTGTCCGTCCTTTTTCCAGTTCTGACGCTCAGGCTCCCCTTCTGATTGCCTTTGCTCTGCCAGATCTTTTCATTCTCTTTGCAGCTCTGACGGTTTGGCTCCCCTCGTATTTGCTTTCGCACTGCCAGGTCCTCCCATCCTCTTTGTTCTGCCACGTCTTCTCATGGCTTATTGCTAGGCCAGAACCATATACCTATATACAGTGTGTATACGGTATTCCCACCGTTTAGGACTCCTGACTCTCTCGTTGCTCTGCTAGGGCTCAAAAGCAGATATAGAGGGGTTTCCTGGCTCAGATGCAGGATCCTCAATCATCTTGCCACTCACACTCACTGCACAGGACGTGCTTGGCCAAAAGGCAGATCTGGAGGAGTTCCTGGCTCAGATGCGGCAGCATGAGGCTGACCTGGAAGCAGGGCTACAGGTAGGAAGCACTTTTATCAGAAAGGAAGCCATTTTACCAAATAGGAAGTACTTTAAACAGGTAGGGAGCACTTTACCAGCTACCCACTTTTCATCGTTAGGCGGCAAAGGAAAAAGAAAGAAGAAAGGAACGACGCAGGCGAAGGTCACTCCCAACAACGAGGGGTGGGGGGGGAGGGGGGAAAACGTTTTTCCTGCTGCCATGCAGGTTGCACGCAGCCCTGTAACTTTTGTCCTGTAACTTTTTGTCCTGTAACTTTTGTCCTGCTGCCATGCAGGTTGCTACACAGCCTGTAACTTTTGTCCTGTAACTTTTTTCCTGCTGCCATGCAGGTTGCTACGCAGCCTGTAACTTTTGTCCTGCTGCCATGCAGGTTGCACACAGCCGCCAGCTTGCACGCAGGTTGCACACAGCCTGTAACTTTTGTCCTGTAACTTTCGTCCTGCTGCTATGCAGGTTGCTACGCAGCCTGTAACTTTTGTCCTGCTGCCATGCAGGTTGCACGCAGCCGCCAGCTTGCACGCAGGTTGCACACAGCCTGTAACTTTTGTCCTGTAACTTTCGTCCTGCTGCCATGCAGGTTGCTACACAGCCTGTAACTTTTGTCCTGTAACTTTCGTCCTGCTGCTATGCAGGTTGCACGCAGCCGCCAGGCAAAGGCAGAAGAGGAGGCTCTCACAGCCACTACCACAGCATCTCAGCTTCGCGTGAAGGTGACTGCATACGTCTGGTTCCTCTGTTCTATTTGAACGTGTTCCTGTTGGTAGGTTCGCTTCATCAAGGCAGCAATCCAGCATGAACAGGCAAGCGCAACTTTGTATGAGATGCAACAACGGAAGTGCAAGGCATTGTAGGGGAGACACGATAGTGGACTATTGTATGCATGGAATCAAAGTTATGTTTGCCCCTTGCGCAGCTGACCTGTGTGACAGCGTGTGCAGGATGCGGCTTCACTTTCCAACGAGACTGCCGGCATATGTGTAAGGTTGGCCAGAGCCATATATATACGGTGTATATACGTTTTTTTCCGGCAGGGAAATCACCAAATATATGGTCAGGAACGGTTTATATGTACAGTTCTGGCCAACCCTATATATATACTGAATCTCGGTATACTGAACCTTGGTATGTCGTGACGTGCAGGTAGAGGCACTGGAAGCAGAAGGCCGCGTGTCTCAAGGCAACCTCAAAGACATGAGGCAGGAGTGCACCGAACGCTGGGTGAGCTAATTTGACACACACTCACACACACACACACACACACACACACACACACACACACACACACACACACACACACACACAATGGTTTTGGATGGGGCAGGTCCAGTACTCACACCTACCACTTACCTTGTTTTCTATGCTGAGAAGACCGCTCCAGACAAACGTTTGTTGAACCTCCCAAACCAGTTGTGACTGTGTATCATGGGTGGCGATGTGTTTATTTACTTATGCTGCACTGCTGAACGCCAGGAGGGCGTCCACTTTGTGCGCTTCAAATGCCCACGCTGTTAGCACAGGTTTAATGCCCATGCTGTTAGCACAGGTGTTAGCTCAGGTGTGCCTATGCTGTCAGCACAGGTTTAATGCCCACGCTGTCAGCACAGGTTTAAATGCCTATGCTGTTAGCACAGGTGTGCCCATGCTGTTAGCGCAGGTGTTAGCGCAGGTGTGCCCATGCTGTTAGCACAGGTGTGCTCACGCTGTAGGCACAGGTGTGCCCACGCTGTAAGCACAGGTGTGCCTACGCTGTTAGCACAGGTTTAATGCCCACGCTGTTAGCACAGATGTTAGCACAGGTTTAATGCCCACGCTGTTAGCACAGATGTTCGCACAGGTTTAATGCCCATGCTGTTCGCACAGGTGTTAGTACAGGTGTGCCCACGCTGCTAGCACAGGTGTTAGCACAGGTTTGCCCATGCTGTTAGCGCAGGTGTTAGCACAGGTTTAATGCCCATGCTGTTAGCGCAGGTGTTAGCACAGGTTTAATGCCCACGCGGTTAGCACAGGTGTTAGCACAGGTTTAATGCCCACGCTGTTAGCACAGGTGTGTTCGCCAGAGTAGGAGGAGCAGCTCTGCACAAACTAGGTGCACCGTCAGAATAATAAGGAGCTGTTAATTATGATGTGTTATGCATTCTTAGCAAGCCGGTCGCTTGAGACGCGCGCTTGCAGGTGAATGTGCTGCCTGAGCTCATGCAGCCCAACCAAGCTCCTTCCTTGGGTGGCCTGTTGACTGTTACTCTCAAGCATTACTGTTGAACACTGTTACTCTCAAACACCACGCGTGAACACTGTTACTCTCAAACACCACGCTTGAACACTGTTACTTTCAAACACCACGCTTGAACACTGTTACTCTCAAACACCACGCTTGAACACTGTTACTCTCAAACACCACGCTTGAACACTGTTACTCTCAAACACCACGCTTGAACACTGTTACTCTCAAACACCACGCTTGAGCACTGTCACTCTCAAACACCACGCTTAAACACTGTTACTCCCAAACACCACGCTTGAACACTGTTACTCTCAAACACCACGCTTGAACACTGTTACTCTCAAACACCACGCTTGAACACTGTTACTCTCAAACACCACGCTTGAACACTGTTACTCTCAAACATCAACCTTGTAGGTGAATGAGCAATCGGCACTGGGGCAGTTCCATCAGCTGCAAACACGCATTGCATCCTTAGAACAGACCGCAGATGCGCAGCTAGAAGCCGCCCGGCAGATGCAGGTCAAGCATGAGGGCCAGCTGGGCATTAACCGCCAGCTCATGTCCAAGAAAGAGGAGGTGGAATGGCAGCTCATGGCGGCTCTGGCCAAGGTGTGGTTGGTTAAGATTACAGGATGTAGATGGATAGGAGCGACGTAAACAGACGGCAGTGAGGTGGGGTGGCAGCTCATGGCGGCTCTGGCTAAGGTATGGTTGGTTAAGATTACAAGATGTAGATGGATAGGAGCGACGTGAACAGACGGCAGTGAGGTGGGGTGGCAGCTCATGGCGGCTCTGGCCAAGGTGTGGCTGGTTAGGATGACAAGATGTAAATGGATAGGAGCGACGTAAACAGACGACAGTGAGGTGGGGTGGCAGCTCACGGCGGCTCTGGCCAAGGTGTGGTTAGGATTACAAGATGTAGATGGATGGGAGCGACGTAAACTGACAGCAGTGAGGTGGGGTGGCAGCTCATGGCGGCTCTGGCTAAGGTGTGGTTGGTTAGGACTACAAGATGTAGATGAATAGGAGCGACGTAAACTGACAGCAGTGAGGTGGGGTGGCAGCTCATGGCGGCTCCATCCATAGTGCACTCGTAAACAGAATAAGATCAGTAGGAGTGAAGTGGATCGGAGGCAGATGGAAAGGAGCGACGTAAACCCTAACACAAATTCAAAAACCACAGGTCCTTAGGTAGAGCTTTTGCCCTTTTGGCAGGTGTTCAGCGTAAGTAGATCAGTAGGTAGATAAATAGGCAGGCAGGCAGGCAGGCAGGCAGGGAGGGAGGGAGAGAGGCAGGTAGGGAGGCAGGTAGGGAGCTAGGTAGATTGCTCCCAACAAGGCTTTGTCCCGTGGCGGTGTGTGGAAAAGATGAATGCAATCTAGATCTCAATCTTAGCCTTAGTGCTGCGTCTGTTTCATGCAGGGATCTGAGAACTAGCAAACGCAGACAGACAGACCCTGCCTAAGCTGTACCACAAGCGATTGAGTGAATTCAGGGGGAAGGGGAAAGAAAGTTCTCAGAAATGAGGGAGAGGCAGAAATTAGGGTTCTGGCGTTCACGAACACAGGAAAAATCTAGAGTGCAGGGGGAGTTACAACATGCAACATGCTCTCAAGGTTGCAACCAGGCCGAACCCAGATTCCCACACAGGTTCCCATGATTTGTGTTTGCTGTTTATTCATGGTATCCAAGGCCCACATGGCCCAACTCCCACAAACATACCCTCCCCCCTTTTCTTCAATCACTCAGACTCCACTCCACCTGTCTAGGGTTGGCCATAACCATATATATACAGTGTATATACGGTGTTATTGGCAGGGAAATCACCAAATGTACGGTCATATACGGTGTATATATACGGTTCTGGCCAACACTCCACCTCTCCCTTCCTGTGCAGCTCGATGCGAGCGGTCATCCTCGTCAGGCTTCCCTCCCCGCCTCAACCCCACCCAGATCCACATCTCTGCAGCAGCAGCAGCAGCAGCAGCAGGAACATTTCCAGCTGCAACTACGGCAGCAGCAGCAGCAGCAGCTAAAACACCACCAGGAGCAGCGCATCGTGCTGGCCCCGCCTGTGATGCCTGAAAGCGCACCTACCCCCACCTCCACACACCACACACCCCGAAGCTCACCCACCAAGGGAGGTACGGCTGCCCTCACACCAACTGCAGCAGCAGCAGCAGCAGCAGCAGCACCACCAACAGCAGCAGCAACAGCAGCAGCAACAGCAGCAGCAACAGCAGCAGCAGCAGCAGCAGCAGCTGGCGCAACACCCACAAGCAATACCTCATCACCCCATGCAGCGCGACCCCACACGAGCAACAGATCGTCACTCTTCCTCCCACCCCACGTGCCCACCTCACAGCCCAGCACTATCAGAACCTCACTTCCGCCTCCCCACAGCGCCACCCACACGGTGCCAGCAGCGCACGCTGCCACAATGTCCGCAGCACAGCACGCCCCCTCCCCCGCCCCCCCCGCCCGTGTGGCCAGCACCTACTACTCCCCTCCCAAACCTGCCGCAGCACTCCCCTCCCCATCCGTACCAAGCCCCACCCGGTCCTTTACCACAATGGCGGTGCAACAAGTACAGGACAAAGAAGCAGCAGGCTCCTCATCATCACCGCCTACCTCAAACACACTCTTATTACCTCCCTCGTACCCTGCTCCAGACCCTCTCTCTGCAGCTACTTCCGTCAGCTCCCGTCCCGCACCACTGCAGCCACACACACAAAAGCAGCCACCACAGCAGCAGCTCAACAGCAGCAGCAGCCCTGATCTCATCCTACTCAGCCCCTCCAGCGTTCCCACGAGCTCTCCTTCCTCCCCTGAGGCCCATGAGGAGCAGCAGAGAGCGAGAGGTGAAGGGGCCAATGCAAGCATCGTTCAAACGTTGGGTTGGCCCAAACCATATATATGAACCATATATATGGTGTGTATACGGTATATTTGGCAGGGAAGTTACCAAATACACAATGTAAATATACGGTTCTGGCCGACCCTGTTCAAATGTTTTAAACATTCAACATTTTTCACAGCAACTTTCTAAATTGCTGTGGCACTGCATTGGCGTCAGAGGCTCAATTGATGTTGCAGTGTACGTTTCTTATCAACATTAAACTAACAAAGCATGCAATTTAAGACAGCAAGCACCTTTTGTCAACGAGGGGGTGAAGAGGACTATTAAGAAAACCAGTATTCTTTGGCAGCTGTGCGCACACACGGACCCGCGCATCATCCATACACATGCACACACACGCACAAACACATCACGCGCACACACAGCTCACACATACACACAATTACACACATACGGCACACACACACACACAAATACACACATATACACGCACGCGCACACGCATATACACACACAAAGCCACTGTCAAGCACGGCACCCCCACTGCAGCCACTCAGCAGCAGCTCATGCATCATTTATTCAGGAATGATGACTGGAAGAATCCAAGAGGGAAGTGGTGGCAACTCGTCGCTGCCTGTGGAGCAATCAAGAGGATATACTGCAAGGTCTGTCAACGGGTCATACCAGGTCAAAGCACTCCCTGAATAGAAATGGACACATGAGAAACCAGTACCTAAAGAAAAGAAAAAGAAAAGAAGAGCTGCGCGGACAGTGAAAAGCACTTCCCACGTTTATTACAGGATAGGAGGCACTCTGGTACGGGTGGGATGTGCAGAGTTCATCTCCCAGGTAAAAAGATACACATGTATGCGGTCAGCAAAAACCACTTCCCACATACATTACAGGAAAGATGGGATGTGCAGAGTTCATCTCCCAGGTAAAAAGATACATACGTATGCGGGCAGCAAAAACCACTTCCCACAGAAGCCACAGAAAAGGAGCCACTTTGGTATCGGGCACCGTGGAACTCCTCAACCACAAAGGAAAAGGTCAATGGGGCATGGGGTTACAGGTAAGGTAAGGTTACAGCGCTATATATGCCTCTGGTGGGCATCTGAGCGCGGAAGCTTGGAAAAAAGCCTGTAACCAAACCAAAAAAAAGCTAGAAAAATCAAGGGAACAGGGCTGGGCACTTAGCTACAAAAGAGGCAACACCAAAAATATCAGGTTGGTTCATAAAGGTCCTCAAACGAGCTGGGCCATCCTCAAACTGAGGTCAAAATGGGAAATGGGGTTACAGGCTTGACCAGACCAGTGCCTGAACCTAAGCGTGTCAGTATCCAATCAACTAATCTTTAATGTAACCTGTCCACACGGTGCATTCGCCAAGTTGTGCTTACTCTTACATTGTTCTACGTGTTCAAAGGAGGCCTCTGCGTGCTTGCACTGGAGGGTGTGGCAATGGCTGGGTCAACACACACATCGTCCCCTTTGTTATCTTGGGTCATCTCATGGGTTTGAGCGATGCAACCTTACCATTCCTTACCTAACATGCACATCGTCCCCTTTGTTTCCTTGGGTCATTTCATGGGTTTGAGCGATGCAACCTTACCCTTCCTTACCTAACATGCACATCGTCCCCTTTGCTTTCTTGGGTCATTTCATGGGTTTGAGCGATGCAACCTTACCCTTCCTTACCTAACACACACATCGTCCCCTTTGTTTTCTTGGGTCATTTCATGGGTTTGAGCGATGCAACCTTACCCTTCCTTACCTAACATGCACATCGTCCCCTTTGCTTTCTTGGGTCATTTCATGGGTTTGAGCGATGCAACCTTACCCTTCCTTACCTAACATGCACATCGTCCCCTTTGTTTTCTTTGGTCATTTCATGGGTTTGAGCGATGCAACCTTACCCTTCCTT
>Ga0307945_1003965_pt1 | contig 12006 bp, 15 predicted proteins | sample OrgLakmetagen228_FD_201818 | JGI IMG/M metagenome (GOLD analysis project Ga0307945, IMG submission 201818) | Saline water microbial communities from Organic Lake, Antarctica - #228 | ecosystem: Environmental > Aquatic > Non-marine Saline and Alkaline > Saline | place: Antarctica: Organic Lake...
CTGTGCAGCCATGTAAGGCCGCACCGCATGTTCCTCAGCTATCTTCGGATTTATCCTTCTATCAAGCAGCATGCCCAAATATTTGAACCTGTCCTTCTCTGGAAGCACCACACCATCGTACGTGAACGGATTCTGCAAAGGAGAGACAGACTTACTATTAAATTGAACCACCTCCGACTTGGCCGTGTTCACAGTCAATCCTTTCTTCTCAGCGTCGTCTGCATTTCACCAGGGTCATTAGTAGTTAATCCAAGGTCATCAGCATACAGCTTACCATTAAATGTATGCAGCGCTAAACAGCATTCCACTGAACGAACAATACGGGGGAAATGGTAATGTTTTGCCCCCTCCCAGGTAGTTAATCACCATTAGATCAGATGGTGGGGTCAAGCAGCCAGCTTAAATGTTTTTGGGGATTGCGACAAGCATTTTGATTGAACTGGTTAGTTTTTTGCTTAATGTATGGCATTGGCAGCCAGCCAAGGACCACCAATCTAAATAGCAGCAGCCTAAAGGTTACGATTACCTTCGTTGTGATCTCTTTACAATTAAGTACTGTATGAATCCAAGAGAGCGCCGTAAAGAAAAAACACCAGAAGTATCGACACCATATGAAACATTCTGGTACCCAACCCCCCTCTTTTGTTATATTCTGATTCACCTAAACATGGCCAACAGCAGCATGCCCACTGCAGAGGCAACAATGCTGTCACAACTGTGGGAGCGACATACACTGGCTGTCTGCGTGAGGGTTTCTGTCAGGTGTTACTTCCACTGCACAAATTTAACTCGCATAAAATGGTTATCGAAGGAGAATAATAAAGCTAGAAACATTACAAATACTTTCTGGGTTAGCTTGGTTTACAAGTGGCTCAGAGCGATCCTCGCATATCAGTCTTTCAGACTTAACAGTTTTTGTAAAACTTGTGAATCCACGCATATCAGTCTTTCAGACCCAACAGTTCATGAGCTCACAAGTGGCATCACAAATCAGTCCAACTCGTACAAGTCCTGAGTAGCCGCTGCGTCAGGCCTGCTCCCAACGTGAGCGGAAGGCAGCCGTGCCGAATCAACAAGTGCGGCCCTCATGCTTGTGCCAGCCCCCACAAACTCAGCACCCAGGCTGCCAAATGCAGAATCACGTGGCTTGGCTTGGCTAGAGCCATCCCCAGTGCACCTGCTCTCACTGCCCCCCTCATCACACCGAGCTACTGCAGCTGGTAATGCCGCCGTCGGTGATGCTAATGCAGCTGCGGCTCCTGCTGGAGCTGCAGCCCCCTCTTCTCGACCGTCATTCCTGCTACAGCCAGCTTCTTGAGGAGCAACCGTGTGAGGGGGTGTGCCAACCCGCATCGCTGCGCGAGCCTGCTCCAGCAGATTATCATTGGGGTTCACATAAGCCGATTCACGGCGGTAGTGGAAAGGGGTCTTCATGTGAGGCTGTTGTGGGCCCGCACTGACCGGCTCGCCTGCTGCACCTACCCCTCTGTTGACAACGCGTCCTGCTGCTCGCCCAGCTAGAGCTTCACCTTCATCCCAACCACCGCCCTCCGCTGCACGCACCACAGCACGAGCTTGCTCAAGCAAATTGGCCGTCTGCTGCCGCTGGCGAAAGGTGATATTTCTACCGCCTCTGCTGATGTCCTCTCCCTCGACCTCATCATCCAACACCCCTTCTTCTTCCCCGGCACGCAAGATGGCCCGGGCTTGCTCCAACAGCCCTGCAGAATCCGCCTCAAGAGCATTTAGATTAGCAGACTCCCTCCTGTAGTGAAAGGGAATTTGCGCTGCTCCCCTTCCCTGATCACCCACCCTTCCCCTCCACCCCCCGTTTGATGGACCCTCCCCGCCTGTCCCACACTCACCACCGTCCATGCCGCCGCTACTTCTGCCGCCATCACCCCCCCCGGACGCTACTACCAGCCGTGCCTGCTCCAATAAGCTGTGCTGGGCAGGGAAAGAGGAAAACTCAGACTCAGGACCTCCACGTGCTGCTTCCGCCTGGAAGCTCTGTACAGCAATGGCATGCAGACACAGGGCGTATGCTGTGTGAGGGTGTGCGGATTTTCACAGTACAGTACCGATCTGAAGGTACATTCAAAATTGCAGGTCTACATTTTACCTCTGGAGCATTTCCGAGAGCGAGCTACTTAGTTCTAATTCAGACGCATCTCTTTTTGTGTGTGTGCATTGTACTACCCCTGCTATTAACATCAATGCGTGTATGCGTGAGTGCTTGCAATCAACAGTTTGGTGCTTTTGATCATTACGGGCCTGCAAAAGAGCACCAAGTATTTTAAAGAAAAGGAGTGCCTGCCCCCATCCTCAGCGTACATCGCACCCCTCATTTGTCTCTGTCTGTATGCACTCACAAGAGCCCACTGCCCCCCTTTTTTTCTTTTCCCACCTGCACTGAGGAGTGTGGCTGCAGGGCGTCACTCAGGGCTGCTCCATCACTTGGCACAGATGGCGCATACAGCAGGCTCTGTGCAGAGGAGTGGGGGTGCAGGCCATGGTGGGGGTGGAGGTACTCGTGGTGTGCATGCACATGCGCAGCGGTAAGGCCTGCAGGCCTTTGGTCAGCCGGGGCGACTGCAGACCCTTGCTGGCCTTCCTCGCTCACTCTGCCTGTGGTTACACTCCCCCCTTGCCCCATGGAGCTGCGTGTGCAAGGCATTGTGTGAGAGGCAGGCATTGTGAGAGAGGCGATGCTGGAAGGTGGCAGAGCACTGCAATTGGCGCGGAATGCAAGGCTTGCCACGTTTGGTGCAGGACACATGAGAATGGTTATCAAATTGGTCATGAGATGTAACCGAGGATTTATGGTCATGAGAATGGTTATCAGAATGGTTATCAAATTGGTCATGAGCTGTATAGAGGATTTATGGTCATCAGAATGGTCATCATAATTTATGGTCAATGACGAGATGTGCCACAGAATTCATGTGACAGAGGCACTGACATATCACCCGCACTCGCACCCATACCAATTCCCACTCCCACACCCACACCCATACCAACTCCCACTCCTGCACCAGCACTTGAACCCACGCACCTGACAGCATAACGTTCAAACAGGTCACGTTCAGTGAGCAGTGATTCCAGGCCTCCTCCACTGTCTCCACTGCCATTGTCTGAACCCGACGACGGGGACTGAGAGCCTATGAAAGCAAAATTATATATATAAACATGTTCAACCCCCAAGGAGAAAGAATAGGTTAAGAAGCACACATTCAACCCCCAAGGAGAAAGAATAGATAAAGAAGCGCTAGGACACTTACGCAGGTGACTTTGCAGAAAGAAATGAAGGAGGAACAAAGCAGCGTACCAAAGTGTTGTAGCGCATGTCCTTGTAGTTCCTGCTGCTCGTGGCTGGCAAAAAGAGGCTGGCCCATCAGACGGCGTTGGTCTGCACAGGCACAAGTGCAATGTAGGGTAGGTAGGGTTGGCCAGAGCCATACATATATGTAGTATACGGTGTATGCACGGTAATTACAGCAGCAGGGACATCACCATCTATGAGTCGTATACGGTGTATATGTACGGTTCTGGTCGACCCTTAAGGTAGGCCATGTTCCACAGGAGTTGGTGTCTGTAGCTGGAGAAAAAGGGCCAAAGCCCATATGAGCCGCCTCGGTTTGCATCGCACATCATTAGGGTTGGCCAGAACCGTATATATACACCGTATATAACCGTATATTTGGTGTTTTTCCTGCCAAAAATACCGTATACACACCATATATATATATGGTTCTGGCCAACCCTACACATCATTTCACAGGCGTTGCCTTAGTTTAGTTTAGTTTGGATTACAAAGGCCTCCAGCCTGGCATGGCTGCTCAACCTATAGGTCCCAACAAATAAATCAGGCGTTGCCTGGGTACCCTCTCCATGCCATGCCATGCTGTGCACGCAAGTTAAGCACCACCACCATTTCCAACTTTAAACCAACTGTTTGGAAAGCTGCAGCTGAATGAATTAACCTACAGTTCAGGCAGGACAGGAAGTAAGCCCAGCTCTTTTGCTTGGTGGTGTTATCCCCTCCGACATAGTATATACTTAAGGTTGGCCAGAACCGTGAATATACACCGTATATGACCGTATACTTGATGATTTCCCTGTCAAAAATACCATACATACACCGTATATATATGGTTCTGGCCAACCCTATATATACTCAATCCCGTGCTGATTGGGGCCCTGACAGTGTAAGGTGTCTGGTACGTGGATGTGTGGCCCAATTTTACACTTGACAGCTGTATGTCCAATTTCGCCTGCCAAGAGGGCTGCGTCAGTACAGGATGTCGAGGAGGGCATAGTGTATATGGGGGCAGTAAAACTTCCTCAACCTTACCTGCTTGGTGTGCGCGGCTTAAAAATTTCCAGCCTTACCTGCTTGGTGTGCGCGGCTTGGGCTTCCAAGGGGGCTGTGTGGGTGTGGGTAGGGGCTGCCCCTCTCACTGGGCCCTAAGCCACCACTGCTGTAGCTAGCAGCAGAGTCGTCCACCTGCAACGGCAAGCACGCACGCACGCACGCAAACACAAGGAGCAGGGTTGAATGCCAGTGTGCAATGGCAGCAGAATCGTCCACCTGCAATGCACACACACACACGCAAACACTCACATACATACGCACACACACACTCACAAGCAAGCACACACAAAACACACACGCAAAATCACGCACACACACAAATCACACACACACGCACACACACGCACACACACACACACACACAAGGAGCAGGGTTGAACGCCAGTGTGCAATGGCAGCAGAATCGTCCACCTGCAATGCACAAACACACACAAACACACACACAAACACACACACATACACACACGCGCGCACACACACACGCACACACACGCAAACACACACACATACACACACGCGCACACACACATGCACACACACACACACACACACACACACACACACACACGCGCAACCACACACACACACACACACACGCAACCACACACACACACACACACACACACACACACACCCACGCAACCACACACACACACACAAGGAGCTGGGTTGAACGCCAGTGTGCAATGGCAGCAGAGTTGTTTGTCTGCAAGGCATGCATGAATGCATGAGAAGCAGGTCTCCACGCTAGTAAGCAATGGCATCGTCTTAGTCAATCACATGGAGTACATGCACGCATGAGGAGCAGGGTACTACGCTTTACGGCACCTGAGTATCCTCATGCAATGCATGCACACACAAGGAGCAAGGGTTGGCCAGACCGGTATGTGTACGCCGTATAAGATCGTATATTTGATGCAGTCCCTGCAAAAAATTCCATGCATACACCGTATACGTACCGGTCTGGCCGGTATACATATACATATGTCTACATTTAATTAAGGCCAACCCTAGTAAGGCATAATGTCAAAAACTATGTCACAGGCAAGGTGTGCTGTTCATTCAGTGTGCTAGGCATCAGACCCACTGACTTGTACTTAGCCTCTGCATTTAGGCAAGTCGCTAGAGTTCAGAGCTTTCCGTCATTTCACCAAGCTCATTCATAAGCACATGAGCTCATTCATAAGCACATAAGCTCACTCACAAGCACATGAGCTCACTCACAAGCACATGAGCTCACTCACAAGCACATGAGCCACGCTCACATGCACATTCAACAGAGCTCACACACATACGGCAGCACATTATTTTGGCATGCCGGACGCCAGTGGAAAACTTGTGAATGGCCTCAAACTTTCCTCACATGAGCCACACGTGAAGAACTTCAGCTCGAGCGTGCATAGCCACCCGTGTTGTTGTACAACTCACACACACACCAAAACACACACACACACACACACACACACACACACACACACACACACACACACACACACACACACACACACACAAGGGAACGTTGGAAACAAGCTTGGAGAGGCTCTGGCGAGGGCGTGCATTGACTAGTAGTAGCCTTATTGCAGTACAACAGTCCTGACCCATAGGCCTCAGCCACGTAGTGATGCTGCAGTACTTCAGGTGGCAAACACATCCCATACTACGGTTACAAAAATACATGAGGAAAAAGAGTTTTTGGAGTGGGCTCAGTTGATCAGAGAAGGAGACATCATTCTTCCACAAGAAGATGTACAATTCACTGACGCGCGCGCCAAACAAAAAAATCTCCCTCTTTCTTTCATGCATTGTGTCTGCACACCAACACCCCGTAGCTCATTTGTAGGTGTACACCGGTTTGTCTCATCAATAGCCCTTCCCATGTAAACTGAAAACCGATGCTACTTTGTGCCAGCGTAGAGAGAACTGTTCTCATCATGCTTGCATTTCAGCAAGCAGTCTGTCGGCTTAAGAAGGTGCAAGGCACAAACGCCCACAGTCCCTCACACTCTCTCTCTCTCTCTCTCTCTCTCTCTCTCTCTCTCTCTCTCTCTCTCTCTCTCTCTCTCTCTCTTTCTAATGCTCAACAGAATGTCAAAGGGGATCCGTTTTCAGGACTATAAGCACATTTGTTGCACATAAGATTCCAGGAATACGCGTCCAGTGTTGTACCTTACCTTTCAGTTGAGATGTCGATCTGCTGAATTTTTCTCTTCAGGCCATTACACCATTTCTAATACTAATACACATATCTTTATATAGCCTTATATGAAAAAATAAAACAGGCATGCAAGCCCTTGCTGGCCTCGCTTTCACCTCATACTCAGGAGGGGCTCCTCTGCTCCCTCCTTCTGCTCCTCTGGATGCTGACATGGCCAGCAGCTGAACTGCTTGCAGGGCACCGTTGGGGTGGGCACCTGAGTGCATTTTGGATGTGAGCGCGCAGCTGGATGCTAGTGGTCACCTTACACACACACACACGCACACACACACACACACACACACACACAAAGAGGCAGAAAGATAGGGTATGGAGATACAAGGAGATAATAGAAAGGGCGGGTCAGAATTTTGGAAAGAAGAGGGATTTCAAGATGAAGGGCGACGCAACCCAGACACACACACACACACACACACAAACAAAAGAGTTGCGCACAATTTGGAGTGGCAGGAACCATGTGCGGTTGATGCACACCCAGGTCGTGTGCAATGTAGCATAAAAAGGTGTAAATGTGATGCACATTGTGATGCACAAGTGATGCACAAGTGATGCACGAGTGATGCACACCCTAGTCGTGTGCAACGTAGCAAAAAGGTGCAAAAGTGATGCACACCCTGGTGATGCACATTGTGATGCACAAGTGATGCACAAGTGATGCACACCCTGGTGATGCACATGTGATGCACAAGTGATGCACATTGTGATGCACAAGTGATGCACAAGTGATGCACATTGTGATGCACGAATGATGCACAAGTGATGCACATTGTGATGCACAAGTGATGCACAAGTGATGCACAAGTGATGCACAAGTGATGCACATCGTAATGCACAAGTGATGCACAAGTGATGCACAAGTGATGCACACCCTGGTGATGCACATTGTGATGCACAAGTGATGCACAAGTGATGCACAAGTGAAGCACGAGTGATGCACATTGTGATGCACAAGTGATGCACAAGTGATGCACAAGTGATGCACAAGTGATGCACGAGTGATGCACATTGTGATGCACAAGTGATGCACAAGTGATGCACAAGTGATGCACACCCTGGTGATGCACATCGTGATGCACAAGTGATGCACAAGTGATGCACACCTGGTGATGCACATCGTGATGCACACCCTGGTCGTGTGCAACGTAGCAATAAGGTGCAAAAGTGCTTTGAGTGTGCATGATGTGTAGGGTTGGCCAGAACCATACATTTATTGGTATATATGGTGTATATACGGTATTTTTGGCAGGGAATTCACCATACGTACGGCCATATATGGTGTGTACGTATGGTTCCGGCCAACCCTTATGATGTGCGGTAGTTTATCTTTTTTGGAGGTTAAAACGCTTCAAACGCAACAAACGGTGCTAGAAGGTGTCCTGACCAATCTTCACCCAACAACACCATGCTTTGTTCACCTAAGCATGCTCCGCGCCACTGCAATCTACCAGGCCTCGCACACACACCCTCCTCACCTTGCATGCCCGCAAGGTGCGCTGTGTTGTGCACATCAATCTCATTTCTGTGCAATAATCGGCCCTTATTAGAATGTCAACAAGCCTGACTACCACCGAGGCAAGGAGCCTTGCAAACATGCTATTCCAAAGGCTCCAAAGCAAATAGAAAACGTTCCCACATCACGAGTCCACACCTGCAGGCCCATTCTGTGCGCTATCCAGGTCGCTGCCCTGATCTGTGGCCGGCCCATGGTGGTGAGGGGGAGGTGGGTAGGCCCCCTGTGCGGGTTACAGGTGAGGTGGCGACTAGTTTATGATGGCACCTAAATTATTACAAGCACCACACAGCATCGCTAGTTTTACCCTATAGAACATGCCATCTTCACAAACAACCCGGCGCTGCAGCAGCGTCTAGCAGGGTCGACCATAATCGTACGTCAGCATCGTGCATGAGTCACACAAATATATATTCTTATGGCGATATATACTGATGGCGATATATACTTGGTGTGTACATGACCATTGCACATGGAGACATCCATGCAACGTTCATGCGTAAGCACTGCGCACACATGGCTAGGGTTGGCCAGAACCATATATATATATATATATATACGGTGTACATACGGTGTTTTTGGCTTGGAAATTTCCAAATATACAGTGTGTATATACGTATATATACGGTTCTGGCCAACCCAACACATGGCTCCAGCCAGCCATAGCAATGCCACCGTTTCAGTATTAGCCAAAGCTGTATACACAAACCCTTGATGACCGCATATAAATTATACATTTCCCAGCTAGAAAACCGTACATGCACCTTAAAAGCGTGCATGTGTAACATGGCCAACCCACACACATCATCCCTTCCTCTTACGAACGGCCAGAACCATACATTTACATGCATGCATTGTCTATAGGTAGGGTTGGCCAGAACCATATATATACGGTGTTAAACGGTGTTTTGGCAGGGAAATCACCAAATATATGGTCATATATGGTGTATATATACGGTTTTGGCGTTTTGGCCAACCCAATCTATAGGTGTAAGATGCATTTAGCAGGGAACTAGTCATACATACGGTCATACATGGTGTGCATACCACAAGGTACCAGATGGCAGCCCCTCCTCATACTAACTCACACGCATAAACACACATCAACACACCTGGGCTGACAGGGTAGCTCCATCTAGTGCGTAGCCCTGTGGGTTTGAGATGGAGCGTGGCCCCCTCCCCCCTCCGGACGAGTGGTCATGACTCACACTGGTGCCCTCCATGCTGCTGGCCTCCCCATCTACCCCACCCCACCCCAATGCACTGTCAACCACATCTGTCATGTTATCGTCTGCATTGTCTGTCCCACTGCTGCCGCCGTTGCCATCACCACCACCACCACCACCACCACCACCACCACCACCACCACCACCACCGCCACCACTACCACCTCCCACAGCAGCAGCACCCACACCAACACCGCCCCCTGTTGCTGTTGCTGCTCTTTCCGAACCTGCGTGCTCTTGCTGTCGAGGAGCAGCATAGGAAAGCAGAGAAGACAGGGGGGCACTGCCTGCGATGTGTGTGTATGTGTGTGTGTTCATGTGTGCCAGTACGTGATTTTCTGTATGCGTATATGCACGTGTATGCATGCATGTGGGTGTGCGTGCATGTACGAACACACACCTGGCGGTGCTGATGAGTGCGCCCCCCCCTCCGGTAGCATTTCTGATGAGGTAGGAGCGACGCATGCTTCAGTATTGCTGGATGGCTGCCCTACTTCGGCCGCTTCGTTAGCCTCCTGCGTCTGCAGTAGCATGAATTTGATGCAGGCGGTTTTAATCGCAGCATATGCTACAAGCTTTATGTCCTCTACGCGGTAAGGAGAGGATAAGGCTAAAGTGTGCGGTACCGCAAAGGTTGTTTGCACTTACTTTTCATCTTGGAATTGTCCTGAAACCGCATCTGTGTGGGCAAGGCCTGCCGCAAGTCGCATTGACAAGTGCCACAACACACAACTGTGCATGCTTTTGACTATAAGCCTTGTCACACACACACACACATACACACACACACACACACAAACACACACACCCACCCACACACACACACACACGCACACACACACACGCACACACACACACGGCCACCAACACATAGGGCGCTCTAAAGACTGGTGTCTTGCAAAACTACCCTCAGGAGTGCTTTGTATGTATATAGGAGAGGCACAATTACCCACAACGCACATGTATCAACACACGTGCGCAGCGGCCAAGTGCAAAACAAATTACCAACCTGACGTCTCCCATTCCTGTACACACTCATATACACAGGCAAGGCAAACTATTGGTACGTGTGCATTAACGGAAGGACACCCTTCCTACAAATCTCTGTGCACGCAGGATAATCCCCCACTCACATTCATATGCCGCTAATAGACATCTGTGCTACCTTTTTTCACAGACGAAAATTTCTCAAGCCACACCCCTCAGCTCCCTTCATGCACGCAGATGCATGCAAACAAGCCCGCCACTATACACAGCACAAGACATAACAAACGGTAAGCCTGATAATTAAAAAATTGCTAATAAACGCTTACAAGAACGACGATTAAAAAGAGTTAAAGAAATGGCGGATTTAATGAATAACTACCAAAATCCATTCACAGCAAAAGATATTACTCCACATCCCACACCTATCCCACAGCCACTGCCTTGTCCCACAGCTCTCTGTAAGCAGAAGAGCCCCACACAAAGGGCCTGGATCTTCCATTCACAACACACGGTATAACTCCACGCCCCACACCTCTCCCACAGCCACTGCCTTGTCCCACAGCTCCCTGTAAGCAGAAGAGCCCCACACAAAGGGCCTGGATCGAGGAGGGGGGCCTGCCCTCACCGCGGGCTCTACAAAACGAGCATCTGCTGCAAGCAAAGCAAGCAAAGGCGTCACAGGGAAATAAATTGGCTCAAGCTATACGTCAAGTGTGCAAAGTAGCATAATGTGCTCAGCCTCAGCTCCTACACGTGCCACCACACACAACGGAGTGCACATGTCCTCCTTGACGGCGCAGCCATTCCTGCACACTAGTGTTAAGAAGCAAACCACCTGACCTGCTTACCTGGCCTAAACAGCAGTCCAGAGACCATAGAGACCATATACGTACAAAGTTTAGAGCCCACCTACACATATATACGGACACACACATGCAAAAACACACACGAACGCAGACGCAGGCGCACACACAAACACAAACATACACACACACACCTGCTCCGTTCCCTCTACTCCCTGCCTCCCCAGCAAGAGCCTCTGCCTCCTGCTGCCAGCTTCGCACCTGCCCAGCCCCCTCCTCATTCCCACCCATACCCGCTACTCCATCCCCCACCCGGCCGGAGTACCTCTCAACCCCACCCTCACTCCCACCCAGACCAGCCCTACCCCCACCAAACCCCTGTGTATCCGTGGCAGTGACTCCAGGAGCCGGCCCCAAGCAAACAGCGCCCATTGCTTGTAGCCTCCTGCTGTTTGCTGCTGCATCTGCGCCTCCTGCCTGCTGCTGCTGAATCAGCAGCTCCTGCTGGCTGAGACTGTGAGCAGCCTCGGCACGTGCCGCTGCCCGCTCCATGGCACGCTGCCGCAGCTCCTCCTGCGTTTGAGAATGATGAGCACGTGAGACGAGTTGGAAATGTGTCCAGTCGCTGCCCGCTCCATGGCACGCTGCCGCAGCTCCTCCTGCGTTTGAAAATGATGAGCACGTGAGACGAGTTGGAAATGTGTCCAGTCGCTGCCCGCTCCATGGCACGCTGCCGCAGCTCCTCCTGCGTTTGAGAATGATGAGCACGTGAGACGAGTTGAAACTGTGTCCAGTCACTGCCCGCTCCATGGCACGCTGCCGCAGCTCCTCTTGCGTTTGAGAATGATGAGCACGTGAGACGAGTTGAAAATGTGTCCAGTCGCTGCCCG
>Ga0307945_1003970_pt1 | contig 12001 bp, 10 predicted proteins | sample OrgLakmetagen228_FD_201818 | JGI IMG/M metagenome (GOLD analysis project Ga0307945, IMG submission 201818) | Saline water microbial communities from Organic Lake, Antarctica - #228 | ecosystem: Environmental > Aquatic > Non-marine Saline and Alkaline > Saline | place: Antarctica: Organic Lake...
GAGGGACCCCCCCCCCCCCCAACCCCCCTTCCAGTGCCCCCACCCAAACAAAAAGGGTGTACCATTCTGCTCCTTTTTCAAATAGGCTTCCATCTGCATAATCATCAAGACCTAAAACTGAAGTGTTGCAGAGTTATGGGGCAAAAACTGAGATACGGACGCCCATGAACACGTGCCCTACCAGGCACCCATAAATGGCTTGCACAGTCTCAAAATACTTCCAATTCTTCAGAATTCCACTATCTCATGCTGGCACAATCCTGTATGTCTGGGGTAGATTGCTGCTTCATTGGCTTGACTCACCCCGCGGCCTACACCCGAGCGCGTGTGCCTCTGACTTTTGGACATGTCCACAGACCCCTCCCTTAACCCAATTTGCTCAAAAAGGGTGCCAATCGACTTGGTTTGAGCTGAGGATTCCGATGATATATTCAAAATTTCGTACGGGTGACCCAGCAAATTTTTGGAGGGGGGGTCCAAGAAACTCTGGACCCCGCCCCCCCCTCCGATTTGACTCATATATATATACCAATCGATAGCTCTCGACGCCAGGATTCCGAATATATAAATTTTAATCGATTTGGCACGTGTCGTCCAAAAGTTATGCTTTCTGCAGTCTCCTGCGCAGATAGTGTAAACACCACCACAGTGAAATAGGAAAGGATATTTTGTGTCCTGCACCACCCAATGGAAAGAAGGACGGTTTCTCGATGGGGATCAGGTGGTTGGGCATGACGTTTCTCCCTTGTTCAAAGGTGGCAACTGCGCATTAAATAAGTAAGAGTTTAAGCGGGAAAACACCAGCGTGCATTTGGCTCAACTCATGCTCACACTAGCCAGAGCCCCACCGAAAATCGAAAAAAGAAAAACAACAGAGACCAATGAGAATTCGGCGGGTTGTCAGCCATGCGATCCAGCCTGCGCCTAGCCCTTCTGAAGCCAGCCGCTCTACCAGTAACTCGCCCCTCAGATCCCGCCCCTATTATCACTGTTGTCATTGTTTTTGTGATCTTGTCTAAGCTTTTTATTGCATGGCAGGGTAGGACAGTGGCTAGTTGGTGCACTTGTGTAAAGGTATGCCCAGGCTTAGTAGAAAAGTTATGGTGTACTGGTTGTAGATTGTGCCCCCGACTCCAAGAAAAGAAAAACTACGCGAGGGTGATAACGCCACAAGCATGGATTAAGGAAACGGAGACGTTGCTGTTGCTGTTGACCCCCGACTCCAAGGATTATAACATAAAGTGTGATTTTGTTGTTCCTAGAGATGCCTAGGACTCCTCGGAGGCTCCTTGTTCGTAGACGCTGGATAAGCGGTAGATGTTGGTAATGTGCTTTATCTAATGTCTGTTGCAGGTTAATGTCTGAGCAGGCAAGATGTATGTCCCTGTCCCTCGGGGAAGAAAGAGTGGGCGAGACAGCTGAAGATTCAATGTTAAGGTTAATAAGCCTTTCACTGTTAAAAGCATCCATTGTAACGGTTGCTGAGCCCAGCTTGCCTTTGCTGATCTCTTCCCCACAACGGCTAACTGCATGGTGATATCGGTTTACGTGCATTCTATTCAGAGTATGGTTGTTGCACCTAAGAAGCATGTGTGGAGCACTGTCTGATCCTCCATACAATGGGCAGGTGGTAGGATATTATCGATCAGCTATGCTGGCTATAAGGTGAATGGCTTATATGGCTGGCGGATATGCTAAAGTCATTTCCCGATGCACTCCAACAGTGCCAATAAGCCATTCACCCAATTCGAAGCCCCTTCTACCTCATCTGAATGCAAGATACCTGATTTTATATCTTAACCATTGACATTTGCTGGAAATTTGACATTCTGGGGTGCTGTGTAGGGCCCGGTGTGCATTTTGCACCCACTTTGGCAGGGAAAACGTGCATTTCTGAAGTTGCCCCGATCGAACTCTGCTTCAGTATGTAAGCATGATCAATGTTGTATAAATTGCTGCATTGTCGAATTTGGGGCAGGGGGCCTGTCATGTGGCTAAGCCTTTTGGTGTGTTTGTCTGTGTTTATTGTATCCGTCCTATATTTGAGAACTTGTTCCTTAAAAGTCACATTTGGCATGGACTAGAATGTGTTACTGAGTTGGGCATGAGCAAGGGGCCTCGCATTAAGTTGCTGTGTATGAGAGTCGGGCTGTGCTGCACACACTCAGGCGTGTCATGCAATTTTGCCTAAGCTTGTATAGCAAAATAGCATTGTATCTGTGTTAGCTTCACCAAGGTAAAGGTGGGCGTCTTTATGTTGTTTTGGCTTGTCCTGTAAGTTAGTCAATACTCGTAGCTCTTCTGTATGGAAGCCAGCCATCTTTGTTAGGCACGCCTTGCTAAGCCAGAACAGGTCGTAGAAGGGGGCAGTAGCTGGCCGGAGGGAGATGTCAGAATTTTGATTGACTGCTGCTTTGTGAAAGTCATGGTAGAAGATGAGGATTGGATTAGATTTACAATGTCCTTGAGTACTTCCCTATGCAAATGGTGGAGTACAGCCATTGCGTTCAATAGCTGTTTTCCAATCTGAAAGAGGGATGTGGCACTGTCTGTAGCAATTTAAGTATTTCCTTGTTGTACCGCTACTAGCAAAGCTGTAAGTTCGGCTCTATTGATGGTGAATGTGGGGCCGCTGCCTCCAGGATCAGGATCAGTATTGTTTTCGTGTCAAGGGCATTGGTTCTTGCTCCAGTAGGCTTGGTAACTAGGGTCAAAATCTAGGGGGCTGGCAAAATTTTGTTTAGTACTATTGCCCATTTCTGGAGGGAAGTCGTAATGTGCCTCGGGGTGCAGTACATAACGGAATCTTTTGCCTTTTTACCAATGTTGCTTGGTCAGCTCATTTGAAGTTTGTACCTTTGTAGCAGACCTGCAATTTCAGTTGCTGCGTGTAGTTAGGTGGTTGTGTAGTATTGTGCAGGCCAATCCGTTTAGTTTGATTGTAGGCACGTAGCAAAATGTTCAGACGTTCTAAGGAAGCCTTCCTGTGCAGATGCTGTGAATGCCATACACACAGGCTGCCTGACAATTTATGTGTTCGGGGATTTGTGGTTCCTCTGAGTCTGTATTAGATCCTGCTGGCTTGAGGAGATCCACATCCTGTACCCAGATATCACACATCCAAGCAAGTGGGTTGATTGTGTACCTAGGGCTTGACAGTGTCCGTGACAAAGAGTGCCTTGCCTCTGATGTTTTGGCCTTGCAACGAGTCCCACATATTAATAAAGCGCTGGGTACAACCACCATAGCCTTGCTTTGTAAGAATGTCTATTTCTTGGTCTTCTGGTTGGGCACTTGGCTGAGTGCATTATTATAACAATCTACGTGTGTCAAAGTCGGGGTTAGCTAAGAGCAGTTCTGCCAGAGCACTTTCACCATTTCTTTATTTTCTGCTTTGCTTCTGGTATCCTTTTCCATCTAGTTTAGGTCAGTACAGGCTGGGCGGTGTCAGTCCTCTCTATTTTCCGCGGCTTGCCTTGCAACACGTGAGCAGGCATTCAGGCCAATCAGACATGTCCAATGGTAAATGCGTTGGCATGTATCACATCGCAACACATCGTCATACCTAGTTATCTTCTCTCTCTGGATGCTCTCGGCTGACTGGGCTACAGAAAATCTGGCAGCAATCATCTAACTTTTGGATTCTTGGAAAGGGCTCTGTTTTTGCGGCTTTCAGCCCCGTGCTTCGAAACAAGGGTAGTGCATTCTTGGCTGGTTGCAACCCAAAGCAAAGAGAGGGGGGTGTTTGTTATGAGAGAAATGTGGTCGCTGTGTTTGCAACCTCTGTCATCTGGGTAGTTAAACAGTTGAGGGTGTCTCTGTTCTTTTATAAGAGCGCTAGGAAGTTCTACTTCTCCTCCGATAGTATGTCATCAAGACGCAAAGGAACAGCACATAGACCTTTGCAACATTCTCCAAGGAGCCTGCCTCCGTTTCTCTCCACATCATCCTTTTGGGTGTAGGCGGCACCATCTACAACACCCACACTCTGGAGCCTTTCAAAGAACCGGGTCTCGATTCTCAAAGAGTTAAGAAGCTTGCCTCCAAGCTCCATGTGCACTCTGTGAACTTTGCTGCTAAAGTTGTCCATACTAGACGTGCCCTTTCCAGTACTGTTATCAACTCTCATCAGGAGCCGGTTTCAGGCCAAGCCTGCAACCCTCCTGATCCCCATTGATTTTTCCTTTCCTTTTCGCGGTGGAGGAGCTTTACGGTACTCGGTAACAAAGTGGCTCCTTTTCCTTAATTAATGTGGGGAGTGGTTTTCACTGCCTGCGTAGTTTTTTCCTTTTTTCATCAGAAAGTCGCGAGGTGTGCATGCTAAAGGTCCAAGGTCGTTTAGCAAGGTTGTGATCGATTGGAACCAGGTAGTCTCGTGTAATTTATTGGTAGCAGTGGACATCCTCCTTTTGATAGGAAATATTGCTAGATCCGTCACCGATGGCGACTAACCTTTTTCTTTTTTGGCAAAGCCTTTGCTACCTTGTTTCTTGGTATTTTATGTAGAGTTTTGTGGACTGGTGTCCTAAGAACCTTCATCATATATTAGAATTGAATTTACCGTGCATGTGTTGTGTTACAGCTGTTAAAGTTAAAATTTGAGAAAATGGAGAATCTCTTATGCTGGTGTAACCAATAATCAGCATGCGTTTGAGCATCTGATAGGCTGGCTGGGGGAGGATCCTTTCACAGTTGGTGGCCAAACCATTTAATTAGTTGCTTCTAGGGTTCGTAGGTAATACTACTTGCCGCTTTTGCTTGGAACTACGCTTTCACCTGGAGACGTACGGGTTCAGTTTGATGAGCGGAGATTATATACACTCTGACCAGCCTGCTCTGACTTAAAAATTATGGTAGCTCATCAAATGATCTCATTAGGGATAGGCTCCTATGTAACAGCTCTTGCTCAGAATGGTACAAACACATCCCTTCGATGCAGAAAGACCAGCATCATTAACACATTTCGATGCGGCAGCCTGCTACGCATATACGGAAGGCAGAAATTTGGAAGCATGACCACAACACTAGTAACCAGTCACCCTGGCAGAGCCTGTCTCTACAATTCACGATTTCTAAACCCCTACCAGCAGTGTCGATCAACAAGGGGGTCGATTGTGCACTACTCTCAATGCAATACAAGCATCACTAAATGTAGTCTTTCCAACGGTACCGGCATGCCACGCAGTTGAAGTACAGTGTCATGCCTTTCTCTGTGGACTCTGAGATGAACACAGCCTCGTTGTGGTGACAGCTGCACATGGGTTTCATTGGCATTATTTGATTTTACAGGCAGCTGTAAATATGTAGGTTGTGGTTGTGAGGTGATGCTTGACTGCACGTGGAACCACAATTCAGTCGTATCAGACACTACATTTTTTGGTTGTGTGCATGGCTGTCACGTGCGCTCAACATACAACAAGTCAAACATTAAGAGAGTGATACAAGGCTAACCAAAAAAATAGCTACAGGAAAGGAGTAGCTGTAACAAAAGGGGTGAGGGGAAAAGGGGCTGTATGCACACCTGGGGCAGTTCACATCTTTGGTGCGAGGCAAAGTGGGGTCCGCAATCACGTCCTGCGCACGGTAATACAAACAAATTTGAGAGGGCGCTCAAGTACTTAAATTTTGTGAACAGCAGTTGCATCAGACCAGCTCCATTCACGTGATTAATGAATGTATAATCGTGTTTCAGTTCTGTCACTATGTATAAAACACATACACATATTGCAAAACCCTCCAGTAGCGACAACGCAAAGAGCTTAAGGTTACTATGGCTCCCCTCACATCCTGATAAAAACAAAGGACCTTTAATCAAACCTGTACTCTATCGCGTTGCAGGGGAAAGTGACCATTTATCAGTCGGGCAGGGTGCCTAGACTACACGGCAGTGTGCGTAGTGTGTAAAGCATGCAGTTATGACTTATGACACAGTCAGTAAACACGTGCGTGGCCCTACCTGCACAATGACCGTCTTGTCCTTGCTGCTAAAGGTGGTCTCTGAGATGTAGACACACCATTCCCGGGGGTCCGAGTCCTCAACATAGTCGCAATTCTTGCAGTAATACTCCAACTTACGAAATTCCTGTGCAAAGTTGGGCACAACATGCATTCTATCTAGGTCAAATCAGCAAATCGGTGAATTAGTTGTGGGTTGTGGGATCCTGCAGTGTGCATGCAGGCGCCCTTCACCTCCAAAATATTGCATGCAGTGAGTATGTGCTTGATGATGTGTGAGTACAACAATGCAGTTGCAGAAAAAACTGGTGTACGCATGAATTGAAAGCCAAACTGCATCATGCTAAAACTGACAAGCATTGTTTCTGTGTTCAATCAATTCATGTAATTGCTAACAACGAGCAAATTGTGTACAGCACTCTAGTACGTGAGCACATGCTTGCGTGAAGAGTTTGACCTTACTGAATGGAGGTGTGCATACATGTGTATTTGTGTGTATGAGTGTGTATGTGTAGGCTTGGTCAATAACTTACATTCATATGTATATACGGTATATATATATGGCATTTAAAGGAATTACCATACATACGTCATATACGGTGTACTTACAATTCTGGCCAACCCTATGTATGTGTACATGCGTGTGCGTGCGTGTGTGTACATCTGTGAGTGTGTGTCTGTGTGTGTATGTGTGTGTGTATGTGTGTGTGTATGTGTGTGTGTTTGTGTGTGTGTGTGTGTGTGTGTGTGTGTGTGTGTGTGTGTGTGTGTGTGTGTGTGTGTGTGTGTGTGTGTGTGTGTGTGTGTGTGTGTGTGCAATCATGATTGTGTATGCGTGTGTGTGCATGTGTGCTGGGCTTGTGTAAGCTTGCGCATGCACTGTGCCAGGCACCTTGTTTTCCCTGGGGTACAGCAAGTCGTTCGTCTCCGGACAAAACCGTAACCCGCGCCCAGGCCTTTTGCTTGGCATGGCCTAAGCTGTGCTTTAGAGCACCTTCTGCCAAGCACACTGTCCCACTCCTCTTCTGTAGATTTTGGGACGCCTTCACTTTATGCCACCAATTCAAATTTAAGTTTTTATTGCAGTCTAATAAACAACAACACAGAAAGGAATATTAAAGGCACTCTATCGTTTTCCTGGAGTTCCTGAACCAGAACCAGGAAGCGTATGAGTGGCGCTGGACCATCCGGTGCTGGTGCTCTTACGGGCGAAGGTGGGGAATGCAGCAGAAATATCCTGGGACAGACAAATTGCTCAGGCATTGCCCCCCCCACTCACTGCAAACGCCAGCCAGCGTGCACACACACACACACACACACACACACACACACACACACACAAATACATAAATACACACAAATACACAAACACTCACACGTGCGCACGCACGCACACACATACACGCGCACACACGCGCACGCACACACACACACACACACACACACACACACACACGCACACACACACACGCACACACACACACACATACACACGCACACACACGTGCACACGCGCACACACTTACACATTCTGTATACACCCTCCACACGAATGCACGTGCCGTGTACACACTAGCAAGCGTGCACTTCAGCACATACGCAGACACACACACATACACACATACACACACACAAACACAGTGAACCGTGAGAAGCACCCCTCTGGAATTGTTCCAGTGCTCCAGAACGTGGTATCCACGGTGAACCTAGGATGCAAGCTAGACCTCAAGGAGATTGCCCTGCATGCCCGAAATGCAGAGTACAATCCCAAGGTGGGGGGGCCGAACGCTTTCTCGCTTCAGTGAATGGATTAGGGTGGTGGCTTAGGGTGAATGACATCTTTCTATTGCTTCTAGTGCTTGGAATTGCCATCAGTCTCCCAGTAATCGCTGAGGAGGCCTAGGGAACAGGGTTAGGCTCCTAGGGGCTTGTGCCACAACCAGCTCAAAGGGAGGCCTGCTGACAACCTCCTATTCCCTCATGCACCCTCCTATTCCCCCACTGTATTCCTCCTTTTGATCCCCCAACCACGCGCTCCTACGTTCCTTTGCCACCACATCTCCCCTCCCCCTTTCCAACATTTCTTTCTAGCCCATCCTAAACCTTCCTGGCCCTTCCTAACCCTTCTTCAATCTTTTGCCGCATCACCTCCCCCAGCCATCCCTCCCTCCCGTCTGACCATGCTTCTCCCCCTCCCCCCTCTCTGCTCACAGCGCTTTGCCGCAGTCATCATGCGCATTCGAGAGCCCAAGACCACGGCACTCATCTTTGCCTCAGGCAAAATGGTGGGTGTGAGCTTGTTTGTTCGTGTGTGTGTGTGTGCGTGTGTGTGTGCATGTGTGTGTGTGTGCATGTGTGTATGTGTATGTGTGCACATGTGCGTGCAGGGTATGTGCCACTCTCAGATAATGTATTTGTTTGGTTGCTGTGACTCGTTTTGTCAACAATTAACTGTTGAATAACAGAGCCCTCACGCTTTCAACACAAAATTGAGTCGTGAGGATCCCAGAATCTGGGCCTGCATTTTGTTGGGAGTTTGGTCAGTCAAAACCGCGATTTCTGACACAATTATTGAATGCCAGTTTCTCTCATTCCTATAAACCTCTTTATTGCATACATTTCTACATAGTGACACGGTGGAACCCACTTTGGTTGGGGGCACCACACAGGATGAAATGAAGCGTATGTGGGACCTGTTCATGTAAGCACCACCCATAAGCATCTGAAACATCCACGCACTTTATACTACACAATCTCACACGCAGGTGTGTACAGGTGCCAAGTCTGAGGAGGACGCCAGGACTGCAGCACGGAAGGTAAGTGTCACGGTTCCTCTCCATTACACTTCAGAAAGAAGCTTTTTCATCGTGTTGCTACCTTTGGTGAGGTGGGGGCAGCTACGCTTTGATGCTTGTTGTTTAACTACCTTAATTACGTGTTGCTGCTGGGTGCAACATGAAGAGCGCTTGTGTTTGTGCGTGTGTGTGTGTGTGTGTGTGTGTGTGTGTATGAGTGTTCCCAGAAGTGAGTTAGGTCGGACATGCCTTTGCGAAAGGCTGCAGAAGTAGTTGGAGGGATTTGCTAGTGAAAAAGTTATAAGCTGCGGCTGTCATGTATGTTGAAGCATTTGGATGGGATGTGTACGCGTGGGAGAACATTGAGGTGATCATCATCTGAAGAGGTCAGCTAGGTCTCCGTTGCTGGCAATAGACGTGAGGGGGATAGGGCTTTATGGATTTCATATTCATACAACGCACAGCAAGGATTTGCAAGCTTTGATCCTCATCTTTTGATCCATGTCTGATGGGTCAATCCTGTGATCGTGCAAGGAAGGTTGCGCTGAAAAAGCTCGGAAAGGAATAGTGAATTACGTTTTGTGTCTTCTTTCAACCATCAAACGCATACATACACGTCCATACACCACACACGCACCCTCTCCCCCATCCCACACTCAGATCGGCACGCACGCTGACGTGTTTCTTAGTTGTGTCTGTGTCCTGCTCATTTGCAGTACGCCAAGATCGTGCAGAAGCTGGGCTTCCCGGCCACCTTTAAGGAGTTCAAGGTGCAGAACATCGTGGGTTCCACAGATGTCCGGTTCCCCATCCGCTTAGAGGGCCTGGCGTTTGGGCACCAGCTCTTCTCCAACGTAAGTTGTGCACGGCACATGGCGATGTAAGTCGTAGGTTTCGCACGAGAGGTCTTGCGTTTGAGCACCAGCTCTTCTCCAACGTGATTGTAAGCTTGACACGTACACGGCATGGTGTGTTAGCGTTCCTTTGACCGACTCACATTTGCACAAGAGGACATGTACTGCCCAAGGGCACCAGCTTGTCTCTCCTAAACCTTAGGTCAACTGGTCAGGTGAACATCACCGCAAGTCCTACAGTTCTGCCTTGTTTACTTGTAGGACCAGCAGAAATAAGTGTATGAACATACATGCATAATTGGATACATAAACAGTGTGTGTGCGGTATTGTTGGCAGGAGGACTGTTTCACGTTTATAATGTAAGACCTTTATACGATAATTTACATGCCCACCTATAATTCTGGCGACCCTGAGTGCTTGCATACATCTCAGGCCCGTTATGACAAGGGTGCAAGCGCAGCAGCAGACGTGCGTGCGTGTTTCACCTCCCATCATGCTGTTCAGGGCTTACTGTTGTTCATGCAACGTGCATGTACAATGTCACACCTGTATAAACGCATCTGTGGTCACCCTAGCATCAATGCCCTCAAGCCTGAGAGGTGCCAAATAGCTGCTCTGACGAGCTTAACCTACCACCTGCACTCTGTCACGCACCACAAGGGAAGGGAAGCGTGCTGCAAAAGCCCAGCTCTCCCCTCTGCCATTTATGGAAAGACAACAAGCTTTGCTACTTCCTGTCCTACCTACATGTTTCATCCTTTTCGTTTCCTGCATGCATTTGTGTTTTTGCGCGAGCGCCTTTGCTCCACCTGTTATGATCACGCACTAAAGTTCTGGCTGCACATACTTTGTCAGTACCCCCGCACACATACAGCTTGTCAGTCCTTTTTGTGGACCTGGCTTGCTCTACCAATCATTCTCAGGCAACGTTTTTTTACAAGCAGCCTTGAACACCCAATGGTTCAGTGCTGAATTGGAAGCTCCAATCTGGCTTCTGCTTTTGCTTGGCCATAAAAAACAACCAATTCCTCAGTGCCGGACTGGAGATGTCCCAACCGCGCTTGTGCCTTTGCTCTGCTTCTACCTGTGGCTGCAGTACGAGCCTGAGCTGTTCCCTGGCCTGATTTACCGGATGCAGCTGCCCAAGGTGGTGCTGCTCATCTTTGTGTCTGGCAAAGTGGTACTCACAGGTATGTGTATGTGAAGAGCATGCGTGCCTTGTGTGCCTGCGCGGTGCTCACCTTGACGTTGGAACAGGTGATGCGCACGTGTATGGGTATGTGCTTGCATGAGAGAGCACGCGTATGTGTTCATGGATGTCTCAATACCTTTGTTGTCTATGTGTGGCGGCACACGTGAGTCACCACACACTTGTGTACGCATGTGTACTGCACATCTTCGTGGCTGGCTGGGAGGTACAGGAAAGGCTGACTTGTTCCCATTCAGAGGAGCACCTCTTTCTTTGATCCCAGCAGGATAGTGCCTGGCAGCAGTGTGGCGGAACAAGACGATGTGTTAGGACGAGATGAGGAGGTTATATTGGCAGCAATGATGAGTTAACATCATTGAAAGAGCTCATGCTTTGCATTCAATCCATGATATGAGACGGGCCTCTTGCTCGCAAGGGCGGCCTACCCAATAATCAGGATGGCTGAACGCACTGCACATACACACCGCTCCACTCACGTGCGCACACACATACACACACAGACACACATACAAACAAACACACATGCACACACCTACACATGTATATATACACAGGCGCCAAGTTCCGCGACGACATCTACACCGCCTTTGAGAACATCTACCCCATTCTGCAGAGCTTTAGAAAGGGAGACGCTGCCAACCCTGCACCGGCCCCCCTCATGCCCCCTCCACCAGCATCAGCAATGATAGGTACTAACAACAGGCTCCTGTGTGGGAAGGAAATGCCTTTGCGTACTTGACACACACACATTCATAGGCTCATGAACACACATGCACACGTCAGCACACAAGCACAGACTTGTGAGTATGCACGCATTCACTCACGCATGCAAACACAAGCATGCATACGCGTACACACACACAACACACACATTCACACACGCAGAAGGAGCGCCCTCGTCCTCTCAGCAGCAGCAGCAGCAGCAGCAGCAACAGCAGCAGCAGGCGGGCCCCTCACGAGCTCCCAGGTATGTGATTCTGGCTAGTTGTGTAATGTCTGCACCCATGCACATCCATGTGCACATTCACTTTGATGTGCTTCAGACAGCTCATTCTGCAGGTGTTTCTCCTTGTGCTTTCTTCAGCCAAGGACACGCTTTGATTGCAGTTGCTTCCAGAAGATTGTTCTGACCTCAATCTGCCCTTCCTGCACTCACTCTGCAGGCTCCCACAGCAGCTGCCCCCGG
>Ga0307945_1003976_pt1 | contig 11989 bp, 14 predicted proteins | sample OrgLakmetagen228_FD_201818 | JGI IMG/M metagenome (GOLD analysis project Ga0307945, IMG submission 201818) | Saline water microbial communities from Organic Lake, Antarctica - #228 | ecosystem: Environmental > Aquatic > Non-marine Saline and Alkaline > Saline | place: Antarctica: Organic Lake...
GGGAGAGAGAGGGAGAGAGATAGAGAGAGGGAGAGAGAGAGAGAGAGAGAGAGAGAGAGAGAGAGAGAGAGGTGCCACCCATGATGTCCCTACTTGGCGCCAGGCTCTATGTGGGTTATAGGATGGCAACAAGGAAAAAAGTCATGGCATTAGTTATGTTAAAGGGATGGGGGTAGCTAGGGTTGTTTCAATGCTTAGATGTTATGACAAGTACACGTATGCTTTATTGCAGACAATCTCTGTGCGGTGAAGAGCAAGATAACTGCGCCTACACAGTCACGTGTCACCTCTGACGACCCCCAAAAGCACGATTGCATCAGCTATTCCCACAGACTGAGTTTAAAAATCGAACTTCCCTGGGAGGCCCTTGTAACTTGAAACAAGCAAGCCCATGTGATTCCTTCTGGCTGTGACCGTTCCTATCGACCTTGATATCATGCAATCAGGTGCGTGCCAACTCTTCCGGGCGCACCATGGATGTCAAAGCGTGCCATTCCATGCGCGAGGGCTTCACCATGTTGGACTTCGAGGACCCTTGCATCGAGGTGCGGTGAGGCTTCCTAGGCACGCTGGCCAGTCTTGAGTGTGCAAGCTATTGTTGGGACGTTGAGTTTTAAGCTGTGACATCTCTTGCGGGTTGTTGATTTGGGAGTAGGATGTGTGTTGGAAATGGCTCTATATATATTAGGGTTCCATATGTTAACAGCAGACAGCTCGCACAGGTAAACCACCGGCTGCTTTAAATCTTATGTCACAACCTCCCACCCATTTGACCCCTTTCCCACACCTTTATTTATTTGTATTGAAAGTCTGGTCTGATCATAAGAGACGCAGGTACTCACACACACCCACACACAAAATGAATAAGGAAAGGATTTGTTCCAGGGTTTTACACCACCCGATAAGTGCAGGAAGCCACAAAACATCCCACCTATGGTGCCGAATCCAAGATATCCAAACACCCTTTGCCTCGTTAATCTTGGTGGTGGCACCTGCACGCAGACAGTTCCTGGCGCTTTCAGCACTGTATTTGTTGCACCCTTGGCACACACACACCCTTGGCACACCTTTCATCACGTACTTGACCCTCAGGACATCAAGCGCCTCCTGCTCCAGTCAGCCATGCACCCGGCCTTTTTGCACAAGCCAGAAGGCCGCAAGTTTGTGGCTGGCATTTTTGCCATGGACCTGTCCCTGGTCCGTGACCTCACAGCCGTCATTAAGAACCAGGTGTGTGCTGTGCTGTTAAGAACTATCTTTTATTTTCAATGGTTTACATGTCTACTCCGCCCTCACGCACGCACGCACACACACACACACTTACATATACGCATACATACATACACTTACATACACAACATACACAAACGCACATATACACGGACATACACACACACACACACAAAATCAGAGCTGTCCAGGGTCATGTATGTGCCCTCAAATTTGATTGTCCACTTCACCTGTCAAGAATCCAAAACAATACCAAGCACATAATCATACCCAAACCAAAACCCTAAACGTGTTATGCCTTCTGCCCTTCGCGTTTTGGCTTTTAACCTTGCAGCCTGTAGGAACGGGTCAAAACACTATCAGACTTTTCTCAGGCCTGGTCACATCAAGTACGAATACCCCCTTCCAATTTTCCTTATAAGTCATCTGCCCACCATGTGTCCTTCTGTCACGCAGATCCCTTCGGGCAGGAAGTCGGCCTTGGATGCCTACGGAGAAATCATTTTCCGGGCGTGGAAGGACTCTGTAGGCTCGGCCACACAACTTGAGATCGAAAACACGTGCATCTTGGTGAGTGCAGATTGGGCGTCATGCTCCACGCCTGTGCCCTTGCTGTGTGGGATGCGTGCACTTGCTTAACACTGCTGTGAATTATGCGTGTTTGGTTTGGCGAGTGAAGGAATGAGCGTAGCTGCATTTGCCTGCCATGTGGGGCTGTGTGTACTTGCTAAAAATTGCTGTGTATCATGCGTGCCCTGTTTAAGCGAGTGACTGGGTGAGCGTAGCTGCCTCAGCCATCCTAGGTGCTTGCAACTCCAAAAAAGGCGTGTGTGAATGATCAGGCGTGTGCGCACTAGTCATTGCCGTGGGCAGGCATGTACCTGTCGAGTAGTTGGAAGCAAGATGGGATCAGGGAGTCCTCAGTTCTAGGCCACGGCAGCTTAGCAGTACTGTTCCAATCAGGTGTGTAGGTAGCCTCACGCCAGGCCTTCCTCCACTTTCTGACACACAGGTTAGCCGCATCATAGTATCTGGTCACTCTGTACAGTACAGGCAGTTACAAACAGTACAGACAGTTTAAATGTGCGTACAAACACGCACACGTGCTAACACCCGTGCATCGCCATACCCTTTGCAGTTCCTTATGCAGGCCGCCCTCGTGGCAGCCTCCCCCCCTCTGTGCGCTGCCCTACGCCAGGTGTGTATCAACAATGTCACATTCAGGCTGGACATGAGCACTCCGTCCGAGAACACGCACGCACACACACAAAGGCCTGAAGGGTGTGATTAAATGCTCTCTTGCAAATGGCAACCTCGTCCTTTGGGCGGCTTGTCTAGTGGGTGCAGTCGTGTGTGATGTTTGGTAAAAAATTACCACGCTTGTTTTGTTGAAGCGTTTACATCCATTGCACACATCCATCGTTGCACACATCCATTGCACGCTTGTTGTTGTGTTGAAGCGTTCACATCCATTGCACACATGTATTCTGTGCGTAAAGGCTTTGTGCTTAAAATATCTTTGAAGCCACTCTCCTCCAAATCGTTGCTGCTCAGCGCAATAATCTGCCACGACACAAAACCCCATTTGCACACCACTCATTCTTTCATCAACCCAATGAAGTCACTCTCAGCATCATGTTGCAACACTCGCCGCCCGCTCTCAGCCTAGTGTGTGTGTGTGTGGCTATTGGTGCCCAGGTCCTAAATGGCCTGCACTTACAAAAGCGAGTGGCCGGGGTAGATGCCATGCTGCTGCGTCTGTACGGGCCCATCCTGTTCCGTGCCCTCACTGCTGCCAATGCAGCTGTGAGGCGCAACAGCCTGCTGGTCATGCTGGATGCTTTTCCTTTGCGGGTAAGAGGATTGAATACAAGGATGGCTTGTGTGATTGCTTTGTAAGCGTGCCATCCTCCTAGTTCCTGGCTAAGCTTCCACGCCTTAGAAGCACAAAGCTGGCCCCACCCTACTTTGTGAAGAGGATGAGTGTGAAATGCCTTCGAGATCTTATAAGGTGTAAGTGTAGGACGGCGCCTTCTCTCATTCAAATACCAAGGTAGCTTGAGTTTTGATGCATACGAAACTTAAAACATTCAAGAGCAAGATCGGTTGCTGAACCAGCTGCTACAGTGCAAGTACACACGCACATGCTCACCCACGTGCAGGACCCAGACACCGATACAGAGGAGCAGGATGAGCTGATGACGCAGCAGTTTGCTGCTCTGTCTGACTGCATGGTGGATGAGTGCCCTTTGGTGCGCGCCTCTGCTGTGGCTGGTGCGGCACAGGTGCGTGGATCAAGTACTGTGATGTATATGTGTGTGTGCGTGTGTGTGTGTATTTGCACTGTAGGAGTGAAAGGGTTCGTATGTGTAAATACCTGTTCCTGTAAGTTTTCATATTTTACACAAGTGCAAAGAGTACCAGAGTGCGTGCATCCACCTTTGTATCAGCTTGTCCAGTGCCATGGCTGGTTTGGAGGTCTGGCCCACACACCCAGCCCTTGTGCAAATCCAAACCTCCTGCGTACAGACTATCCATCTTGATTCATGACACAGGTGCTGAACAACTACTGGGAGATCATACCAGCCGCTGCCACAGCCACCTTTGTTTCCAAACTCACAGGTGACCGCATTTCCATAGCATGAGCCAATCTTAAGACAGAGAGTGATCAGGTTATCTTTTCAGTGCCGGATAACATGAGTTAATTAGCGACAGACGTGTTTGGTTGTGGCAACATATGCGGCTCACTTACTGGCAATTTGGAGTTTAAGCATCAGTTCACATGACCAAACTGTAAGTGGCCGGTCACATTGATCCTGCTGTTATATATTTTCAGATTAGCTTCCAGAGCAGTTCCCCCCTGCCAAAAATAGGCCAATCAATTGAGCTACTACCTCTGCCATCATTTCTTTATTCCAGGTGACCTGGCGTACGACATGTCCTGGCCGAGCGTGAGGGTGGCCGTGCTGGAGGGGTTGACCCTGCTCGTAGACAACCCTCACGCACAGCCTGTGCTGAAGAGGGCACTGCCCCAGCTGGCAGCTCTTTTGGGCGACCCAGCCCTGAAAGTGAGTTCCTCCTTGTGATGTTTGTACTATGAAATGACTGGTGTGTGCACGCTGGCACTCCTGAATCCAGTTTTGCAGCGCATGCAAACGCATGTATGTGGGTGTGGACCTGCGCTTGTGTTGCTGATGTACAGTGGCATGGAGAAGGCACGGTGTACAGAGCAGAGGGCAGCGACACCGATGTTGATGGAGAGCAGGCACAGCGGTTGCGGTCGTAGGAAGCGCAGCAGCACACCACTGAAAACCACAATAGCGCTCCAATGTCACGTTTGGTTGTTGCATGACGCCCTTTCGTGGTGGAGCAGCGCTGAAGAAGCCTGCAGTTGCCTACCAGTCCGTTTCACGAAATTGTAGATTGTGCTCATGTCCTGTTCCAAAGCTTTGATCCAACGTGAAACCCATCTGTCCCCAAAGATTGCAGATCTCACACGTGCCCTGTTCAAAAGCTTTGACCCAATCTGAAACAAAGCAGTCAGTTGCTAGAGTAAAGTGTCCAGCAGCCCCGTGTTTTTGATGCCTTCGTTGTGTTGTTGTTCGTTTAAGTCCATCACAAAATGACACACAAAACAACACGCACACCCATAAAATGGAGGTTGTTGAGGCACTGGCTGTGGCAGCTAGGACACACACACACAGACACACACACACTCCCTTTGCTAAGACAACGTCCCCTCGAAGAAGGCATCAATGCTGGCGCGTGCAGTGCTTTTGTCCCCCCATCCACTTTGTGCAGGTTATGAGGCCATGGCTGACCCCCTGCCATCAGCAGTGCGCCGTCCTTCGTGCTCTCTGTACTCACTCTGCACAGGTTTAAGTAGCCATGGCCCACTGTTAACAACAGCGTATAACAACGCCTGTTAACAACAGCATATAACAACGCCTGTTATCAACAGCGTTTAAGAACGCCTGTTAACAACAGCGTATAACAACGCCTGCAACCACTAACTACGTGCAGGTCCGTGAGGCCATGGCTGCCTTGCTAGCAGCAGTGCAGCGCACGCGTGCCATCCACTTTTACGACGTGGTGCCCCTGGAGGGTTTGCTGGCAGTGTTGGCGTGCGACGCGCCCAGCGTGAGCCACACCATACAGCAAGTGCTGGTGCCCACCTACTTCCCCAACCCTGAGGAGGGATCGGTGCGTTTGCATTTAAGTGTGCATGTGTGTATGTATGTGTGTGTAGCTTGTACATGAACGCACGTTAATGTGCTTGTTTTCAAAGAGGTGTGATTGGGAGGGGGAGACTGAGGGCTGTTACAGGTCATGACACACACACACGCAAAAACACACTCACGCACACACAAAGATGCAGTGATCGCTGCACTTTACTCTGTGCTGACAAGCTGCAGGTGTTTGCTAAAAAGTAATCGTGTGTATGTGTGGTATCAGGGGTTATATGTATTTTGTTAAAGCCAGGCTTGATTTCAAATGGGGGGTTTCCCCATGACCCTACTTACGTGGAGGTCATACGCCGGATCCTGCAGGCTTGGTACATGTGTGCACAGGCCTGATACCTGCTCACGTGCATCCATTCAAATGTGTAGGCAATCGTGGGGCTGCTGCTGAAGGGTAACCCAGGTGCAGGCCAGGCATTCTGCCAGTACCTTGTCAGCGCCTTCGTGGGGGATGACAGCCTGGCACAAGGCTACAGGTGTGTGTGAGTGTGTCTGTTTGTGTGCGCGTGTATGTTACGCGTGTGTGTGTGTGTGCATGTGCGTTTGTGTGTGTGCGTGTGTGTGTTGAACTTATTGCTTTGCCTATGGTTCCTCTTCTTAAACTGACCGGTGCCATTTTGAGACACAGCAGTTAGTCTACAAGTGGCCATTTGATGTATTAAAGGGTGGATTAAAGTAGCCTCCTTACCCTCAACACGGCTCCTCAAATGCTATGACTGTCTGTGCTTTAAACTCACTCTCTGCACACATTTGTGCACGTACAATGCACACACGTGTTATGCACGAGGCTGAGGCTTGTCCTCTCTACAAAACGCCACCTGCTGACTCGTGCCAGAAAATGTCAGCAAAAACTGCATCTGCCGTCCCCCCTCCCCCCACATACACACAAAAGCACACGCACATGCACGTTTACCCAAACTCGCACAAGCATGCACCCCCCACCCCCCCCTGACATACACAAACACGCACACACAATAATCTACTTGCAACGTGCCACACAGGGTGTCTGTGCCAATTGAGCACATCCTCACACTAGCCACAGCTCTGAAAGGCCACCTGCTGGCCACTTGTGCCAACATCAAAGAGCCCGCAGAGGCCCAACCCCGTGCTCGCAAGAAGCAGAAGGGAGGAGGGGGCGCTGTCACTGAGAAGGGGGGCAAGGCAAAAAGGGGGGGCAAGAAGGCTGCTGCAGGTGATTAGGGGTTGAGGTTGCCCACAAAGGTTTAGGGGGGTGCCTGCCTTGTCTTTTTCACGTTTGCTCTATTTTCCCCTCTAGGACAACAGGAAAGAGAGCTTGTGGACATTTTGCTGAGGGTAACACAAATGGAATTTCTAGGCAAAGGCGGTGGCCGTGAGGCTGCTGCAGGCAAGTGGTGGTTGAAGGGTTGGTGGGTGGGTAAATGCATAATGTAATTCTGTAATACTGTAGTACTCAAAGCTGCTGTAGTCCGCTATTGGAATGGAGTGTAGTCTGCTCTAGGGCTGCTTGCATCCTGCAACGGGAAGGCACAGGGAGAGAAAAGCATTGTTGTGCAATGGTCAAGGATGCCAGATATGGGTTGTAATGTAGACACACACACACACACGCGCACACACAAAAAACATCGCACGTACACACATGCACATGCGTGCAAGCATATGCACACACACGTGCACAATATATTTTTCTTATGAATACACTCCTGCAGGCAAGCGCCGTAAGAAGAATGAGGCAGAGGCAGACAAGGAAGCAGAGGAAGCTGAGGGTGACAAAGGGGAGCAGGCAGGAGGGGGGGACAATGATGAGGTGTGTGTGTATATGTCTTTGTGCGTGTACATGTAGATGATAGATGATGCTTTAGTGCAAGTGCATGCGTACAAATGTAAGTTGAGACGTGAGCCAGGGTTGCTCCATGTGCTTTATGTAGGTATGCATGCTGAGGCAATTCTGCTGTGATTTTACAAAGCATGTGTTTTTGCCAAAGGTCGTGGTAGAGGGTAAGCAAGGGGCCTCATTGTTTCAAACCCTACTGCTGCAGGAGGCAGGTAGAGCCTGGAAACAGGACAGCACAGAGGAAGTTACATTTCCTCGTTCCTGTTGTGCGAGCTTCTGTGGTTGTGTCGTTGTGTGTGCAGGAGGTTGAGGTGGAGGACGAGCATGAGACGCCTGCCAGCTGGACCTCGGTTGTCACAGGGCTGGCTCACTTGGCCCATGGCCTAGCAGGTGTGCTGTTTGTTGTGTGTGCCTGCAAGCTGGTGTGTTTCCTGTTGTGTGTGCCTCCCGGTAGCTGTGTATTCTCATGTGCGTGTCTGTGCTTCAACACACGCTTGCAAACTAGTCCCGTGCGTTAACAAAGTTCTTGCTGCAGTGGATAATGTTCCGTCTTCTGCTGTGGTGTCTGGCATGTATGATCCATTCTACTCTTCCGTGCATGCAGTCACTGCCTCCAAAAAGAAAAAAAAGAAAATAAGAGTGCGCAGGCAGTGTAACAGCAATCCACACATTACCACCTCCACACACTTCAACTGAAGCACAGACCCTTTGTTCTCAAATGACACACAACGCACTTCTCTTTGCATTAACATGCCGCCACGGCTATTTTCATACACGATTCTCTGCCCAGTGCTTGCTTTTAATGAACAAGTAGCGTGCCGTGTGCAAGGCCTGTGAGATTGATGGACGCAGCTCTGCACTTTTGCTCTTTGCCATGTTAAGGCGGGTCAATAAAAGTGATGGATACGGTTGTGACACTCGCTTTCTTTGCGCTGCAGGTGCTATGGCCAGGAGCAGTGTACAAAGTGGGGTCACTGAAAAGTCATGGACAGGAATGTAATGCTCGCTTCTTTGTGCTGGCAGGTGCTGTGGCCCAGGAGCAGTGCACCATGCACGAGGCAGGGGCCTTGTTCCAGGATGCAGACGAGCTGTCGCTGCTGCTGGAGGCGTGCCCCAATAATGATGCCAGGTGGGTGGGAACTCTTGCGTGCGTGCGTGCGTGCGTGCGTGTGTGTGTGTGTGTGTGTGTGTGTGTGTGGGCAAGTGCCCGCCCTCCTTGCCTGCCTCCTCTGTGCTGCATGCCCACCTGATGGAAGTGTGAGGACATGCTACTTCCTCACCACCAACACACACACACATGTGCACAACTAATTGCACGCGTGTTTGCAGGATCAGTGTACTGCGCATTGCCACCTGCCTGCCCTCCCTGCCTGCCTCCTCTGTGCTGCATGCCCACCTGATGGAGCACTTGGCAGCCGGGGGAGCTGCAGCGGCGTTAGTGCCCGGTTCTTCTGCTGAACTCCAGGTGAGGCCTTTTTTTGGGAATAGTGCCTGGATGGTCTGCTGATCTCCAGATCAGGCACTGTTCCACGAATGAACTTGTGCCTGGGTGGTCTGCTGCTTTGCAGGTGCTTCCATGTCTGGGTCCATCAGCCTAAATGAGGACAGGCGTCTCTGCCCCAGCTAGTTCCCACGTGCCTGTAGTATTCATGTTAGCAGGAAAAGCATAATCCCTCGCTATTTCAAATTTCAGGTTACAAAAAGGAGTTAGAATCTTGCTCACTCCCTAATGTATGACCAGCTTATGCACACTCAAACGCACATACGTGCACACTTGCACCATACATACACACACAACACACGCACACAACATGTGTGCAACACATACAGGATGAGGCAGAGGCTGCTGCAGTGCAGGCAGCTGTGTTTGCGTGCCTGTGTGCGGCGCCCTGTGCTGCAAAGCTGGTGGGAATGGTTGTCAAGGGCCTAGGCCTGAGATCACCGGGTACCATCCATGTACCAGGTGTGCAAATTTGTGCTGGTAGTGTGGCCCCCCTGCTCCTAAGGCTGAAAACCCACCCTATACTAATATAACACTGGTGGGCCCTCAACACTCTGATAAGCTTGAACTGCTGTGGACTGTTACGTGGATGTATGTATCGCACAAAGCACAGAAATGGCATCTGTCGTATTACCCTTTTCAGCAAATTTGCATGGACGGTTGTGTGTGTGTAATGGGCTAGCAAGAAAGTTTTCCTTTGTGGTTACGATCATGGCCAAACAAAACGACAAAGGAAAGAGGTTGATACTAAAGGCTCACAGCTGTCAATGATTCATATGACGTTGGTGTGGTGCCAGAACTTTGGATTTTTCCGTGGAGCTCTTCTATAACCACCATCAGTGCTCACCCCGTGTGCTTCCATACCCACCGTCAGTGCTCACCCACTGTGCTTCTATATCCATTGTCAGTGCTCACCCAGTGTGCTTCTATACCCATCGTCAGTGCTCACCCAGTGTGCTTCTATACCCACCATCAATGCTCACCCAGTGTGCTTTGGCGTATTGCTTTGTGCAGTGGGGCTGGCCCAGAAGCAAAGAGAGGACGAAGACGACGATGATGTCTGGTAAGATCAGACACCAAATAGCTGCGAGGGTCATGTTTACTTGAGTGAATTGCATAGTGTGTTGGCACTGACACACACATACCATGCCTCTCACATCCGGAGCTCAGCTTTGGAATGCAAGCTCTACTGCATAACATCTAATGCAAGCTCTACTGCATAACATCTATTGCAAGCTCGACTGCATAACATATGCAAGCTCTGCTGCATAGCATCTAATGCAAGCTCTACTGCATAACATCTAATGCAAGCTCTACTGCATAACATCTAATGCAAGCTATGCTGCATAACATCTGGCTTGTAGCAAACAAAAGCGCTGACCCAATTGCGCTTTGTTTGATGGGATGCAGCTGTGGGGCGTGTGGCCGTGCAGAGCCTGAAGAGAAGCTGATGCTGTGCGACGGCTGCGACGCTGCCTACCATACCCAATGCCTGAAGCCAGCTTTATCGCAGGTGCGTGTTTTGTTAGTGTATGTAGACGTAGTGTCTGTTAATTGTTGATGCTTTGGGGTATGTGATTGTGCGTGTGCCCTGGGGTGGATGGTAGGGCTGGCCAGGACTGCTGTACTTTAAGTGTAAGGTTGTAAGGAATTTGAATCCACTAACCTTTGGAGGACCCCAAAGAAATAAAACCCAGCGATGCATCTTTGTTGTAGCACTCGTGCAATTATGCTTGCGTTTTCTGGTAACAGGATTCGATCGCCTTCCCAAACGCCTTGAAAAAGTTGTTCCTGCCACAGCACATTAAATGATAGACATGTACACACACTTGAATTCTTAAGTATGCACTGTGTTGTTAACGTGTGTATTCTCCCTGTGTTGCTTGGCAGGTGCCTCGTAGGGGACTGATTCGGCCATCGCATTATGCAACAAGTGGCACTATGTGCTTGATTATGCACTATGAACGTGTGTGTCCTACCCTGTGTTTGCTTGGCAGGTGCCTCAAGGGGATTGGTTCTGCCACGCATGTGAGCAGCAGCTACAGGGCAGCGTGATGAACACTGACGAGGCCCTCAGGTGGGTGCTGCTGCGTAAGTGGGCATTGGAGGGTTGTACGTGTGCATTCTTGTAATGGCAAAAAGAGGGAATACCTCATTGTTGTGCCATCTCAGCAGCACTCATTGGAGGGCGAGGATATATTGAAAGGCAAAAAGAGGGAGCATTTATTTGTTGTGCCATCTCAGCAGCAAGAGTGCAGATGCAGGGCTGTGTGGTGAAACCAGAAGGAGCTCTCGGTGCGCGGGTTTCGCTTCATAAGTAAGGTTGTCCAGAGCCATGTATGTACGGTGTATATACGGTGTTTGTTGCAGGGAGATCACCAAATATACGGTCATATGCGTTGCATATATAAACGGTTCCGGCCAACCCTATGCATCATGTTGAGTGCGCACTGGAGGTGTAAATGCGCCATGCTGCATGAGTCATGCATCCAATTTAATGTTAGTGAGCCTGATCATGTTGATCCGCTTAGTTAGACGAGCAGCAGCTGCAATGTGTTAATTAAACCCAAGAGTGGCCCTGAGGTTGGCGTCCTCAAGTTTATGTTACTGTTCTTGATTCTCAGCTTTTGAACGCAATCATGCACACCCAGGCACACACAAGTGAATACACGTACAAACAACTGACGCAACTACCTTGCTGCCATTTTCAAGACCATCAGCCGCTCCATGCACGCCACCACTCCCAGTGCCTGCTGAACACAGACGTGCACGCACATTTCCACATGCGCACACACACAGGTGCCTAGCTGCCATCCTAGAGCAGCCACGCGGCCGTCAGCTGCTCCACGCACACCACCACTTTCAGCCCCTGCTGAACAGCCTACGCCACCACGCACAGCACAACTGTCAGCAGTTGTTACGCCAGCTGGCAGGGGCGTGTGCTGCGCCCTCAGCGGCAGACGGGCCTGGCCCCAGGTGAGTGTGGTTTTGTGTGTGCTTGCACCTTTACACTGTCTTGTGGCATCATGGGTGAAGTTGGAGCCGAAATGAGGTGCTCTCTGTGATGCATAAAACTTGCACGCAACATTCGTCATGCGTGCATCTGCACACGTGTTGATCGTACCACAAACAGCTATCTTGTATAAACAGTGTTTTCTTATTAAACGCAGCGCTGACCAAGCAGGGAAACCGGCAGCAGATGGG
>Ga0307945_1003980_pt1 | contig 11986 bp, 8 predicted proteins | sample OrgLakmetagen228_FD_201818 | JGI IMG/M metagenome (GOLD analysis project Ga0307945, IMG submission 201818) | Saline water microbial communities from Organic Lake, Antarctica - #228 | ecosystem: Environmental > Aquatic > Non-marine Saline and Alkaline > Saline | place: Antarctica: Organic Lake...
ATTGGGGGGGGGGGGGGCGTGTGCGTGTGCGTCTGCGTGTGCGTCTGCGTGTGCGTCTGCATGTGCGTCAGAATTGTTCAGTTCGGGGTTCGGTCAAAAGTTCAGGTTTGTTAACTTCCACGCATTCTAACGAACCCTAAAAGTGCCGGTCGCGAGCTATCGAAAGTTCGTCGAGCTCTAAGCCCTTTTTTTACTTTTGGCTTTTGGCAGCCCAAAAAGCAGGAAAGAGCCTTAGATGGCCGTCAAACGTTCTGATTTTGTGTGTACTCATTAATTATAACATATTATCAGGGTTGTTCAGTTCGATTTTTTGGGAGCAAGGGTTTGATAAAGTTCGTGAAAGTTCTAGAACCCTCGAACTGTTCGAGCAGTTTGATGTGCAATTGTGAAAATGGAGGATTTTGCTGGTTTCTGAGGTCATACTCGTCCAAAACATGCTTGAATTGTTTTAAATACATTTACTATATTATTTTAAATCCGTACACAAAAAACCAGAACGTTTGACGGCCACCTAAGGCCTTTTCCTGCATATTTGGGTACAATTTTGGACCCAAAAATTCGAAAGAAGGGCCTAAAGTTCGACGAACTTTTAATACCTCTTGACCGGCATTTTTAGGGTTTGTTAAGTGCGTGAAAGTTTGCGAACCCGAACTTTTGACCGAACCCCGAACTGAACAACCCTGCATATTATAATTCAAAACAATGCAAGTGGACGAGTATGACAACAGAAACCAAGAAAGTTCTCCATTTTTCAAATTGCACATCGAACTGCTCAAACAGTTCAAGGGTTCTAGAACTTTCACGAACCCTTGCTCTCAAAAAACGAACTGAACAATCCTGATGTGCATACTAGAGCACGCTAATTTTGAGTTGTGTGGAAATGTACGTTGTTCTCTTCTCTCATAGTTGCAGACCGTTTGTCAAGGTGCGTTGTCAGTGCATACCCGAACCCACACCGACTGCTCTTTCATTTTGTGTGCATGCCACACAGGGTGAACGCCTAGGTGTGGAGTCATTCTTATTGGATGTGGCAGAGTGGCTGCAACCGCACACGCCAACCCCCCCATTGACTCACCACAACCACCACAACCAACAGCAGCAGCAGCAGCAGCAGCAGCGTCAGCTAAAATGGCAACAGCAGCAGCAGCAGCAACCACAACAGCAGCAGCAGCTAGTACACAACGCAGAAGATTGGGAGCAGGGCTGTGCATTGGTCAGGCAGGCCGTGCTGTGGGGCATGCCTGCCCTGTCCACCCTCCTCGTAGACAACTTGATGGCCCTGCCACCCGCCTCCCTCTCCCCCTCTCCTTTCGCTCAGCTGGCCCAAGCCGATACCAGCAGCGCCTCCGAGGATGGCACCATGCACCTGGGAGGCCTGCTGCACCTGTCCCTGCTCAGCCCCAGCAGCACCTCCATGATGTGGGTGGTGCTGGACTGGGGTAGGCGGTTTGGGGGGCAAGGTGGCCAGGGTCGCTCTGAAGAGGACAGTGCTTCTGCAGCAGACCGCAATGCTGCAGAAGCAGGCAGCTTTGCGTGGTGCTGGGAGGAGCGCAACGCAGCAGATCAGCAGACCCCGCTGGACCTGCTGGCCGCACTGCCCCAGGGTGCAGCAGCAGTGCAGCACCTTCTGGAAGACCCGCTGTACGAACCCTCCGTCCAGCATGCCAAGTCCCTCGCCAGAGCACATTGTGTTCCTCCCAAGACCTCTATCACCACCACAACCTCTCTTCCCCCCAGCTCTGGTAAAGGGAGAGCTAGCTCAGCAGGGGGGGGGGGAGTAGAAGGACAGTCAGCCTGGAAGCTGCTGGGATGGTCAGCATGCGAGTCTGAGGCATCTTACAGGGATTGGGTGAAAGCAAAGGGCGTATTCCACATGAAGGCGTGCTCCTGGTTCAATGTGTTGCACCTGTGCACGATGCTAGTGCGTGCTTTTTTGCATGAGCAGCTGCACACAGACCTGCCGTGCTTGATGACCCTGCTGCTGCCGTACGCTGTGGCTGCCTTTGTGATCAGCATTCAGCCAAAGACATCAGAGGTGGGTGGATTCGTGTCAAGCAATGTGTGGTGGGTTTTCGGCAGCCCTCGTGACAGACAGACAGCTAAAGATTTTGGACGTGGGTTTCTGTCGAGCTGCGAGTGGTGAATGTAACCATGTGGTGTGTAGACGCTGGGTTTGTTCATGATGTTATTACACGTCAGCAGCGAGCAGTGGAGGCGCTAGCAAGGGGCTCCGTGCAGTGCCTGAACTACTACTATGTTACGCTGTTTCCACCTTGCTTGCCTGTCGCCTAGTGCATGTATTTATGTTGCCACCTTACTTTGTGTTGCCACCTTACTTTGTGTCCATTCGCTTGCCCATGATCACCCGGTTTCATATCCAGCTACAGGAGTTCTTACCTGATTCCTTTGCACAGGCGCTGGTGGTGCTCGTGATGCTTGGGCGGCTGCTGGCCAGCTTGCTGGTCGGCTTCCAGCTTGTGCCAGTACCATCCTGCTTTGGAACTGTGCTCCGCTTCCGCACGGAGGCACTGCTGGAAATGTTTGTCATCAACATCATGGAACACGTGAGGACCCATGGGGGCCATTTTTGTTAGTCATCATGGCTCAGCCATGTTAAATGTTGCTCGCTCCCCTTCCTTTCCGCTTTTAAGACAGCGCTCGGCAGATGCAATAGTATAAGTGTGTGTTTGTGTGTACGTGTGTACGTGTGTGTTTGCCTGAAGGCTCACAAGCTACGCAAATTTCAAATGTGCATATGAGTGACACAGCACATGCTCACAAGCTCGCATGCTGACATACTAACATGCTCACGTTACTCACATGCGCTTTTTGCCTTGCACCACAGGTGCGCCTGTCCTGGCTTTTTCCTCTGCGAGCTCTGCTCTTTGTCGGTTATGCAATGTTCTACCAGGTTGTGGGGCTGCCTCACCCTTGGATCCAGGCACTGGCCGTGCACACGGGCAGCTTTGCATGCAGCTGGGCTGTTGATGTGCGCTACAGGTCTGTGTGTGTGTGTGCTTCCCTCTGGTGAAGTGCAGTCCTTCATTTTAAGTTGCTGAGTGCCGCCGATCATTTCAAGCCCTTCCAAACCTCTCAAGAGAATTTCCTATATGCTTGCTCACCTAACTTGATCGGCCCACCTCTTTCCCTGGGCTTACACCTTAGTAATTAACCCAATTGCTTGCACGTGCACTGCGCAGGCACTTGTACGCACGTCGGGAGAGATCTCAAAGACCATTGGCAGCAGCAGCAGCAGCAGCGACTAGTGATGCACAACGGTATCCACTGGAGGAAGGGAACACAGGTCTGCATGGGAGTGGCGTAGAAGGGGGGAGCAGCCCTGCCCCTTCCTGTGGACCCACAGATACGAGGGTGAGTACTGGTGCAGGTATCTGCCTGGAAGGCCTCGTCAAAAGAGGAATAATTTGCGCCTGACGACTTGTTATCCCCCACGGACAGTCAATACAAAGGTTGCGGCAAATTGATCGAAGTCAAACATCAGTTTAAATGACAGAGCAATTGGCAGGCCCAGCTTGCTGTACACGTATTGATACAGCTCGCAACTATTGCCACACCGTATGGCAGCCCGTTTTTCTTGCTAAGCAGCCGGAAAGGGGAAGCCGATCAGTGTAGGTTTATAGGTATAGGCCCACCGCATCCTTTGCTGAAGTGCATTGTGGAATGGACGGTGGTGGAGGGGCACATTGGTGTTTGGGTTCCCGCTTTGTTGTGCCTGACAGTACCGCTCGTGCGATCGTGTGTTCCTAGTGCTACCATAAATGTCATGCACTGTTAGAAGTTTGATCACCCAGCTGTGGCCATTTTTTCACTCAATGTGTGCTCGGGACTCCCTCAAAGCTCCGTCCATGGGCCTTGTTAAATGTTTTGTGCAGGTCCCCTCAGTTATGGTGCACGGTGTCTCCCGGCGAGCTGCTGCCTTGGTACTCAGCCTGGTGCGTCACACACACACACTCACCCACACACACCCACACACACACACACACACACGGGTATATACGGCAAACAGGCACGTAGGCTCAAAGTACGCGCAAAAGAAACTTCACTTGCATGATTAACTTTTTAGGCTGTTACACGTGTGCACCGTGCATGCGTGTGCAAAATTGTACAGGCATAAACATCACACGTGCAAGTGTACATCACACGAATCCAGTGCAAGTTTGTGGACGGGCATAAACACCACACGTGCAAGTGTTCATCACACGTAATCCAGTGCAAATTTGTGTACGGGCATAAACACCACACGTGCAAGTGTACATCACACGTAACTCAACGCAGACGCTCTTGTCCAATGTCATAGCATGACACAGAGACTTACTCTGGTCGCCAACCCTTGAATGGCATGCTTACCGCCCCTTGGTCTTTAACCGACGTCCCTCTGTCCGACCTCTTATCTGTTCATTGAGATCGGTTTGCAAGTCCTCGAGATCTAATGCACAATCATGCAAGCAGGGCCCCCAACCTTGACTGCTAAGTGTGTGCCTTTCACAGACTCAACAGCTGCTCCTTTAATGTGTGCAGACGCTCAACACCCCCTGAACCCTCTTTGTGCGTGCTTGTGTAACATGCCCCTTACCGGTACCTGGCATGGGCATGGGCCCGTTTCCAGATGTACTGACTCTTCCAACTCGATGCATTGCACAGCAGTTTCATTCACCGCTGCCTTGTTTGGGTGCTGACCATTTGCGTGCGCACAGATCTGCTGACTCTTCCCATTTTTATGCGTTGTACGACAGGTCCACTCACCGCTGCCGTGTGTGGTGCTGGCCATCCACGCCCTGTGTGAAGTGCCGCTCCACTTAGCACGTGGGAGCAGCTTTCCTGCTGCCCTACTTCATGTGAGTGGGGTGTATAGGCAGAATTGATGCGTGCACAGTGAAACCCGTTTTACAGTGAGGTCTGAGACTGTGCAAGGCTGAAACACAAGCACAAAGCTCAATGCACATGTGAATTGCTGTGTAAAATGGTTGCAAGCGACCTTACCTGTACGAGGTGGTCGTGCTGTCGTCTCTGTTGATCTCAAAATAGAAGAAAAGCTGCAATCAGCTGTGACCTGTGCACAGAGGGCCCTACTAGTAAGGGTCACATGTAAGGGAAGAGGAACAAATGCCGATTATCATTGACTTTGCTACCTACAAACCGCCATCCGATGCCAAAACAATGACCCTCATTCTAAGTTTCACCCACAAGGTTCCTCCAGGATGTGGATTGTCATTAACTCCACAGTCCTCTTATTTCTTACTCCACCACTCTCTCCCCTACGTCATCCTCAACTCCCTCCCTCTTCTTCTGGCAAAACAATCCTTTAGGTTCCTCACCAGGGAGCAATCTGTCCTGAATACAACCGCAATCCAGACCAGCTGGTAGAAACCCCCTTTTGACTCCTCTCCAGGGAGCATTTCATCCTCATACAACCCACAATCCAGACCAGGACTCTGGCCATTAGTCACTAAATGTTTGTTTGCAGGCGGAGTCTATATGAGTAGATACACACGCACACTCTGGCTCACATCCACGAACAAATCACAACACGCACGCATGCAAACGCACGCTTGCCTGCAGACCATGGTCTTGTCTGGATTGATGGGAGCTTCCTTGCTAGTACTGTGTCGCACAAACTGGCAGCAGGGGCTGTCCTGGCTCAAGGGTGCTGCGATTCTGCGTATGCCTGAGCCTAGTCATAGGGCAGCTCATCCTTCACCGCCTTCAACAGCTGCAGCAGCAACGACAGCACCAGGAACGACAGCAGCACCAGCAGCGGCAGCAGCCGAGCAAGGCCAGGTGCGCAGAGTTGTAAAGTTGTTAAGGATTGGCTGTGGTGTAGTTGTAAGGTAAGGGCGGGTGTGCGTCGTGGTTTGTCTCGACTTGGTAGAACCTCTTTGTCTGCGCTACTGGCCACTTCATGATGGCAGGCTGAGCTGTTGCAAAGCAAGGCAAGTCAAGTCAAAGCAAGTCGAGTCGAGACAAAGCAAGGCAAGTTGACATTGTGCAGTGGCAACGCTGCAGAGGGCACCAATGTGTGAATGTGTCTGTGTATGTTAGATCACTGGGTCCTTGTTGGCCAGATCACTGGGTCGCTGGGAAAGCTGGTGCCTTTAAGGCGAAGAACATGATCGCATCTCCTGTTTTAAACACAAGTTAGCAACCCAGAGGAGTTATCGCACCGCCTGTTTTAAGCACAAGAGCTAGTGACCCCTATACTGTACAGCATTGTGGTATAAGATCACTGGCCGTGACTTGACAGAGGTGTCAGCAGGGCGTATGGTAACCGGCCTTGGCTGCTATAAAACCATAAAATAAGGCAGAGTTATTCTTTATTTGTTTAACAGTAGCGTAAGCCGGCAAAACCGGGTAGGCCTAAACATTTCTTTCCCCTTTACCTAGATATCTAGCGCGCTGCTTGCTCCCAGCTGTGTGCCGAGCTGGTGCTGGGTGTAGGGAAGGGAGGGTGTATCACTGGAAAAGGGCGTGTGCACGTGTGCACAGCAGCTGCTTTACTTTGTGTGACCGATTGGGTGCACAGCGAGAAGCAGACGGTTACGTGCCCAGTCGTTTCCTTGGTATGCACTCTCAAACTTTGATGCATATCGCCTCCTTGCACTTATTCCTCTTTCTCCATTTAAATTGCACACGCACACGCCAAACACGCACGTGACCCACACATCTACACATCTGCACACACACACACACACACACAACACTCACGCATTAGCACACATACACACAACCCACATAGGGGAATAGCGGGGCTGACCTTACTGTTGCTGCTGAAGTCCCAGACCGCCCTAACAAGCTGGTGGTGGTGCCGCACTTTTCAAACTCTGGTTTTGCTGCGGTGGACAATGAGATCATCCATCGCTCTCAGGTGAGCTGTCTTTGTGTGTGTTTATGTGTGTGTATGTGTGTGTACGCGTGTGCATGTGCGCGTGTGTGCGTGTGTATGCTTTGGTGGAGCTCTGGCTAGCGTGTGGTACATGACACAGGCAGAAGCAATGATGTATCCAGCTGCACTGCTTTGATTTCTCCTTATGCATCTTAATTTGGGTCAGCAAAAATCTTTACTTCTAGCTCAACGCCAACGCATCTCTATTGCGATTGAAGAGCAAATTCAAGGGGAGGGCACTGCAACTGTGTACATGCTATTTGCGTTGACCCCATCCCGTGCACAGCTTTTTGCTTTGCTGGTTCAGCGCCTGCTTAACAATCCAAGTGCCTGTATAAGGAAGTAGTGGTATGCCTTTTTCACATTGTTTTTCCTCTACTAACATGCTTGCGTCTTTTCCCTCCCCATGCACACAAGTACGCACACAGAGGTACCAACTCTACACTTGCCAGATGCTGCACGTGACGTGCACGTCAACAAATAACAATCGTTTTCACCCCAAAAGGGGTCATCTGCGCGCCTTGATTTGGCATCCATACCTGACACAAAACGCACATGTGCCTGTGCAGTCATTCAGGTGACAATCATGCGTCTTAAATGGACAACTACACATTGGAAGTAGAAACTTGACCACACACTGTTTGCTGCCTGTGCAACCATACAGGATTCAATTGTGCGTCACCAGCTTGACCACATCAACCAAATGGTTCAACAAAAGCACGCGTACACCTCACGGTTCCGTCGCTTTAAGGTGGGTGCTTCACACACAGTGTGTACAGAGTACTGTGTTTAAAGAGTGTGTGTTGTGTGTGCAAGTGTACAGAGAAAGCACGAGAACAATGCAGACACAAGAACGACGCAAACACAGGACTCAGTACGCATACACACTCAGCGCTTGTACAGGCACAAAACAGCGCTTGTACATGTGCACTGTGCATTGCACATCGTGTTTAAAGCAAACACAATGAATAGCACACACTTGTTTTTCCTTTCTGTTGCGCCTTGCAGGTTGACCTCAAGATACCCGGTCAGATTGACCACAGCCTGCTGCCCTCAGATGCGCTCCCACAGATTGTGACATTGCTCAGCGAAAGGTGGGCACGCTTGCAACTGTTTGTTGTGTTCTGCCTGGATGGTTGCTTAGCGGGAGGTGGGCACACTTGCAACTGAATGTGTGTTCTACCTTGGTGGTCGCTCAGCAAAAGGTGGGCACGCTTGCAACTGGTTATTAAATCTGCCTAGATGGTCGCTCAGCGAAAGCTGGGCTTTCTTGAAGCAAAGGTTTTGTTCTGCCTAGAAGGTTTCGTCCTTACACCCGAAAAGTAGTCGCCCCATGCCAAAAGTCACCCCAAACTGTGCCAACAAGCTTTCCATCCAGTTCATACCCCCTTCTACCTCATCTGAATGCATTATACTTGTTTAATACCCAGTCATTGACTTTGCCAGAAATCTGGCATTGTGGGGTGCTGATGGGGGGCCTGATGCCTATTTTGCACCCTCATTGGTAGGGAAAGGTGCATTTCTGAACTTGCACCGATCAACCTTTGCCTTAGTATGTGATGCATGCCTGATGACATTCTCTAGCAATTTTGGCTGGAGCTTTTACGGCCCCATTTTGCATGCTCACCAGAGTTGCTGGCAGAACCATCAAGGGTAACAGATTCCCAGATTGCAAGCCATTCGCTGAGTCATTTTGCCTGCTTTCCTTTCAGGCACGTGAGGAAAGTATTCAGCTGTCAAACACAATTTCCAATTCCCAAAACTGTGAAATTGCTGGGGAAATATGGCAGGATTAAGCTTGTTGGCACTGTTTGGCCGGGAGGAGGGGGGGGGTGCATGGGGACGACCAAGTATACATATTTAAACCCTTTTTGGCGTAAAGATGCACCTTCCACGCTGCCAAGGCTTCTTATTTCCTCATCTCAAGGTGTCTGTGTTTTGGCATTCCTCTGTACATGTGTGTATGTTTAAATAGCACACTCTCATCGCAACGCATGCTCACTGCCTACCGTTGCTGCATTTGGGGGGCATTAATCCAGACTGGCAAAACCATGTCGAGTACTAATTTTTAAAGCTCGAAGTACCTCACACACACACTCACAGGCACACGGTCACATGGACATACACGCAGACACAGGCACACGTATGAACGCACACTAACCTGCACACTTGCTGCGTTTCACAACGCAGGGACTTCACGCAACGCATCACCGGCACCGCTGTGCGCAGCGGTTGTATCATTGTTGCGCTTCACATCAACCAAAGAAAGGCGCATGCCCTCCTTTGCACCTCAAAAGCACGAAAGCAAGCAGCTGACAGCAGCGTAGTCACGCGCAGCTCCCTTCCTAAAGAACTGGATGAAGAGGGGCATGCACAGCAGGATGAGGCAGAGGCTGATGATCACGCGCGTGCTGAGGCGGAAGTTTTGGCTGTGGCAAAGACCTGGCTGCAGTCAAGTGGATTGGGAGAGCAGGTGCCCGCAGGCATGCACTGCTTCTTGCAGGTGCGTCTGCTTTGTGCATTGTGCGCGTGCAGGGTTGGCCAGAACCGTGTATATGCACCGTACATGACCGTATATTTACAGTATATTTGGTGATCTCCCTGCCAGAAATACCGTATATATGAATATACATGTTACATATATATTTATATAAACATAAGGTTGGCCACGCGCGTATGATTTCTGCGCTATGTCCATCCTCTGTTTTGGTGGCAGCAGTTGGCCTCAAACGGTTGCTACAGCCTCTTGCCGGTTGTCGTTGTTTTCATTGGGCTTGTAAAAAGGAAAGGATGAAAGACCAAAAGGACGAAAGACAAAAAAGGAAAAGATGAAGGACTAAAAGCTAGTGCGTGGATAACAGGTGCAAACACAGTGTGAATTGGAAAGGACGAGGTCAGGCACTGTTATGCCCTTGGATCACGCATTCAGGTCCTGGGTGTTTAGAGGGTGAGCCAGCCTTGTTGATGCAATCATCTCAGCTCAAACCCATAGGGCTGGCCATAGTTCTCTGGTCTGGAAGGTTTATAGACCCAACCACATGGGTGTACTGTGGCAATTCTAAACCCCACCATGTTTGCTCAGTTCATACAACGCACTAGTACACCATAAATGATTGTCAAGGTGCCAGGCCTGCTGAGCTACACACACACACACTTGTACACTCAAGAACACACAGGGCTTTGGTACAGGCACAGGCACACCCACGTTATCTTGCGCGCACACACACACACACACACATATCGCATTACTGCATGGCTCTAACCAGCCCCCCACCATCACACCCCCCCGCCGTGCAAGCAGGCTGGCAGCTTAAGGTACGGCCTCGCCTGGCGAGCCGACTCACAGGCGTGGGCGGTACAAGGACCTAATCCTGTAGCAGAGTGCGCGCACTTTGCGTTGCACACTGCTGCACCTGCAGTCGTCCTCAGCTGCCCGCCAGCCACGCAACACAATGAGCAGCATCAAGTGCAAAAGCATCATCAGGTGCAAGAGCAGCAGCAGCACCAGGTGCAAGAGCAGTATAATGTGCAAAAGCAGCAGCAGCATCAGCAGCAGGCGCAAGAGCAGCAGCAGGTGCAAGGGCAGTATCAGGTGCAAGAGCAGCAGCAGCAGCAGCAGCAGTATCAGCAGCAGCAGCAACAGCAGCAGCAGCAGCAGCAGCAGGTGCAAGGGCAGTATCAGGTGCAAGAGCAGCAGCAGCAGCAGCAGCAGCGTGCAGCTAACAGGGGACAGCTGATGCTGAGGAAGGTGCTGAGCCGAAAGGAGCAGCAGCTGTGGAAGCAGCAGCAGCAACAGCTCATGCAGCAGCAGCAGCAGCAACAGCAGCAGTGGGAGCAACAGCAGCAACAGCTCTTGCATCGACAGCAGCAGCTGTGTTTGCAGGTCCCTATTCGTGTGTCAGTAGCAGTACCAAATAACCACAAGACCATGGGTGTAGTGGGTTGGGATGACATTCCGATCGTTGCAAGCACCCCCCCTGCCAGCCAAGTTGAAGCTGACGCTGCTGCCGGCGCGGGCTTCACACAGCAGCCTGGGAAGCTGAGCGTGCTGGCGTGCTCGGGTGGGCGCTACCTACCTACATGTGTGCTGCCGTGCCAAGGAGAGGAAGGCAGCTCGTGCAACACTGAGGCCGCTGCAGGGGGAGGGTTGCAGGATTTGAGGGAAGAGGCTGCTACCCTGATCCGGCACTACTTGGTGCGTGCTCACAGGCTGGAGCACTGCTGCCTCTGAGTTCGCACATCCTGTTTGGTTTTGCTGCGTGCTGCTGGTGACGTGTGCTGGTGACGTGTGCTGCCATGCGCGTGGTGACGTGTGCTGCCATACGCTTGGTGACGTGTGCTGTCATGTGCATGGTGATGTGTGCTGTCTTATGCGTAGTGACGTGTGCAGTCATGTGTGTAGTGACGTGTGCAGTCATGTGCGTATTGACGTATGTTGTCATGTGCGTAGTGATGTGTGCTGTTGTATGCGTGGTGACCTGTCCTGTCATGTGCTTGCGCAGCTTCTGGTAAAATGCAGGTTTTGTGTCTTGGCACTGTCATGTGTCTTTCTGCTTGTAAGATCGTATTTATAACAAGTGTGTATGGCATGCTGATGTTTTAAAGCTTAGTCATCCTGTTCAGATCTCTACACATACTCTAACGTAACATACTCTTCGGCACAGGCACAAGCATGCACACACATCACATCCATGTACACATTTAAATGGACTCACCCACACATCACTTACATACATTTACACATATACACATACATACACCTATACACACAGGTATGGGTGTCAATTCCGTCTGAGCTGGCTGCCAGCCAGCATCCTGCACCCCTTCACCTGGAACTGTGGAGCACGCGTGCCCTGCTAGCCACTTGCTCCCCCCTCCTGTTGCCTCCATGTGGCACTTTGCCAGCAGCTGCCATGGCTGAGATACAGGCCCTTCCAGGGGGCACTACAGTAAGTGGTTTTGTGTGTGTTTGCGTCTCTGTATGCTTTTGCGTGCGAGTATGTGTGGTGTGTGTGCGTGTGCCTGTGAAATTGCACGGTTGTATGCGTGCAAGTATGTGTGCGCGTGCGTGTGCTCGTGAATTGG
>Ga0307945_1003982_pt1 | contig 11985 bp, 15 predicted proteins | sample OrgLakmetagen228_FD_201818 | JGI IMG/M metagenome (GOLD analysis project Ga0307945, IMG submission 201818) | Saline water microbial communities from Organic Lake, Antarctica - #228 | ecosystem: Environmental > Aquatic > Non-marine Saline and Alkaline > Saline | place: Antarctica: Organic Lake...
CTTGGAAGTGCCTCTGTGGGGCTCTTGAGGGCCTGGGAGTGCTTCTGGGGTGCTCTGGGGGGCTTGTGGCTGCAAAATTCGTTAAGTGCCCAAAATCGTATTATACGGAGCAATTTGAAAAATACGGATATATACGTGATAAAATACGATACGACGTATAATACGCCTACGCCGTATGACCCATCCCTGCAAATGATGTAACAAAGGTTTACAAAGAAAGGCCCAATCAGTGGCAGCGACATATGATGTAACAAGCAGTCAATTGTTTGACAGTTTATAGTTTCTGTGTGTCTTGTTCAATAAATTGGATGCGTCGGTCTTTTTGATGACCTTCATCTTCAACATTCGAGCAGTCTAGATGTACTCAAGAGATTTGTATCGTGTGAGGTCTGTGATTGCATTTTTCCTCCCAGTCATATGTCATATAAACGTGCAAGGTTACAAGGGTTACAAGGATTGCCTACAGCCCGAGACTCTGGCTGATGGCAATTGGCTGGTGAAACAAAATCAACCAGTGTCGAAAATTGAAGCTAAATCTGACACAAACTTGAGGAGTCTGTATGAGTCTTGATTCAGAAATGCATTGATCTCAAAATCAGTGATACTGTGATGACAAGCCAAGAAAGGAATAAATCCAGAGCTCGAAGGAGCAAACGCACGCAGAGTCTTAAACATTCCTTCAAAAAGGTCTCTGTATCTCATGCGCAGCTCGCACACTTGCAAAAGAAAAGCACATGCTTCTCATCTTGAACTTCTCCACACTCACATCTATCACAAATGCTAGAACCACCATGCCATTTGCAAGACTCCACTCTCAAATGGTGTGCACGCAACCTGAACCTGCTGAAATTCCTCACACATGTTTGTCCAGATCCTTGTACAAGTAGGAGGGGAAAGAAAATGGAGAACCTCTAGGACCACTCTCAGAACTCCCATATAAACATGCAACACAATAACACAATGAAACCGAGGGTGTCTGAGTATACGGTCCCAGCTCGGAAGGTACAGTGGTGTGGCAGCCAACCAAAGACAATTAGCACTAGCAGAGATGGACACATGCACACGAGCATGAGTATGAAATGGATGGCACACTCAGCTGGGGCAAAAAACAGTGCACTGCAGCTAAGGCACGTGACATTATGCCTTGCTCCTACATACATTTGCATGGCATGGAGAGAGCAATGCTGCTCACATTATTTTTGATAATGGGCCCATGAAGACAAGTGGGGGGAGGCCGAGTCGGCGTAGCCTTTTGCACTGTGAACTGGCAACTTGTGTGTGCTTTGTGCGCGCTTATACATGTGTGTGTGTGTGTGTGTGTGTGTGTGTGTGTGTGTGTGTGTATGTGTGTGTGTATGTGTGTGTGTGTTTGTGTGCGTGTGTGTGTATGTATGTATGTATGTGTGTGTGTGTGTGTTTGTGTGTGTGTGTGTGTGTGTGTGTGCGTGCGTGCGTGTCATGCGTGCGTGTGTGTGTGTGTGCGCGCGTGTGCGCGTGCATGCTCGCCTTCAACCTGCTCACATCTGTCAGTCAAACATGGAGACTCGCATCCTCTCAGAACACGCTCCCATCGTCACCGCGTCATTAAACATAAAATTTTTAAGTCCCTTGCAACTTGAATTGTGGAAATCCGTGCACCCAGTCGTGTGCTTGCATGGGGCAGCGAACTTTCCGCCCACGCCTCCCCTCTGCCATGGGCTCAGCAGGCACACTCAGGGACGTTTTCTGATGACGCCTGTGATTTCAGATGCTGTCCGGGGTGCATGGGCTGGTCTCCGCCGGGCGGCTTCTTCCAGCTACCAAACATTGAGTCAGTTCTTTCCACAGCACTGCTGCACCCCTGGTCATCAAAACTTGTGTGCCCCGACAAAACGTTTTGCTTGGCCTGCCTGCCAAGTTTCAGACCTGGGTGTTGGCTGCGTGGCTCTGGCCAGGCCCTGGTTCTCAACTTTCCAAACTTTCGTTCCGGGGTGCGCCCAGCAGCACCACCCCCTGCCCCTCCCCTCCCCCTGACACCGCAGGGCTGCCTGATTTGTAAGTCTGGGTCACTGTGCAAGTTTTGGGGGCGGGGGGTGCGATGGGCGGGCCTGCGCACACTGGTGTGAACAATTTTCGTTCTCACGGTGCGCCCAGCAGCACCTCCACCGCCCCTCCCCATCCCTTGACACAGCAGGGCTGCCTGGTTAGTCAGTCTAAGGTGTCTTGCAAAGTTTGGGGATAGGGGGTGGGCTGGGCGGGCCTGCGCGCCCTGGTGTGAACTTTGCTGGGAAGATGGCAAACCTAGGGGCTGCGCCCTATGACTGGGGCTTCGCCAAAAAGAAAAAAATTACACAGGCAGTGAAAAACACTCCCCACATTAATGAAGGAAAAGGAGCCGCTTTGGTACCAGGTACCGTAAAACTCCTCCTCCAAAAGAAAAAGAAAAAAATCAATGGGGATCAGGAAGAGTGCAGGCTTGACCTGAAACCATCTCCTAATGAGAGTTGATATTAGTGCTGGAAAGGGCACGTCTGGTATGAACAATCAAGTTTGGCAGCGTAATTGACAGAATGAACATGAAGCTTGGAAGCAAGTTTCTAAACTCTTTGAGAATCAAGACCCAGCTCCTAAAAAGGCTCCAGCATGTGATTGTTGTAGATAGTGCCACCCACTCCCAAATGGATGGTGTGGAGGGTAACGAAGGCCTTCGTCGGGCCACAGGCCTGTGCCTGCTGTGTTAGTAGCGTGGCTCTACGGCTAGGGGAGCTTTTGGATTCCCCGAGAAATTGCTTTCAGCCCTCGAGGGCAGGCCAGCATACTCAGCAACCAAAACAATCTGCCACCCCATGATGGTATCAAAACACAGGCTATAGTTCTTTCACACTCGCGCCCTTGCCAGGCCTGCTGCATGATCCCCATTTCCTGCTTCTACCCTCCCACCCCAGTTGCTTGTGCCCCCCCTTTCACGGGCTCCCTGCGCCTGTGTGTACGGTAATTAGCTGCGCACATCTTTTTCTTGAAGTGGGCGCTGTTGTGCATGCCCCACACTTAATGCAGACGGTGTCCCTTTATTATCACAGACTACCCAGCTTTAGGTTTAGTAGCTCAATACTTAAGCACCTTGGCTCTGGAACTTTCCAAGTGCGGCCATTTTCGGGCCAAATTTAATTCCCATCATTCACTGATTTGGAAAACTATTCATTGTAAAGCTGTATTAGAATATGTTTGCTTTCTACAGCGAGCAATTCTGGCAACTTCTTCCGTGCAAAGGCTTTGAAATTGCTAAAATGTGTCTTACTGAGTAACATGCAGTCCAGCGTTTGTTGTCTCAGCTCCGGCAATAATTTTGGTATCGTCTAAATACAGTATCTTCTAAGCATTGATTGCATCATTTCAAAAAGTTGAATAAAAGCATGTCTGATGAATTTGGCCATTCCTTGTGCAAAGCATACACAAACAAATCAACTGGCTGTATGATGTGATAATGCGTGCCTGAACATTAACTTAAAGTAGCACAGTAAGTTACATCAAACATTGAAATATACTTAATCTTACACTGGCTTAGGCTTGCGTGAGCCTGATAGTTCCCAGCTATACCTATTTCAGCATTTGGGATCCCATCTGTGTGCTGCATCAGCCAGCTTATTATATTTTGACATCATCTTCAATTAAACTACTACAAACACAGAAAGTACTAATTAGCTGCACATCAAATCAGAATGCACCTCAAGATGAACAGAAATGGCACGCATCCCATCGTGCCTGGCATTGTAATTAATAAACTCTTTTTTGTAACCTTGCTCAACGGCGGAAAGACGGCTAGTAGACAAGCTGTTACATTTGCAAAAGTAAGCTAATGAAAAAAGATTTCACCAGCCATTCAATTATATAAGCACCCTAACCTAATCTTTGCTCCTTCAAATTTTCTGGTAACTCTCTGCATACGGTGCAACTGGGCAGCCGTATCGTCCACACGCAGCGCACCGCCAGACCGGCACCTGCTTATTTTTTGCCAGCTCCTGTTCGAGTTGCATCTGCTCATGGATGGCCCTTTGCCACTGTCAACATGAAAATAGGAGACAGTGAGCGTTAAGTTAAAGAAAAAATGAAGTGCACCGCTCTTCGAATTCGCACACAATTTCTTCTGCCTAAAGACGCCATCTTATGTTCACCAGGTAGAAAGAAAACAAAAGAGACACGCACCTGACGTATCATCTCCATCAGCAGCGCAGGGTGTACTTTGCCTGACAGAGCGGCAGAAAGCTTGTAAAGAAGAGCGCTGTCCACGTCAGCCAACGTGGGATCATCTGTGTGGGCAGAAGCAGATCAAGGAGTCAAGATGTTCAGAGCTCCAAGACAGGTTGTCTCCCCAAATAAGACACCGCAATAAATGCTAAATACCATGGTGCCTGCAAGGCGTAAAGAATTCACCTCACAAATGCAAGATCATCAAGATGAAATGCAAAGACTATGCTGTACATCCATGTTTGCGTGCAAGAAGCACAAATGGAAATGGAAACCCACCACATTCCTTCATAAGAGCTGAACACCCAATAGATTAACACCAAGAGCCGCATTAGCCTCAACCCATTTCTTCATGATCAGCAAAGCTTGTCGCCAAGGATGTGCGTGCAGTAACGTACCTGCGAGCTGCTGCATCAAGCCTGCTGATGACAGGTCGTAACCAAGCAACTCTAGCCCGTCCTGCGTGGCTTTCAGGAACTCTGTAGAGAGACCGCCAAAACTGCCTGGCTTTAAAGTTGACGCACTCGTCTTCCGCCACAGCAGCCGATGATGATGTTGCTTCTGCATATAGCTCCTCTGTATCTGCATCCAGCTCAAATGCAGGTGCAGACTCCTGGGCTGCTGGCCGTGCCTCAACAGCAGCAACAGGCGAAAGAGGTGCTACCTGCGGCTGCTGCTGCTGCTGTTGCTGCTGCTGAGGCCACAAACCAAGCACAGGAGACTCTTTTGGCGGCATTTTGTTGGCAAGCAAGCTATCCAGGGATGACTGCAGATCTTGTAATGTGATGACCTGGGACATCTGTTTATGCAGAAATTAAATGGTCTGATGAATAAAACAGACTCAGCACAATATTTCCTACTGGACTCAATGTTGAAACAGACTCAAGACAACGTTCTGGGATGAAGAGGAGAACCGAAAAAGAAATCTGATCAGCAAAAATTAGGAGAGCCCGCAAACACACCTGGTCAGCCACTTGGTCAGCAATGCGTACAGAAACCGTGCGGATCAATCTCTTGGACCGGGTGTCAATGTCACGGCCGTTGGACCACTGTGGTGCGGCAACAAGCTGCGAATAAGAGGAGAAGGTGAACACGTTTGAAAGCTACGGAAAGCATATTAAGAGACCACAGACAATATAGATACCACCACCAAGCAACTGCTTTTGACCTCCTCCTGGGTTCTTATAGCAAGCATGGACTTACATAACATAGTTTTGATTCCTTTCCTTCACCAATCTGCTTCTCTGTGCTCAACAAACGACGTCACACACCTTGGCCATGAGTTGTGGCAAGTCAGCAGCAGCTGGTTCGTGCAGAGTCCATCCCTCATCGTTCATCCGCTTCTCCATCAAATTGCAGCCATCTTCTGGACTGAAGTCAGGGAAGTGCAATTTCTCACTAAACCGGCTCTTAAGTCCTGGATTGACCTCCATCAGCTCCTCAACCTGTGCCACCAGCTCCTCAACCTGTGCCAGATGTCTGATTTGATTTATTAGGCTTGCATTAATTGCACGTGTCTGAATGCTGTGAGTAATACACACTGTGTATGTACACGCACCATCAAATATGCTGCAATGTGCTAGATATTTTGGTCACTGCTACTGTATAAGGCAAACACAATACAGGTCACCTGCTCCTCATAGCCTGCCAGGATGACCACCATCTTCCCACGGAACCTATCCTCTGTCAGCATCTGGACAATCTCGTCCAGAACCTGCATTTCAGGTTTGAGCACTGTCTTGATCCATATTGTGGGTCTGTCCTCAAGTGTGAGGTGCCCATATTGATGACAGGTAATAGAATGGACCAACGCGGTAGAAGTGAACAAAAGCCCCAGAGGGGTAGTTGAGCAAATGCCCTAACAAAACATGCTCCTGTATAGCAGTCAGGGGGCAACTACTGAAAATACCACAATCAATTGGAACCAGTGCAGCTCCAAACAAAAACCGACGCAATAATCCACCAGAGCATGTGCTCAAAGCTAATAGTTTTTTGTACAGATTGACAAGACTAACGCACACTTAGGGCACCCAAAACCTAGGTAGGCGCTTCCCATGAGAGAAGCAATGTAATTTGCACATCTTGCCAATCACTCGGTCTTTTCACTTCATTTGTTTTGCAAATTGCAGTCTGCAGCACCAAAGGCACGTACCGTGAAACACTTTTGTTCACTTTGTTCAATACTCTTGCGCTTTTCTTCAGTGACAGCCTCAATGCGCACAGTCTCATTTTTGAGACGCTGCTGCGCCTCGTGCTGGCCTATTTCTTCCTTTGCAGCTTTGACTTTAGCCTCCAGCTTGCGCTGCTGTTCTAGAATAGCCTCCTTGGCTGCCTGAAAATAAGGAAATATATGATTGACATATATATTGATATATGCGTATGCAATTGTATACAAGGAGAGAGAGAGAGAGAGAGAGAGAGAGAGAGAGAGAGAGAGAGAGAGAGAGAGAGAGAGGGAGAGAAGAGAGGGAGGGGGAAAGGGGAGAAAGGATTTCCCCCTTAGTTATTTGTTTATTGCAAGACGTCGGTGGATTATTACAATTGCAGTAAAAGACGGCTGCTCAGGGGTCCTCCTCACCTGCATTATATGGCCGTACAAATCATCTTAGAAAGGGACCCCTTTGCTGCTCACCTTTTCTCTGAGCTGCTCTTCTATGGCAACCTGCTCTGCTTCTGCCTCCATACTCTTTCTGCTGCTCTGCCTTCCAGGCTTGCATCTGTGCTGATCCATATTTTCTCTGCAAATCACGCATGTTTACAAGGAAATGAGCAGCAGCCTTGAGCTATTAGAGATGAATTTGCATTAAAAACCCACTGTCTTTTGCACTAATCTGGCAATAAGACAGTGTGGGTTCTTAGTTCTTAGGTTGAGAATGTGCGATGAGCATACTCGCCCCCTTACTCACATACTCAAGTCCTATTGTAGTCCTATTTGGGGCCCAAGTGCCTGGACCTCGTTTCTTGTGTCAGCACATATTGTGTACAGCGTATAAACAAGCCTGCAACTAAGAAATTGTTTAACTCAACATATGCACCAATCTGGAGGCAGATCTCCTTTTCTAGGCGCTGTGCCTGAAGCTGGAGCTGCAACTCCTCCCTCTGTGACTGTCGCTGCTCATCCAGAGTCATTGCCTCTTTCTTGAGCATCTGAAGCCTTGATGACATCTTCAATTTCTGCTCCTCTGCGTCTGCTCGCTTTTTTGCAGCCTCACGCTCCTGTGCAATTTAATGCAAAAGTTGCATGTTCAAGCATGCTCACGTCCCTGCGTCTGTCCAACATAAATTGCTGAAGATGTTTGTTATGCTCCGGCTTGGCTCCAACGAATGTCGGAGGGGAATTTACACTTGGCCGACCATTCAGAACAGACTCAAAAACACTGCCCAAACGCTCTGCCTTAATATCTGAGCAGAGATAAAGCCGCCTGAGAAACCTGAGAATTACTGAACTGGCTCAAAGGTGAAGCCCCTCCTAGAAGAGATCATGGAAATTAGCAGCTGGGCCATTGACACCCATGCCTGCCTACTCAGACAGCAAGAAGCAGAAGTCAAGAGGGGAAAACTAAGCCTAGACGCTGACTAAAGACCAGGAGTAAAAAGGATGGTTCGCATACTGTGGCATTTGGCAAGACAGTTCCAACTTACAATTTGGTTGAACTTGCCTCCAAGAACGCGACTGCTTCTGCAGCAAGCTGCAGAGTACCTCTTAGACCAATAAAAAGGGCAGGCACTCATTTGCACGACAAGCACAGCATTAAAAAAGGTTTCACCACAATGATCGTATCCTTGGAAACAGAAAACAGGGAAGGCAACATCCACCTTTGCACTCAGGGTGCGAATTTTACCCGCTCAATGCCTGATCATACCTTAGCGTCAAGTGCCTTCTTCTCCTCCTCACGCAGCTCCTGGAGCTGGACACAAATGCTGCATGCACCTTTGGGGCTAAAGCATGCTCGACTGGTGATGTGCGATGCATCACAAACATCGTACACCACCTGCGTGAAAGAGGCTGCTGGACGTGAACAATGCAGCTCTATTGCTTTTAAAAGAGGGAGTCACAGCTATGAAGTGGAGTGCTGGCTGGGATAATGGTGGCGGTGAACTAGTTTGCGAATAAGGAGCACTGGTACAAATTTTATGTTAACAATACTGACCATGATGAAGGTAGTGCAGAGAGAAGGAAGCAAAGCTAACACCCACATCTTATAGTTTTGCAGTGGAGAAAGGCAGCGCAAAGATTACTTGACCTTCACCATTTGCAATTATTGCAAGTCACTTCGCCATTTAGATAAAGAAAAGTACGTAGGCAGCGAAAGCCACTCCCCACAATAATTAAGGAAAAGGAGCCACTTTGGTACCGAGTATCGTAAAGCTCCTCCACCGCGAAAAGGAAGGAAAAGTCAATGGGGATCAGGAGGGTTTAGTGTAAGTTGTTGTACTATTATTAATCGCACCTCTTGGCACAGCACGTTTGCGTGGCCACGGTCAAAAGCGTGGAATCACATTGGCAGCAGTGACCACAGGGTAAAGGCGTGAGGCAAGGCAGGCAGCATCCTCCATCAGGTGCTTGGGATGCAAATGCAGAGGGTGATGCAAGCGGGGGAAAGGCAGGAGTGCCATGCTGCTGGCAAGCCACAGGCAAGCCTGGGTGGACGCTGCCAGCTGCGCGCAAGCGAGACATGGTGGTCTGCCAGTACTGGCGTGCAGCTGGTGAGGAGGCGTGGGTGAGACAGTCTGAGCTGCCGAAAATGATCAGGCCATCATGGGCACGGCTCAGCATCACGTTGACGCGTTCTGGCTCACGCACAAAGCCGATCTGCCCTTTGCTGTTGCTGCGCACCATGCTCACAACCACCACATCAGCCTCCTCACCCTGCTTGTGTGTTTGAATGGATGTATGCATGTGTTGATTGCATGCTTCTTGTATGTTTTAGTTCTTGGTGGGGTTCTGGTAGCTAGTGTAAGCCTTGATCTGCCCCATCCAAGCACACTGGTTAGCTAGTAACTCTACAGGTTGTGCGAAACAGGGAAGGCAAAAAAGAGCCAGTGCATGTTGCACACGTGGAAATTGTCAACTGTGGCTACACGCACGCCCTTGCTAGCAGCTGGCGCCACCGCAGGGTTAGGTGTGGATCTGCTGCTGCTGCTACTGCTGGCGGATGCTCCCTCTCTTTCTGCTGACCCATCTGCAGCTGCCAAGGCAACCAGCTCAGCAGCGTCTCTCTCTCCAACCTGCAATGAAGACATGTTTAGGGTTGTGACGACAAATCAGATTCCTGTAAGACTCTAACAGTACGTAAAACACTCAAACCCAAAACGCCGTATAAAAGACAAATAAGTCAGGGTAAGTTCTCAGAGGGGGTCGACGGAGCAAATGTCCTGAAATGTGACTTTTTTGATGCAGACCATGTTTAATGAACATAACTAGAAAGTCCACAAAGGGTGTGGTCAATCGGACCGCCCCAGTGGTCTGGGTGGGATTGAGATGGTCCGTACAAATTTTGGCACTGAGTTTTCACATTTTAGGCCGCCACTCCCCAACCAGAGCCTTTTTTCATCCCAAAACAAGACAGGGGGACTTCCTTTATGATACTTGATCATCCTGGGTTTTAGAGAGTAGATTTGGTGAAGGTTGGTTTTCCACCTTTTCGGCGCCCCTTTTGCTGCTGTTTCTAAGGGAAATGGGCCAAAATGAAATATTTGACCAACTACTGGGTCGTTTCGCCTCATTTTTGTTGCAATGATATTCTTTATTGATAATTAGACGATTTATATAAAAATGACACAAATCAGGTCAGTGGGTGGTGAGATATGAGAGAATGATGGTAAAAATAGGGTTCATGTCGCGCAAAATTAGACGTGTGCGCCCTAGCTGGCAACATTCAAGCTCAAGTGCTATCAGCACCTCTGGGTACTGAGCTTGATTGTTGCCAGCTGGGGCGCCCATACTCAATTCACATTTCAAAAGTACCCCTTTTTCAGGCCTTCGTCGACCCCCTCTGGTAAGTTCTATCACATTTGCATCGTGAGATGGCGGTGGATTTTTTACGAGGAAATAAATTGATGTTGTAGAGAGGAACACGGATGGAAAGCAAGAGTGATATGACCGATATAACTTTGCATCACTCCAAGAACTGGAGTTCAAGTGCTACACACTGAACTCAGCAGTGTTGCGCACAAAATATAAGGTCATGCACACCTGTATCCCAACACGCAGGGTAGACAAGGCTTGCCGGATCCCCATCAGCTGGCCCAGGTATGGTGTCAGCACTACGAGGCGGTCTGTGTTCAGCAAGCACGCAGGTAATGAGCGTGCATGCCGCTCTCAGACCTCAGAGGGTTGTATGCTTGCGTGCGTGTAAAGTTGTTGTTTCAATTTGCATAAATAGTCCCCCGTGACAGAAAAGTGCAGCCATCTTGACTGCTATATCTCAGCTTGAGCAACATATTCTGCAGGTACACTCGCGCAATACCATATCCAGCACTTACCAGGGTCATATTGCTGTTGCAGCAGGTACCACATGGTAGCAACCACCATCTCATTCTCATACAAGTTGGACTTCGAGACTCCGTGCTCTGCAGCAGCCAAGCTCCAATTGTCCTGTGTTTGCAAAGAGTTGTAAGAACTCGTGTAAGTCGGTCTGCATTGGCTTGCCGTTTCAAACGCCATTCTTCTTAAGCTGCACAAAACCCAGGAACCACCAGCACGCAGACACAACTTCTTTGATGCTACCGCGCTCCCCTCCCAATTTATTCCTATAAATTGCATGCCTTGTTCTTCTCCTGCTCCTCAGGCTCAGAGTGGTCAACAAAAATGACTCTTTGGCCTTCAGGAAAGCCACGCAAGGACGGCCAAGACGCAGTGCTTGTGTGGTCCTCCAAGGCTGCAGGATCGGACGGGTGCAAAACGGGTGCAAAAAGTAGAACGTGTCCGTATATTCCACACAGCTGAAAAACGAGTCTCCTCCTTGCTGTTTGATGAGAACAGAAAACAAATGGGTTTCTAAAATGAGCTGTAAGGGCACTTGGAATGTTTGCTACCTGGGTAGGTGGGCTTGATGAGCGTGGAAATGCTGGGGTGCATGCGGTGCTGCACATTCAGTGCGGTGGAAATCCCTGGTGGACCAGATGCTCAAACAAGGACACATTGAGGTCGTGCCTGTTGCCACTCTGAATCGACAGCGGGTAGAACTCCACCTGCACGGATGCAAGGATGGAGTCTTATATACATGGACATAACATCAAATGAGAGCGCAAAGTATGAAACTGTTTGTTTAACTGATCTGAGTAACCACAGGTCCTTGGGGTGCTCTCATTTGTTAACGTCAATTTCAAAATGCACCAGGACCTTCTACTATGTTGGAACCCTGACACGTAGGCTGCCATTGCCTTGCACAAATTACTGTTTCAAGACAAGTACACGACAAGGGATAACAGAAGGCAAAGCTAGGTGCCCGCCATCATATGCAATATGACGGCGCAGGCAATAAGAGCAAAATTTCCTCCAAAGATGTGTTCATACGTAGAAAATTCCACGTCAAGAATATCCTGATTCATTTAACCCTGATCAATACATGCCTGTACTTGAACAGGTAGAGCGCACGTTACATTGGTACGTGATGGGCCAAAGGGTATGTGGTCGTGCATTCACACCCACACCCACACCCACACCCACACCCACACCCACACCCACACCCACACCCACACCCACACCCACACCCACACCCACACCCACACCCACACCCACACCCACACCCACACCCC
>Ga0307945_1003986_pt1 | contig 11978 bp, 10 predicted proteins | sample OrgLakmetagen228_FD_201818 | JGI IMG/M metagenome (GOLD analysis project Ga0307945, IMG submission 201818) | Saline water microbial communities from Organic Lake, Antarctica - #228 | ecosystem: Environmental > Aquatic > Non-marine Saline and Alkaline > Saline | place: Antarctica: Organic Lake...
ACGTACGTACGTATGTATATATGTGTGTGTATGTATATGTGTGTGTGTGTGTGTGTGTGCGCTTGTGTGCGCTAGTGTGCATAGTTTAAGAGGAAAGCACAAATACTGCACCCTGTTTTGATGTAGTTAATATTTCACATTACAGGTCCTGGAGCGGTTTCAGATGGACCACGATTTCACGCAGATCAAAGTGGGCGCTCTGGAGTTCATTGAAAAGGTAGAAATGGGTTGTGCAAATAGCAACAACTATTGTTGGTCAGTTGTGGAAAATGGGAAGGACTTGCCTGGTAGCATACAGAACCTGCATTGCTGTGCAGGAGCACCTTGAATGCTGCTCCTCTAGAAAACTAGTATGGCTGCCTCTCATCAGATAAAACCTGTTCTTTTTTAGGATTGGGACAAAAGGATGAATAGAAAAAAGCAGACACGTCAACCGCTGCGACAAGCATCCCATTCCTTAACTGTGCCGTTTTTTCTATTTGACTCGACAAAACCTATGTCTGAATGCATTCATCTATGCCGTATTTGTGGCAATCTAATGGCGGCAGCCAGGGTAGGGTTGTTTAATCTTCTACTTATTTAGGGATGACGAGATATGTAAAGCAAGTGCTTTGGCACAGAAAACGTCTCGTCTTGTCTGTGCGTGCCAGCTGCGGGGAAACCACTAGGAATGATAGTTACAGTAGTACCTGTGTAACCAAAATCTGACGACCGCCATGTGTCCCGTGCAGGTCCAGCAGATCATGCACGTGTGGGATGGCCACGCTCAGACAAGATCCCACAGGCTGCTGCAGCGTGAAATTGACAAAATTAACAGGTCAGCCTCATACAGCTTGCAATTCTGCACAACCAAAAGTCGGCTGTCATGGCTCTCATTGTCGCAAGTGCTTGACCTGCTTGTGTGATAACACCCATGCACCAGTCAGAAGCGACTAGAAGGTCCACTAAACATAATTATGATTTAAGTTGCTGAACGGCTCTCAACAGGGCACGCAAAGTTGAGAAGATGATTGTTGTTTGTGCTGTGTGTCTTGTGCACAAATGCAGCTTGCTGGGCCGGGGCAGCCAAGTGGCAAACGCGATCGACCAAAGCCTCGCAACAGGAAGCCAGCGTCAGGCTGCGCAAGAGGCCGGCCGTAGCAACAATGAGCTTCGCATTGCTGCACGCATTCGAGACCCCACCAACGTGCCAGGTGACTAGGAGCTGCCATAGATGCTAATTATTAGTGTAAGGCACATCCATGGGCTCTCACAGCGCCTTTATCCTGCAGGAGGTATTACGTTTCCTATCTTTGTTTCTCCCAGCATCTCAGGACGGGATTCCTCCTGGCTGCTGTAATGATGTACATTTTCTCTTTTTTTTGCACAACAGTGCCCTGTAAAAAAATCTTGCACAGTATTCGGTCAAATTGTTCTTAATTATTGCTCCATGCACACCACCACCACTATGAATTGACTCCTGGTTATTAGGAGATGACATTGCCGTGGCCATAAAGCCATATCATCACTGTGCAACACAGCTCTTCATTGCGTTGCTATAACAGGTGACCTCCGAATTTCAGGACCTCGCCATGACAATGACACCAGTCTCATCATCTCACAGAGAATCGTCCCCACGCGGGCCGAGCTGCTGTGCAACGAGCCCCCTTACCTGCCATTCAACAGGTTAAAGCAATTATTTTTGGTAGATGTCCAGACGTTGCGAGCTGCTGTGCAACGAGCCCCCTTACCTGCCATTTAACAGGTTAAAGCAATTATTTTTGGTAGATGTCCAGACGTTGCGAGCTGCTGTGCAACGAGCCCCCTTACCTGCCATTTAACAGGTTAAAGCAATCATTGCAAAGTTTTTGGTAGATGTCCAGACGTTGATTTCCATGGTTGGGATCCAAGAATTCACTGGATTCCAGTTCGCCAGCAAAAGGTGTTTTTGTATGCTACCCAGCAGAAGCTGTCCGCACCTCACCGGTAATGCCGCCGTCTTATCTGCTTGCATTTCTTGCTTTAAAGCATAACGTCAAAGAAATGGGCCCACATAGGCAAGCAAATTAATAATCACTGATTACACACACACGCACACACACAAACACACACACGGGCAGTCCACTGTCATTTTCCAGCATTGGCACATTACACGCCAAAAAATCCCAAGTGTGCATTACGCATTCTCTAACCTTTTCATAGGCCTGGAGGCATCCCTCATGCTGCAGCAAACCCTGAGGCGGCGCACCTTGAGCTGCATTATCGGCTGATGCGAGAGGATGTAGGTGGGTATTGCGACGGATATCCAAGATGTCCAGGAGAAGAAAGGTGTGAACATGTTGAGGTTTGTTGTTTGGAAGTTTGAAATCTTCTTGCTGGCTGTATATAGAGTGTAGCGCAGCAAAAACACAGCAAGCCAAGTGTGCAGTTGCAGTACCATTCTCTTGCTTGCGGCATGTTAACTTGCTAACAATTTTTTCATTCCAATTGTTGCGCTTTGGTCATACTTGCGCATTTCACTCAATTTTCATTTTGACAGTTGGGCCGCTCAGGGACACCATCCAGAAGTTTTGGAACAAGGGGGGCTTGGAGCAGCTCACGGTGCGTCCCTTTTCAGAGGCAGAGGCTTCTTGTCCATACTCCTGTCTCACGCGTTTGCTTGGCATTGTTGTTGGTGTGCAAGACCTGTAGATGATGCAGGATATCAATCACAGAGCTTGCAGTTGCGGCAAGGCGGCCTGCAGCTGTCATCATATTACTGGATCTGAACTCTGGTGGCGTGCAGGCTCTCGGCAAAGCGCAGAATCAGGGCCGCATCACTCTGGGGGATACATCTCTCTCTGTCTTCCGCAACGTGTCTTTTGGGCACCTTGACGTTGTGTCTAAAACAGACGGGCTGTGTCTCTGGGTGAGTGAGCTCAAGTGTAGCAAAATAACTTGCCGGCGACACCGTGTAGCAAAATACACCGTGTAGCAAAATAACTTGCCAGCGACACAACAACTACTTTTTATGTTTAATCCATTCAGACGGTGCATCTTGAATTTTAGTCCCTTGCTGAAGCAGTGTCAGGTCTTGTCCTCATTAAAGGAAAACCGAAAACCACACATACTCTACATGCATACACTGGACCACACCCACACCCACACCCACACCCACATCCACACCCACACCCACACCCACACCCACACCCACACCCACACCCACACCCACACCCACACCCACACCCACACCCACACCCACACCCACACCCACACCCACACCCACACCCACACCCATACACAAACACACACAAATACACTGACACACAGACACAAACTCACACGCACACACACCAGGTACATTTTGACCAGCCCTCCAACTTGGCACTCAAATGCCACAAGGACTTGACAGAGTGCTGGTAAGCCAAAAGCCAGTTAACCGGTATTGCTTTGCAAGGAAGCTAAGCTAAAGCCTAAGCTCGACAGCCAAAGTTTAGCATCTGCTCTTCAACCGCACGCTTTAAATTTTGAACGCTGTTTAGAGGTAAGCTGTGAATGTGTTGTACTTCTTGTAGGGTTAATATCTGATGCAATCAATCTCTGTGTCAGTAATAAACGTCGACTTTTTTGATCGGGATTATCACAGGGAGAAGTCCAAGCGGCTAGCTGCCGGCACTCTGGTAGCCCTTTGGTGGGAGCCTGAAGGCAAGAGAGAAGTGTTAAGAACACTGCTGTTGCCTGTAGGGTGGTGCAAAGTGCAGCTGCTGAGTTAAAATGTGACCTGCGACATGCAACCTTGCTAAAGCCTTGTTGTGACGAATCTGCAGAGATCTCTTTGGAGCCATGAAACCTAAACCACGGATTGCCTTGTGTGCTTATGTGTCTTTGTGCAGGTCCGCAGGAGCCACGTATTGAGCTAGCAGTGGTTGCTGCTGTCAAACCAGAGACGCGCCGTGCCTGTCTGGCACCCAAAAACCCTAGCGATCGTCCAAAGTTATGCCTCAGGTCTGGCAAATTGAGTTGTTGTACTGTATTGCTTGAGATTTGAGGGTGGCCAGTGGGCATAGAATTGATGATTAAGACTGCAATATACTGGCTTTGACCTGTAGACGGCGCATTAATCATGCATGATGCTGCTCTGGTACATCTATCAAGGAAAAAAAGTAAAAACAGGCGCCTTAACGCACCTGTCGTCACATGCACTCTTTGCATCAGTAGTGGGTGGAGAAATTTTTATCTGCCGTCAGGTTACATGTGCTTTAAAAATTTTGTGGCAGGCTGAAATTGCAGGTGCACATTTTTAAAACTTCCAGCTTCCAGCACACACATAGTCTGGAACCATAGCCCTTGTCAGAGCTACTGTCCGTAAAAAAATGAGTCAATTAAGCCATATTGTTTCTCGCTCGTTTTGTTTTGCCTGTAGGTTATTTGTGGGGCAGTCTGACTTCATGGTAGCTCTTATGAGAGCAAACGTGCAGGGTACAGGCTCTGAGGTAAATATGACCGACGGAAATTTGGCTAGTACAGCTCAGGCAAATACCTTTAGATAGCAAGCACAAATCTTTTGGTAGCAAGCACAAACACATTGCTGCGATTCTAAGTGGCGATGGAATATAGTAGCTATGGCGCTTCCTAGTCCTGCAAGCCTTACTTTCTCTTCAGTTAATAAATGCTGCCGACGCAATAGCAGTTCAAAATGCATCCATACACTATTCAAAAACGATCTTCCTTTTACCACCATCCATGATCATCAATACAGGTCGTAATGGTTCAAGAGAGCAACAGCTTCTTTGCATACGAGCCTATCCTGAAGGTAGTCATGCAAGCCTCTTTTACCTCATCGAGTTTAAAAGGTATCCTTGACTTCTGGCCCAACATTCTAAAAATTGGTATGCCCTTTGTCCAGGCTTTGCAAACCATGACGACGATTCCTCTTGCGCACGTCTTGCTTCCAGCCGCCCAGCAATCAGGTAAACACACACACAAAGTTACAGCAGGTGTGTTATTCCTTCCCTGGAGATGCCTGAACACTCCCTTTCCGACTGTGCTGGAATGGACAAGCCTTGTTGTTATGATACACGTTTTCAGGCTTAATTGATGTGCCTGCCTACGCACTTGGGGCAAAGTACAACCTGTCTTGCTTGATAAGCAAGGACAAGCTCAAGAGCTTGGACTGCTCAGTTGAAGAAAACAGCAGGTGTGAATTAACCGCTTGTTTTTAATCCATCCAAGCAGCTATCCGGAGATTGTGTCTCATTGCATTTGTTCATTCATTTCATGTATGTAATGCAGATGAACAGATGAAGCATGCATATTCCGCTAGGATATTGTAATACCAGCTACAAATGGAAAAGCTGCAGAGGCCCACAATCAATAATTAATTAAGTTTGTGGGGTGGGCACCTCTGTAGCCTCCTCCCTGTCATTCTTACCGTATTATCAATTATCATATACAGTGGCTATAACCTATGGTTGTTAGCTCTTTTCCCAGCTAAGTAAGGCACCTTTTGAGAGTGTTGGCACTAGAATCGAGGCGGTCTTTACATACAAGTAGTAGTCAGACAAAAGCATTAAATGCATTGTGTGTGTGCATGTGTGCGTATGACGTACATGCTTTTCACCTTTAACCCACCCCTCAGGATTACGACCCAGCTGAGGGCAGTGGACACAAGCCGTGAAGCATTTCCGCTGGAGTTGTTGCAGCAGGCTAGCACCCTGGATGAGGCACAGGTGGGGTGCCTCATGAACCCTTGGTAATTCTTGTCACGTATCATGCGTAATAATTGGTAGCAGCAGATGTGACAAGCGCGCTAGTTGTCAGTGTATTTAGTTTGAAAAGCCTGGCTGATAAACTGGAAGGACCTGGTTGGATTTATGTGACTGCATACCTTAAGCTGGGTGGACCTGTATTAATAAGTAGGGTTGGCCAGAACCATATATATACGGTGTACATACAGTATTTTTGGCTTCAAAATCACCAAATATATGGTGTATATATACGCATATATACGGTTCTGGCCAACCCTAATTATAAGGTACTGCATACCTTGTCAATTGGGTTGAATTGATGTGCCGAGGTTAATTCTTTGTGGCGGCAGTATAATCACCAGCAATGCAATCAGCAGGTTGTGCAAGGTCATTCCAATGCTTGCTGCTAAATTAAGATTATAAGCCACTATCCTATGCTGGCAACATTTTATTGCTGCTCCTTTAAACAATGAAGGACCCAGCACATACTGCGGGTGAGGGTTTCATTTTAAATCAAGTCATACTTCTCGTTGTTGAAATGCTTTTAAACACTGAAACCATCTCGTTGAGCGCTACCTTCAGACATTGATTCCATTTGTGACATTAGAGCTAGCTTGGCTGTCTATGTTTCTATTCAGGCCAAAGCTGTGAGGGATGCTCTGCTTTCCGAGGTTGCTCTCATCCTGGGGCCTCCAGGAACAGGTGATATACTTCAAGAGGAGTTTCAAGGCAGTGTTGATTTGTCTGTGCTGAATCTTTTTTTCCAGCCGGCCGATATCTTTCCTTTACTGCTATGCATTATTTTTTCTCGACAAGAAAACCCAGGAAGGATAAGCCTTAAAGGGAGGAAGTGAAAACAAAAAAACGAAACGTCCCACACAAACATACCTTCAAGGCTGACATCTCCAACAGGCAGCATGGTTCACGCAATGGCCATGCCTTTGTGGTCTCTTCTTTTATTACTGTCTCACTCTAAGGAAACTAAACGTAGCAAAGGCTCAAATATGATGGCATTTTGTCCTTCCCCTGCCACAGCCTCTTCACTTATACATCACATCTTTATATAGGTATGGTGCCATGTGCTTTCCTTGCTGCAGACTCTCCTTCAATATCACACGTTTAGTCATGGTGCCATTTCCTTTCCCTGATACTAATTCTCCTTCAAAATCACATTTATATGTATGATGTTGATATTCTTCCCTACCACAGCCTCCCTCCTCTTATATTGCATCAAGGTATGATGATGTTAGTACTCCCCCCTGCAACAGGCTCTTTACTTGTGTCACCTTTTTATGCAACACACAGGCAAGACGTTCCTGGGAGTGAAGATTCTGCAGGTGCTGCTTAGCAACACTTGCAACACCCAGCACCTGAGGCCAAGGGAGGCGAATGCATTATCTGACATTGATGCAGCAGTCGACCTGGATGATTTGGTGGAACGGCATGGTGAAGGGGACCTGGATGGCTTGGTGCAGCGGCGAGGTGCGAGATTGGAAAGCTAGCTGTGTTTGCTCCTGCTCAGTGCATTAATGGTTGGTCAGGAAGCAGATCAAATGAAGCAATGAGAGTCATTAACTGTGCCTTTGATTCAGCATCCTGACAGAATATCCTTGATGGCACGCATCTACTACCATCATTCTGCTTGATTGGGTTCTTTCATTCTTTGTATAGGCGGCCCTGATGGCATAAATGTGGGCCCCATTCTGGTGGTGTGCTTCACGAACCATGCTCTGGACTCCTTCTTAGAAGATATTCTGGCCTCTAAAGCCACGGACAGCCTAATCCGTGTTGTAAGTGGATGCTACAAATGGTCTTCTTTGCAAATGTTAATAGTCTGAACAATCTAGCGCAAAGTAGGTGTATAGGAAAGCTAGCATGCAAACTTCCAGCCATCTCATTTCGTATGGTGCAGGGGTTTTTCAAGTTCTTGCCACAAGTTCAAGTTATTTCCATGAGTGCAAGAGTTCTTGCCATGAGTTCAAGTTCTTGCCATGAGCTAAAAGGTTTGTTTCAATTGCTCGCAGGGTGGCAGGGGATCTGATAAACTCAGGGAATACAACCTTGCAAATTTGGGCACGCGGGTAAGAGCAATGTAGCTTCACCTTGGTAACGCTTTGAGCACTTGAAATCTTGCAAAATAATAAATCGTAAGAGGCTGCTGGCACAGTAAAACATGCAGCCCATTCATTCCCCCCCCCCCCATCTGAAGCAGAGTGGCCACACAAACTTTGAAAAGATGAATTGTCGTCCTCATCTTGCTAAGCTTCATTCCAAATGACTCGCATATATTGCCTGGGTTTCTAAGCAGAGACCCTAATAACCATTTGCAGGCAGGAGGAAGGAGAGTTGCCATTTTGCGTGGACGGATGGAGGTGTTGGAGGCAGAAGTGAATGTTCTGCAACAAAAACTGTCTGCTGCTGCAGTTCCGAGGTATATGTTTGTCAGTGGATGCGAGGGAGCAGGCGATGTCTGCTTCTGTTATGTTTGATTCTTCTTACACACACAGTTATGTTCCGAGGTATATGTTTGTCAGTGGATGCGAGGAAGCAGGCGATGTCTGCTTCTGTTATGTTTGATTCTTCTTACTCACACAGTTATGTCTCCGGGTTTTGAAGATCTCAATTTGTGAACTTCCTTGACTAGGTATACCTTATTAAATTCCAAGCTCGTGCTTTCCTGATTCTTGCCTGATAAGCTTCTCAAACTGCCAAAGTCTTTAGAAAACCTCCTTTCAATATAAGAGTTTTGTCCCTCTCTATCCTTTATTAATACAAGTACATATAAGGCTTGCAAAGGAGACCGTCCTCCACCACTCTTGCACATTCTTTGACACTACCGCACACTGTTTCATTTTTACCGTGCCAGGGCTCTAACATGGAATGTAGCTGAGCACACGGGCTTGCTTCGTTCTGTCTTCACTGCTGACCAAGTTGATGCGTTTGAGAGAGGGTTGCGGCCATGGAATCGACCTCAGGAGAAGTTTGTGGATGAGGATGGCTTTGAGCACGTGGTAGGATAGGATCTGTGCATTTGCCTGCTTACATCGATGTCGTAGGCCACAAATACGGCCTATAAGCTGTAAGCACAACACTCAATTTGATGTACACACACAAAACTGTCGCATTTGTCTTGTAATTTGACAGAACAATGCTTTGTGTTTGACCTTGAGTGTTCATGTCAGCAAGGCATGGATGTTGCCAGCGTGTACTGAAACTGGACGCAATGCTAGTATGCTGGTGCCAGAATTCATGCTTTGTTGTTGACTCTACCTCTTGCTGGGCTAACTTCTTCTCTTCTACAGGTTAATAGAAGGCACAAATCGACTGACCTACTGCTGGACTGGGTGGCGAGCACTCCGGTGCAAGATTGTAGGTCTTGCATGCTTTGTTCTAGGTCGACCACAACCTTCTAACAATGTACATTGTATTCTTTTGCACAAGGCTTTGATTGCCTCAACAGTGTCGAATACATAGAACGTGTGTAATCACTTTGATCTCCAGGGGCAGTGGGGAGGCTGGGGCCTGTGCCAGAAAGGATGAACCCGAAGCAGCGGATAGAAATGGCACCTCCTCATGTTTTGGACATGCTGTGAGTATGGAATACTACAGAGGCTGTTTACCTTATACACTTATTGAGCTGTTGCAGCTTGTACAAGGAGCTTTTAATGTGGCATCAACCTTTCTTGATGCGTGGCTGGCAGGCTTGGTTTCTACTTGTTTCACTTCAATGCAGCCAACCACAGAGCTTCATAATGTTAGCCACATAACAACTTATCTTAAAAACATACGTAGCATCAGTTGGCAACCACAGTCACAAAGTCAACTATATTGCATCATTGCACATGCGTGCCTTAATGCCTGCTCACATGTACAATACCTTTTTACCTGCCATTCATTGCAACACTTCATGGACGTGTGAACACTGCCACTCATGCTAGTGCTTATGCTACCACTTACGTGCACATTGCCTTCCACTAAAATTTGCTTTTACAGCTTCCACAACCGTCCTCGTGAGGAGTTGCAGCTGGTGACTCAAGTGTGGGGCATGAGCAGGTGATGTGGCACGCTACGTACAGAAGCACTTGTAGACCACTGAAAAGGGGATTACCTTCGAGATTTTAGCTCGAGCAATTCTGTTACAAGTTTTCAAATGTTGCAACTTCGTTTTTCCTCAGGCGGGAGCGAGAGTTTCTGTATGAGCTGCTGCAGGAAAGGATGAGCAGCGACGGTGTTGATGAGTTAGCACGAGTCTCAGCTGAGATCGAAGTGGCTCGCAAGCAGCTGCAGGTACTAGCTTTTTCCATTAGTCTCATCATGTTTTGCTTGTTGCGGTATGATAGTGAAATTCGTACAGGACCGGGCAGATTGGAATTGACTCGAAACTGGTCCTCACATTGTTTTTGCATTCACTTGCGGTCGTGCATCTCAATTGTGTCCTTGCAATCTTGCCCCACACAGGCAGAGTACGACATTGCATCCATGGAAGCCCTCGCAAAAGGTGTGGCACTGACAAAACGCAGAGCTGACCTGGATCATATCATTTTGTTACCATAGATGTCAGATCATAGATCATAGACACAGCCCCTTTCCTTTGATAAAGCTGTTCTTTCTGACGCATCTCTCTCTGTATTGCAAACAGCCTAAAGCAAATGCCGCACACTCCAATTACTTGCCATACCCACTCCTACTCGTGTCTTCAGCGCGCATAGTCGGATGTACCACCAGCGGGCTTGCCAAGATGCAGCACCTCATCTCTGCTATCCGGCCTCGAATTGTAGTAGTGGAAGTGAGTACTGCAATGACGGCAGTAACAAGCATATTCTGCTGTCAGTGACGTAGGAAGAACAAGGGGAGTTACCTGCACTGGAAATCAAATCACAAAGGGGAATCAAACTGTATAAATATGGATGAAATGCTTCTCGTCAAGACTGGATGTGGTATGACTCAGATCAGGGGAACCAGTTTTAGACCAGGAGGGCTGTAGTCTTGTCCATATTTGGTTACTAATTAGGATTGGCAACAGCATTAGTGATGTGCATCTAGTATGGACAAGTTAGGCAGTGTAGCTGCTTGACAGAATGCTCATGGAGCACGGATGCAGGTATCATGACGGTTGAGAGTTAAGACTCAGTACCTTGAAAGGCTCCAAAGTTGTAGATGGTGCCACCCACACCCAAAGGGTTGATGTGGAGGCTCCTTGAAGGATGGTGCAGAGATGTTTGTGCTGTACTGCGCGGGTCTCGATTGGTTCCAGGATCTAGTGTCCTCACAGTACTTGATCTCGATGAGGTGGATGTCACGGTGGTGGTTGCCGAGATACTTAGGTCGGTGCTGTCTGGAGATTGTAGTAATGGCAGCCCTGTCTGTGGCTGGCGCGGCACTGCTGAGGCGCTCCCAACCACCATGGTTAACACAAAGGCGCATATTAAACACATAGTAACACATAATAACACATAGTAGCACAAAGGGGTGGGGGCTCCAGGAGATGATAAAATGCTCTCATAATGAGTGACGCAATGGCCCGGGAGCTCTTGAAACCAAAGTCCAGGTGTTTGTTCAAGGTTCCTCATCCAATCATCAAGGTTCCTTTTCCAATCATCAATATTCCTTTTCCAATCATCAAGTTGTTTGCTTTCTGCATGGCGCAACTAACCTACATTTAAATCACACTTACAATTTGCGTATGTACACAGGAAGCAGCAGAAGTGCTTGAAGCCCACATACTGACAAGCCTGAGCAAGTACACAGAGCATCTCATCCTGATCGGGGACCATGAGCAGTGAGCACAGCTTCTCTTATGATGCCACACTTTGTGATCTGCTCTACGTGAAATGGCTACCACTCAGACACTGCTCATCATGCGTCATGATTTGCAATGTTGCCACCTCAACGCCCTTGTATTATATAATTCTTTTACATATCTATTAAAATAATTTGCGAAAACATGTAAGAAGGACGGTTTCATAGGTGCAAGTGCCTGTTTCCATCCTCTCTCTTGCACGCACTTTATTCTTACTTTTCCTGTCACGCAATGCCATATTCCAGGCTCAGGCCAAAGCCCAATCTGTACGAGCTACAAGCCATCTCCAACAGGTAATATCATAGGCTTCCGGAATCGTGCTTGACCGTTGATGCTTATGGTGCCCGTGCTTGACCGTGACGCTTATGGTGACCGTGATGCTTATAGGCTCCCGGAACCGTGCTTGACCGTGATGCTTATGGTGACCGTGATGCTTATAGGCTCCCGGAACCGTGCTTGACCGTGATGCTTAT
>Ga0307945_1003988_pt1 | contig 11974 bp, 9 predicted proteins | sample OrgLakmetagen228_FD_201818 | JGI IMG/M metagenome (GOLD analysis project Ga0307945, IMG submission 201818) | Saline water microbial communities from Organic Lake, Antarctica - #228 | ecosystem: Environmental > Aquatic > Non-marine Saline and Alkaline > Saline | place: Antarctica: Organic Lake...
TGGGCTGGAACTAATTAGAAATGCACGGCTATTAATGACACTGCCTGCAGGGCGTGCGTACCACTAGTTGGATAGTGCTAGGCATAATGTTGGCTTGGGCTGGAACTAATTAGAAATGCACGGCTATCAATGACACTGCCTGCAGGGCGTGCGTACCACTAGTTGGGTGACACAAGCCACAATGCCAGCCCCTGTGGTCTTGCTGCTCATCATGGCATGCTACAATGCAAGGCTACCAGGCGCAAAGGACGGGGTCAAGGTGAGTTTCAATTTGTGTTTGCACTTGCGTGTTTTATTATTTCAAGGTGTGTTGTAATTGTGTGTTGCGTGCGTTTTTGTATGTTACTATTTTCCTTGTTTGTACATGAGCCATTTAGCCATATATGTTTTCCCAATTTCCTTTCTAATCAAAATACCAATGTATGTTACGATCATCTACCGGACCGTTGACAAAATGTGTATGAGAAATTATTTTTGCCCGTTCTTTTTGCCATGTTACATGTAGCTTCATCACCAAATACAAATTGTTCTTCTGAATTATAATGTAAAGACCCACCCTTTAGATTTCCATCTTCCAGACATATCTGGAGCAACTCTATCATCATATACGTATATCATACCTCATCTTTGTCTGTCTATATGTAGTCTATATACAAACCAATTCTGGATCTTTAAGAATCTACTATGCGCCACCTGCCGTCCTTTGAGACGCAACCCCATACCCAAATTCTCTCCATCTTCAACATTCTGTCTTTGTCTTCGAGGTGGTAATAATATTTCAGTCATCTCTTCGACCTCTTAGACAAATCTATGTGCGCTACAGCTGCGCGGGCAGACTCGGAAGGCCGAGAGGTTAAAGGAGGCGTTGGAGTCTGACACGGCCGAGCCATGTCCTTCCAACAAGGCAAAGAGCTCAAAAATATCTTTTTCATAAGGAAAACAACAACAAAAATTTACGACGTATATTTTCTACGCAAATTTCAATTCCATTTAGGCAACAATCGTAGTCGAAGGTAAGGACCATGCAACATACATGTACCATGTGTATCCTCAATTCGTGGATCTGGATTTTAACCATTAAAAATTCATACACAAGTTCAGGAGGGTGTTATTTTTATTTTTGGAAGGCTGCATACTTTTTGGGCTGGAACTCCCCTCTCCCCCTAAACCCCCCTTCCGGTGCCCCCACCCGGACAAAAAGGGTACCAAATTGCTCCTTATTTAAATAGGCGTCCATCTGCATACTCATCAAGACCTGAAATTGAAGCGTTGCAGAGTTATGGGGCAAAAACTGAGATACGGATGCCCATGCACAAGTGACCTACCAGGCACCTTTAACTAATTTGCACAGTCCCACATTGCTTCCATTTCTTAGAATTCCACTGACTATCCCATGCTGGCACATCCTGTAAGTCTGGGGTAAATTTCTGCTTCATTGGCTTGATTCACCCCGCGGCCTGCACCCGAGCGCGTGTGCCTCTGACTTTTGGACATGTCCACAGACCCTCCCCCCCTTAACCCAATTTGCTCAAAAAGGTCGCCAACCGAATGGGCTTGAGCTGAGAATCCCGCTGATGTATGAAAAATTTGTAGGAGTGGCCCAGTAAAATTTTGGAGGGGGGGTCCAAAAAAACTCGGACCCCCCCCAGACCCCCCCTCCCTCCGATTCGACCCATACATATATCAATCGACAACTCTCGACAAAAGGTTAAAAAAAAAGTTTTATTCGATTTGACACGTGCCTTCCAAATGTTATGCTTCCTACACCCTCCTGCTTAAATTACTTGGCCATCAAAACTAAAAATTAAACTTGCTTTTTTAATCCCTCCAGGAGTCAACGATACAGGTGAACAACCAGCGTTCGTCTTAAAATAAAAACCTGGTACAGGTGCTCTAAATTCTTCCGTCCTGAGGAAATATAACTCCATCCCCCATTGGATCATTTGACAATATATAACTGTTTCCAGCTGCACCATTTATTTCCAAACTGGTTGCATCATTTCGTGTCAATCTATCATTTTTTGAATCGGTAAAGCTGTCGTAAACTTATACATCTTACCATATACTGGGTTTGCATCAACACGATTCTTATACAATGGATTACCTGAGAGAACCAGATTCTGCATCAATTATGTATCATGAAATCAGCACGACTATATGCTTTCACATACATATCATCTATGAAGTCTATGAAGAGGTTCTTTTATCAAATTAGCCTGATAGTACCATACTTCTCAATTATCATATGTGAAATAATATAAATGAAAGGTTGATAAAGGTAGTGTATGTGTGATAGTGTGCGTTATTATTCTAAGGCTGGACCTACATTGCCATAAATCTTCCTCTACATAAAAGAAGCACCACTCAGTAAAGCATTGATCTCATTTATGCTGGCATGTTAATGCATCCCACTTGTATCCTTGCAGGCGTACATTGGAACTTTCGACCTGTCCGCCCTAAAGAATCCAAGCATCTGGACCTCAGCTGCCGGTCAGGTCTTCTTCTCAATCGGAGTTGCAACAGGCACGCTTTTTAACGCCCACTGGTAGCTCTTTCTTTTTGTTATGAGCTCTTTTACAGTAGCAAAGTAACCATTTTCTTTGAACTTTTGGGGTGTGTGTAAGCACCGCTTGTGCAGCTTATATCCCCCTTCTTCTTGCGTGCCTTGATTAGATACCACGACCCCGTACGGCAGCTACTCGTCGTTCTTCAGTATGGTTTTTGAGGAACCTCTTTTTTCCTTTGATCATGTGTAGGGTTGGCCGAAACCATATATTTACGGTGTGTACTTTTTGGCAATCAATATACGGTCATATACGGTGCAAATATACAGTTCTGGCCAACCTCAATCATGCGGGTTGTTAGATCACTGCCCGTGCAGCTTTTTATTCTCTTCTTTTCTACGTGCCTCAGGTACCATGACCGCGTACGGTAGCTACTTGCCACACTCCAGTAACATCGTAGTGGACCATCTGTGCATTTGTGCAGCAGATGTCGGAGTTTCTATCCTTGCAGGCTTCTCAGTCTACACGTCCTTGGTGCGTATTTTGACCTAAATAGTAGTGGATGACTGGGTGTCTTGCAGGCCCTTTTCTATGGTCGCAGAACGCATGGTTGTATGATTGTATAGGATCCTGCGGATGTGACCTTGCAGATTGTTGTTAGGGCGCCTTGCAGCTTGTGAGGCAGTTGAGGACTTTGCAGATGCGTCTTTGCGGACTTTGCGGATTGATGTTTCATGTGATGTGAGTACTGTCTAGATTGCTGTGACGTGTCGTGTGAGTACTTTACAGATTGTTTTGTCGCATTGTGTGAGTGCCCTGCGGTTGTTTCATTGTGAAGGATTCAGCAGATGTGTCCTTGCGGATTGCATAGTTGGGTGAGTGCCCTGCAGATTGTTTAAATTTAAAGCTCTTTGCAAGAGAGGCCTTGCGCATTGTATGTTTGTATGGCTGCCCAGCTACGCTTTTGTGGTATACACACAGAAAGAATGTATATATATCTAGGGCATCAGTTATGTTCTTGCTGGTCAGCCATTTATTGTTTTATTGGTGCCAACAAATTCCTTAGTTTCTGCAAAAACCTCTGTTGTCAGCCTGTTGCTCAGAAGTTTTTTTGCATATGCTTGTGCCATAGCATCTCAGGGAGGCATGTTGCACAAGGCCCATCGTTGCTAACTTGAATGATCTACCAAACTAACTTGCTAATAGAAAATGGAATCTGTAATGCAATGTACAACTTACTGCTTTAGGAATACCAGTGCACACACAGAAATTGAATATCAAATGCAAAAGTCCAACTTGCACTGCTGCTATAGGCAAAAGCACCTGCGCTGTTTGTTTTTGTTCTATCCAGGGAAATCTGGCGCATGAAAGGGGTACAAGCATGCAAGAAGAAGGCGACAGTGCAGGTTTGGGCCTTGCGTTTGTGTCATACCCTCAGGTAAAGACAGATGGATCATGTTATAGGCTGTGTTTTGTCTACTCATACAGTAATCTATTCTGTTCTGGGTCCATGGTTGACATTGATTTTTTGGATTTGTCTTATTCGAAATGATAAGGAGACCAAAAGTTGCGTGAGCATTGATGTTGCTCCCGTGTCAGTTATGTAAATTGGTTGTTTTGCAGATTACTGTCCTGTTGTTTGCAATTGTTTTGTTGCTGCGCCTTTTTTTCGAGTATTGTTTCAGGTTGATTCATGTTTAGCATTAAATGGCCTGTTGTTTTATTTTCAATGTGGGATGTTTATTGTCTCTGCACCCATTGGGTGTTGCAGAACACGAAACTACATCCTTTCCTAATCCATGCCGGTAGTGTTTACACTATCTGCATTCTTTTTCTTTGCTTTGCTTTGCTCATGTGTTTCGCAGAACATGGACTGTCGTTGAGCGCAGGACAGGTAAAACGACTTTTGGACACTGCACTTGTAAAATGTTTTTGTTGGGGATGCATGCCTTGTCCCTTTAACTGCTTCCTTGGTCAGATCAGTGCGCGACGTTACAAAAACTCCTCTCCTAAATGGTTTTCACTGCAATCTCTTTCCCCTTTTTCAAGACAGGGTTCGTTTTATGCGAGCACTGGCTTGTTTAAGAACAGGAATAATCCTGAAATCTTACTGGTGACCTGACCATTGATCTGAAAAGACATCTGTGTGTTTTAATGACAGATGATACCTAAGCTCTGATTGGTGATCTGTGTGTTTTCAATTGCAGGTCCTGGCGCACCTTCCCGGTCGTGCAGGTAAGTCGTGCTCCCTGCAAAAGTACATTTACAGTCTAGGCCGATAATGATAAGCATGCGTTAAGGAATGACTTTCGGACTCCAGTGCTCACACTAGCCAGATCCCCACATGCAGGCCAACGCAGGTGTAAAAAAGGAATAGAGACCAGTATAGAGACCTGTAGAGACGTAAAAACAACTCCCGAACGAAACAGGTTTAAAGAAGAGCCTCATGCATCACACAGACTGAGGAAATAAAGCTCTGCTTTACAAGGGATAATGCACCAGCGGCGTCAAATAAAACGTACTGGAATGTTCTAGACTCATAGCCACAGCCTTGCTCCCTCCATATAGCATCTATCCTTCAACTAAAACCAGAACAAGTGCAACGGTACAAATCACGGAGGACTAGAGAAGGTCATTTAAGAAGGTCTTAGGTTTCTGCTGGCTCTTATATTTTGTCCTTAAAAATTTCATTAAGCCAGCTTCGTCAGCCGAGGCTCCATCTGCGATGCAAATCTGAATTGCCCACAGGGAATTTTATGGGCGTCGTTTTCTTTGGCGCCCTCTTTCTTTTAGGGATCAACAGCGCGTTTGCACTAATAGAAGGTAAGAACAGGAAATAGAAGAAAAAATAGGAAAATTCAAAGGAATAGGAAACATGAAGAAGAACAAAGCAACTGGCATGCACGTGTACGCTACTATATAAGGTATAAAGTGAAATTGTGCCTATCCAACTGAGAAATAATTAATTCTGTGTTATTTGTGTAAACTAACTGTATTACCTCCTAAACTACTTAAGAGTTCGTGGGTGAAGACGGGAAAGGAAATGTTTAAATCATGAGTTTTGGAGCAAATGGCTATCTTGGCTTTAACTTCCACTGTTGTTTTGACCAGGGGAAATATGTGAGAGAGGGAAGCTGGATTTAAGCTAGTGTTGTGGCCACAATTGACGTGAAATTGTGTGTTTGCCTTTTATAAGCTTATAAGTTCAGAATAATAGTGGCACGCAGCATTACTATATAAAAAGCAGTCAAAATATTGTAATGCTCTCCATGCAGTTGATAACCTTGTGCTTACTCAAACGTGAAAGTTCACAAGTAAATACAAGCATACACGCCTGAGCTCACATACACACACGCATGCACACACGCACATACACACACACAGGAGTGGTGACAGTGATCCTGGACACCCCACGTTTCAGGCAAGACCAACGGCCAGTGATATGCACTGTCATCTGCGCCCTAGGTTGGCTCTTGAGCACGATGTACGCTACCAGCTTGGGCACTTACCTGCTGGATGTCATTGACCACTATGTGAGTTTGTGGCACTTTATGATTGTGTCGCTAGTGGCATTTGAGCATGCTGATTTGGGATGTAGTCGTTTGAGTCTGGGTGTGTGTTTGTGTGTGTTCTTGGGTTTAGAGAATGTGTGGGAGCTTGATGAGTTTAGATAATGTGTGGGAGCTTGATTTGTTTAGAGAATGTGTGGGAGCTTGATTTTGTTGGTGTGAGTTGAAAAAAGACATGATATGTGTTATATATGTTACATGGCTGTGGGTGTCAAGTTGTGGGTTTGGCGGATTTGGGCACTAAAGCCTGTGAATGCAGGGTCAGGGTTTAGGGTTTATAGTGTCATGGTTTTTGGGGCTCAGGTGCTCAAGCCTGGGTTCATAGTCAAGCCTTTACATCAGCCTTTCCTCTTCCACAAATGCTTTACGTGGGGAGTCGTTTGCTGTTATTTTTTCCTTCCATCCCTTCTGCTAAATATGCATCTTTGAGCTCTTCTCAGCTCCGTGCGGGTGCAAAATCTGCGTGCTCGTTTCCATTTCTTTGCTTGGTTTATACAGGAGGAGTCAGATGATGTGTGGGACCTTTTTGAAGGATGCATGACTTATTGCTACGAATCAAACTAACACATCCTGATAATTACGTTGCTCACACACATTTGCATGCATCCTCCCCATGGTCCACTACTTCCTGAGGCCAGATTTCATGGCTACAGGTATAATATGTGCCGGAGGTTATCTGCATATCACAGCAATAAAAAAATGAAGCACTCAAGCAGGGTCCGCCAAAACCGTATGACCAATTACATACATTGTGTGGCCGATTACATTGAAATGTTCCTGTTAATTATGCAAGGCACACACTCACACACACACACACACACACACAACACACACACAAACACACACACACACACAAACACGCACACACAGTTCTGGCCAATGTTGCACTTCAGGCATACTGACGCTTTTGCAACTGTCATGGCCTCCAGATGAAAATATATAGAGGTTTTCATAAAGTACGCACAAACATACACACGCACATGCATGCTCTTATATACACCACAAACACAATGTCTTTCCTCTACCCCGGGCCTCTTGGAAATTGCATATCATAGCTGTCTGGAACACAGCTGCGTGCCTACACCTTAACAGCCACAATCCTACATGGCTGCAGAATCTTGCCTGTGACATTCCCGAAGCAAATTTGCACATCACCAGCATTGTCAAGGACCCCATCCGTAATGCTAGGCATGCTGGGACAGCACCTGGTCTCAAAAAGTTTGAGAAACTTCACTCAGATAAAATACAAACTGCAAAATGCTCCCACAAACCTGCTTTGGATGAAGTGGCCTCCATTCCCCATCAGTCCAAACCGGGTCTCACCCTCAAGGTTGCTGACTGAAATTTCTGGACCTACACAGATGGTAGCTGCCATATCCAAGAAGGCAAACAAGCTATTGGGGCACTTCCACCCCAGCACGGGCAACTCTAGTTTAATTGAATCTAATGGTGCTGGTTTAACCAACACCATAAGGTGAGTGGAGCTGGAAGCTATAGGTACTGCACTTACCCATGATCATACCTTTATCGCCACAGACAGCCTTACCTCACTCCACCAAATCAGGAAACTAATGTTGTACCCAGAGGAGCACCGTCACCGCGTCCAAGGAGACATTTTCAGATTTCTCTCTTATACCATCTGTAACTCTCAATCCCACATCTTCCTATACAAGGTTAAATTCCACGCTGGGATTGCAGAAAATAAATGTGCAGACGACCTTGCCAAATACCAAGCCTGCCACAGCAGTAGTCTCCCAGCTGAAACAACAATCCGCATTGCAGGCCCTGGTGGCAATCCCTTCTTTGATACAACCTGGCTAGCCCTTAAAGAAGTTAATCAGCAAGGAACCAGCACTGAAGCTCCTCAGCGCGGCACCAGATTATCCTACCTTCCGAATCTTCAAGCTGCATTTAAATCCCACATGCACTCAAACCATAGACTGGGTTATGGCAACTCAAAAATAGGGTACTACTCTTACTACCAGAGTCTACTTCCACACGTACACAAAGGCATTAGCAACGGAATTTAAAACATGTCCAATCTCTCCCTCCAAATGAAACGCAATGTTTTTCACTACCGCACAGGCACCCTTTTCAATCAAAAACATGCCGTCCGTTTAAAAAGTCCGCTAGCCTCCAGTGTCCACTTTGCCAATAATCAGACAGTGCTCTTCATATTTTCTCAGGGTGTCAACAAAATATCATCTCTGGCATGATCACTGAACGCTATAATGTTGCCTGCAGACTCATTATGAAAGCCACCAGCAAAGGCTCCTTGGCAGGCTGTATAGTTCACATGGATGCTGGCAGCACTGACTGTTTTGCCCAACAAAACCTTCAAATCCTGAGCACGCTAGTAATAGGACTTTACCCATTTGGCTTTTTGATGCTCGTTTATCCGTCAGAGACAGGCTTACTTTCAGTCGCCCTGATGCTATTTTGGTTACTTCCTTACCTACTAAATCAAAACCACCTTCCACTCCCCACTTGCAACAGGTGCAGTATGCTAGATCTCATGGACAAGTGCGCAGAGCTCACAAACTTAACGCTAATAAGAGGGAATTACACCTCATAGAATTGTGGTATTGTGAAGACACTAGATTTGGACACCAGCTGGAGGCCTCTAACAAACAGCACGGGAGTTTATGCACACGCTTAAAAGCCAAAAAAGTTACACTACACACCATCCTTCTTAGTGTGGGAGGATCAATCTGTACCTTTAACACTTTGCATCATTTAAAAGAGCTTGGCCTCGATTCACAGAGGGTCCACAAGACTGCCCTTAAATTGCATGCTCGCTCCGTGCATTATGCGCACAAACTGACTACAACGAGACACGCACAAGAAAAAATTAACTGCTCTCAAGGACTGGGTCTGGAGCAGGGGGCTGCCAGCCACCCTCCAGATCCCCACTAGTTTTCTATTTCCTTTGGTGGGGGCACTTTGGGCCAATGTGTCTCCTTTTCCTTAATTAATGCAGGGAGTGTTTTGCTGCCTGCGTAGTTTATCTTTTCTTTTCTTTTCTACAATGTCTTTCCAGTACATTATCAACTCTCATCGGGAGTTGGTTTAAGGTCAAGCCTGCAACCCTTCTGATCCCCATTGGTTTTTTCCTGGTGGAGGAGTGTTACATACCCGTTACAAAAGGGTCCTTTTCCTGAATTAATACAGGGAGTGGATCTGACTGCCTGCGTAGTTTTTTCCTTTTTACACATTATCCAGTCTGTAACCTCCACATTCACCCACACACAGGTGAACGTCTATGGCCTGCTGCTGATCACTATTGCTAAGTGCGTCGGAGTCGGCTGGGTAAGTGCCTCTGTGTTTCGATGCATGTGTCTGTGCTGCTGATCACCAGCGCTAAATGCACTCCAGGTCACTATTGCTGAGTGCGTCGCAGTAGGTTGGGTAAGTGCCTCTGTGCTTTGCTGCATGTGACTGTGCTGCTGATCATTATTGCTAAGTGCATTGAAGTAGGCTATATGAGTAAATATTTAGGTATACATAGTAGGGTGCATATATTATGGCTTATGGATGCTGCTCAACAAGCTGTGATTATGATACGTTTCAAACCTTCTGGTGTGCATCTCTTTGCCTCGCGCACGCTAACCAATTCCACAATTTCTAAAAGTGTTTGGAGCGCATTCTTTCCCTCACACACTTTATCCCAACCCAGAATTCCCAGAGGTGTTTAGATGGTCGGACAGCATCTGGCTCACTGGACTACGTACTGCAGTCTTAGGGTCCGTGGGATACTCCTACTTCAGGTGCACAACTATTTGTCTTCCGCACACTACCTCCACAATTTTCAAAGGTGTTTGGATGGTCGGACAGCATCCGGCTCGCTGGACTCCGCTCTACAGTCTTGTGGACTGTGGGATATGGAGCCGCCGTCTGCGCTTGTCTTTGCTCCAGCGCCGTCCTCGCTCGTATCCACGCCTTTGAGGTAGGGCCCTGATACCTGCTTTGTTTACTGCTGTATGCGTTTGTATTTTGATTCCTTTGCCATCGCGTGACGGCAGCTGTGTATGCGTTTGTATTTTGATTCCTTTGCCATCGCGTGACGGCAGCTGAACTATACATATACCTTTACGTCACCCTCCCTTTGGGCCTCCTTGTCATTATGGGGGACAGCCTTCAAAACTGCCCTCTCTTGTTCTGCTGAGAGGTTACACAACCGCCTGGCTTCACACCTTGCACCATACCTGCAGGGCAGCGGCCTGTTCCTGTGCATCACCCTCCCCCTGGGCCTCCTTATCATGGGGGCAGCCTTCATCGCTGCCCTCTCTTTCCGCCATGACCACCTAACCGTGCCTTGGCGGATCGCTGCAGTGCATGGTCTGCTGCTGTCCGGCCCAAGCAAGATGCGCGAATTGGTAGGTTCTGAGTTTGCAGTTGGCTGGATCCTGCACACTTTTTTATACAATTTGCATATTTAGTGAGGGGTACATTGCTGCTGGCCTTTTTAGGTGAGCAATACCTGAGTGGGGTCATCTCCACACTCCTTCCAACTTATATTTTTAAGAGGTACCCATTAAAATTTGCAAAGCACTCTGTTAGTTTAAGGTCAGCAAATAAATAAGCAGATTGCTATTATGCAGACCAGTAGCTTGCGGAATTTAGCAGGCTATTGCAGAGTCTAGCAGGCTACGTGATTCAGAGGGTTACTCTTGGGATTGTGTGCGCAATTTGGTTTGCTGAGTGTATTTATTTTGTATGTGTACATCCTGTGTAGCATGTACTGTATATATAATAGTGTATTTATTTTTTGTGTGTACATCCTGTGTAGTATGTACTGTATATATATAATACAGTATATGCACTCATCTAGGAGTAGGTCTTGCGCACAACTTGTTACGTGCGCTAATGCCAGTGCCAGTACTCCAATGACAATGCCTTTATAAATCAAAGAGCTAGACAGGCTTTGTGATCGATATAGAACGGTGCGTGGGGGGCTATGTATGTGCGCTCCAGGTGTGCAATGTGTGTGCATGGCTTGAAGGATAAAGCATTAATTATAATTCTTGAATGGTGCAATTAACGTATGTGATGTCTGTGCCTGGAGCTTAGAATAAGCAGCTGGCGTAACGTCTCGCTAGAGAGAATATCAAACGTTTGCACAGCACACGTGCGTGTGTGTTTGACTTATCCTACTCACACCAGCTTGTATCTTCCACGTGACGCACAGATCAACGTGTCTGCCATTGAGAATGGGCACACTCGGCTTTGGTGGGTGTTTGATTTGCTCATCAAGTACGTGCTGCCAGTGGTGCTGCCGGCTCTGATGCTCAGCGCTTTCTTGGACGACTTGTTCAACAATAAGCATGGGTACATGGACTACCCATTATGGCTACAGGTAGGAGATTATAATGGTCTACTTCAAATGTGCCATAGGGGTATGTGCATGTGTGTGTGCGTGTGTGTGTGTGTGCGTGCATCTTGTTGCTTGTGATTGAATAAATGCAAGGCCAGCGCTAAGTATAAACACATTGAGTGTCGTTGCGATTGCGGGAAATCAGGTTTGGCTGTAGTAGGAATTGGAGACGAGATGGTGTTTTGCTGTGGACTATATTTAAGCACACACCTTCCTTTATTTCTTTGATCTCACTCGCAAATGATTATTTAAGTCGTGACATTTGTGCTCACTGGTCCTTTTGAAAGCTGCAACTATCATCAAACTTAAAAGGTACGAAATAAAAAAACCTACTATGAAACACTAACTTTTCAGATGGTGGCTTTCGCGGACTCACCATCATACACAAACAATTGCTGCAGTCGTACCAGTTCTATGCTACAGTTCGCTGTAGGCTTTGTCATTTACACCAAGCTACCGTGGAGGGAGATCAAAACCAAAAATGGGCTGCAGGCCCTCACAAAAGCAAAACAACGCAAAGAAGCAAG
>Ga0307945_1003989_pt1 | contig 11973 bp, 16 predicted proteins | sample OrgLakmetagen228_FD_201818 | JGI IMG/M metagenome (GOLD analysis project Ga0307945, IMG submission 201818) | Saline water microbial communities from Organic Lake, Antarctica - #228 | ecosystem: Environmental > Aquatic > Non-marine Saline and Alkaline > Saline | place: Antarctica: Organic Lake...
CCATCATCTGGTGACATCCCTGCCAACATCTGGTGATATCCCTGCCAACATCTGGTGATATCCCTGCCAACATCTGGTGATATCCCTGCCAATCATCTGGTGATATCCCTGCCAACATCTGGTGATATCTTTGCCAAAAACACCGTATATACACCATATTTATATGTGGTTCTGGCCAACCCTAGCTGTTTACATAACACCCTCCCACACCCAACCTGCAGCTGGATGAAACCACTGAAAATGCCCACCAGCCCAACGTACATGGCTGCTAATTACCTGCCTCACAACGCATGTAGCTTACCTGGCTTGAGCACGCCTGTCTGCATCTTCTGCACGAGCTTGGTGGCCTCAGGTCTACGTAACAGGCCCTTCACATTCTGCAGGCCTGTCCCAAAGCAGCGCCCACACACACGCGCGCCCCGTCCAAAGCACTGTGCGTGGAGCATGTGTGTAGGTGTGTTTGTGTGCGAGAGAGACGTAATTCAACAACCTTTGGGCTACTGCACTTGCATTTGTCACAAGCCCACTTATGCGAGATGCCAAAACGATAGTGATTCACTTGCAAGCCTGTAACTGAAGCACGGATTTTCGTTAGTTCTTTGGCAGTTTTTGCTGCTCCCTCCTGCATCCACACCCCTGGTGCTTCTGGGCTGCTGCTGCTTTCAGGATGGCTGCCTGCTGCATGCAAGCACGTAAGAGCCCTCAGCTCTGCCCACACTGATCCTCTCTTAGAGAGGCTTGCACCCCCAAATTATTTTTTGGGAGGTTGTGTGGGCGGGCCTGCGCTCGGCAGAGGCAGGGCGGAACACTGGCAGCAGGTGCTCGCAAGCAATTTAATGCTAAAGCGGGTGAGTGCATGGATTCCCAGGCGGAACTACCATTCAATGTTCGGTGCAACGTGGCCATTTCAAGGCGGTGCTTGCATTCACGTCTTAAGTGGAGGTGAGTGCATGGACCCCCAGGCGGAACTATCATTCTATGACTGGTCTCAACATGGCGATGCTTGCCCCTTGAGTCGATGGGGTCTGCATCGAGAGCCCAGCATCCCTTCCACAGGAAACTCAAAGCTTTGCAAGCTTGGGAAATAACTAGGGTTAACAAGAATCGTATGCAAGAACTGTACGCCGTATGTGGCCGTGTATTTCATGAAATCCCTGCAAAAAATACCGGATATACACCGTATATATATGGTTCTGGTTAACCCTAGAAATAACATGTTCTTTGGGCTTGACTTAATGCAAGGGCCTCAGAGATGAATCTTTCCGAAACAACCGAGTGTAGTGCGGAAACGAGCTCAAATACAGCAACTTAAATCTGCGCTAGTATGCCAAGTTTGCAAGCCTACTTGGTAAATCGTCCTGAATTTAAATTCTTGACTTCATTTCCTCTTTTGCACCTTCCTCCTACAGGTAGTTGGGGAGGAAATGGTTCTCTTTTGCACCTTACTCTTACAGGTAGTTAGGGGAAGAAGGAAGAGTTAGTTTAGGGTTGAAGAAGTAGGCTTGCAAACCAAGCGTAACCAACAAATTTGGTATGCCCCCTGGGCATACCCTGTGACGTTGCTCTTCCATTTAGCACAGCTGAATGCGCACACACGCACACACACATTCACACTCTGCACCACAAGTAGCGGCAAATTGGGCGCACGTGATGTGGGAGCCGAGGCTCCCAGTTGGAAAGGTAACAGGTTGATATAAAATATAAGATATAAGAGATGTGGATTTGTCTTGAGGCTCCCAGTTGGAAAGGTAACAGGTTGATATAAGATATAAGTAGGGTTGGCCAGAACCATATATATACGGTGCATATACGGTATTTTTGGCAGGGAAATCACCAAATATACGGTCATATACGGTGCATATATACGGTTCTGGCCAACCCTAGATATAAGAGATGTGGATTTTCTTTTGGTACTCGTTATTAGGCACACTGTGAGCTCGTAGCAGTTCCCACTGTGAGCTCCTACAAAAACACACATGCCTCACAAATCATTTACATTGAAAGCTAGCAAGAACACAGCAGGTCTGCTTTACCGCCTCGTAGCTTGCATTTGCATTGCGCGTGAAGCCTCTTTCATTGTCACACAGCAACACATGTTTTGTGACACACACATAAACACACACGCACGCACAGTAACACGGCTGACTTCCTACTCTATCCTACGGTTACACACAAGACGCATGACAAATGAAGTGCTGACCTGAGGGCACTCAGTGAACTCGTAATTGTCTTGTGCACGTTTGCGGCTCAGGGCCCGCCATTTGCCTGTGCCTCCACACATGTCACCTACAATGTTTTGTGTGTTGTGTGTGTGTGTGTGTTATTTGTGTGTGTGTGTGTATGTGTGTTGTGTGTGTGTGTGTGTGTGTGCGCGTGTGCGCTTGTATGTATATGTATATCTGTGTGTGTATATGCGCACACGCAAGGGTAATGTTTTGTGTGTTGTGTGTTGTGTTATTTGTGTGTGTGTATGTGTTTTGTGTGTGTGTGTGTTGTATTATTTGTGTGTGTGTTGTATTATTTGTGTGTGTGTGTGTGTGTGTGTGTGTGTGTGTGTGTGTGTGTGTGTGTGTGTGTGTGTGTGTGTGTTTGTGTGTGTGTGTGCGTGCGCGTGTGCGCGCTTGTATGTATATGTATATCTGTGTGTGTATATGCCACACTCAAGTGTAAGTACAAATATGCACTACAAAACCATCTTTTAACTCACAAGGCACAACCCCCATGCCCATGCACTCGCGACACCCGGGCTCTGAGCTAGCAGGCACTTCCTCCTCCGCCTGTGCGTCACTCGCGGAAGCCAAGGCTGCAGATGCAGCTGCTAGGGGCGCCAGCACCACGACGTGGCGACGGTGCAGGTTGATTGGGCCGTCCACATTGGAGCAGGGCTGTTGGTGGAGGAGAGGGAGTGCTTCGCCCTGCACTTCTGCCTGCTGCTGCTGATGATGTCGTGGCCCCTCAGTAATTTTGAACGGGTTGGGGACAATGCTGCCCGGCCCTGGGGCTGTCGCATCGGAAGAAGGAAGATACGTGGTCAGAAAGAAAACACCAATGGGGTGGGAATTCCCGGTAAGCTCCGACACACCACCAATTAGGGATGAGAGAGGAGACTATTCTCACCTCGCGCAGACCCTCCGGCTCGCACATTCCGCTTGACGACGGCACTGTGTCCTGTCTGGCTGCATTGGCACAACGTCTGCATCCTGTACGTGTTTTTCTTTTTCCTTAGTAATTATTATAAATATATATGAAGGAGTTGTGGCAAATGGTCAACCTGAATCCAATTCTGACCGCAGTGATTGCTTATATTGTTGAAATGTGATTGATTATATTGTTGAAATAGACTAGAAAGCAAAGCATTCACAACTTGTTGTTTCCTGACTTCACGATGCCTTATATCGCAACTTTTTTCAGTTGAGGAGGGGTGGAGGGATCCTGCACCACCCAGCAAGAAGGACTTGATGCATTGACACTTAGATGGGAACTGAAGTCCTTGGAAATGGCCCTTCAGGCGGAAGTCTTCTTGGGACGAATGCATTGGAGGTAGCATGTTGTCATTGCATTGGAGGCAGCATGTTGTCATTGCATTTTTAGTCTAAAATACATGCACACATGCGCACACACACATACACACACATACATACACGCACATGCACACACACATACATACACGCACATGCACACACACACACACACACACACAAACATACACACTCACACATACACACTCTGATATAGACACAAGCGGAAACGCACACGCACTTACATATACCGTAAGTACTCAAAGTTACACACGCAAACACAAGCGGAAACGCACACGCACATACATACATATACCTCAGGCACTCACAGATACACACGCAAACACACACGTGAGGAGACGCACATGCAATCACACACATACACATGCACATTCGTGAATATACATACATACAGGCATGCACGCACCCACACACATGTGCATGTGATGCTTGCTCCACTTGCACCTGTGGACACACACATTGACAAACACAGACACACTGACCTCATTTGTTACAGGGCCTGGTCTCAGACGTGCGCTTGGAAAATACGCACCTGCTGACACAAAACCGTGTCTATGTGCAAACGGGACAAACTGACGTGCTCAGTTCGGACCCGGGGGTCGTCCATTTTGGAGGGTGAGCTCATGCGCAACCCCCATCGATATTGAATAGGAGTATCATTTCCATTACTTGCAAACAAAGCGCGGCATGAACTAAAACGCAGGACATTTTTCACGAGCATGTGGTACAACTGTGAGAAGAGTGAGCTTGTAGCTTATACTTATAGTTATTGATGAGGCATTGAACACAATCAACCATCCTTCAATTAGTCGCAGCGTGAATGCTGAGAACTGGCAAAACTTCCTAAGCGATGTGTTTATAGGGTGAACACCTAGGTTAAACATTTTGCCCTAGAATCACGCAGGACTGGCCAGTTCACTCGGCTTCTATGTCTGCATGTCTGCATGCAAACTACATGCCCTGTGCTACGTTCATTCAGTGTCAGTTCCCAGGCACGGCCAGCCTTACGAACACGCAACCACACGCACAACATCTAAAGCTTCCACCACACATTGCACAACCGCACGCACAACATCTAAGGCTTCCACCACACATTGCGCAACCACACGCACAACATCTCAAATGAAAACCACACCCTTTTCTCTCTCCAAAGTTTCAAGCTGAGGGAAGCATATGCCACCACGTTGCTCATCTGCAACACTCACAACTCACAACCACACCCCTTTCCCTCTCCACAGTTTTGAGTTGGGGAAAACATACGCCACCACGCTGCGCATTCGCAACATCTCGGCTGTCAGTACTCGCCTTCACATCATCCCACCCTCCTCGGTCTTCTTCAAGGTCCGTCCATGTGTTTAAGGAGCAGAATCGATTTAGATCGCCTCACCTAATTTTAATTTCCTTTATGTATGGTCAATTTAAGTTTACTTATCTTTATTGTCGTCTGAGTCATCGCTTGCCACTTCTCCTTTCTATTTAATGTGCAAGTGTGAATGGCTGTTGTGGTGACTAAGCAGTTGTGCATTAAGTGAAGACGAACAAAAGAGGCGGCAAAAGAGGATGCGTGCATGTCCATGAAATGGGAACATTTTAAACAGCAAGCACTCCATCAGGCAATCTGCACTCTTAAACAAAGGCTTGCTTTGAGGTACAGCAGCAGGTAAGGTGTGGGTGTGGATCTTAAGCATCAAATGAGTGAAGTGTAGATCCCTCCGATACGTGTGCACCAACATTCATTGCATCCCTACAAAAAATTGATTGCATTATACATGCAACAATCACTGCAAAACGCGTGCACCAACATTCATTGCATCCCGATAAGAATTCGATTGCATTATACGTGCAACATTTACTGCAAAACGCGTGCACCAACATTCATTGCATCCCTATGAAGAATTGTTTGCATTTTACGTGCAACATTCGCTGCAAAACGCGTGCACCAACATCCATTGCATTACTACTAGAATCATTGCATTGCTGCATTCATTGCGTTATTACTACGTGCAAGCTGTGTGTGGCTGGTGAGCATGCATGTGCAAACGAACGAGCCAAGCTTGAACACACTGCACATCTGCAAAATTGTTTTAGTGTGATATGGTAACCAGTGTGCCCTCGAGGGATGTCCTTGCGTGATTGGATATATTTTTGTAGCAACCCCCTTCATTTGATGACAGTGGGTTCATAGCATTTGCGTTTATGACAGGCTGGATGACATTGCTGAAAAGGAGTGGTTTAGGTCATCGATATCTAAAACCGTTGTTCATGCCAGTCTGGATGCATGGCCTGTGCCGTAACCAAAAAGGCATGTAGTCTTACCAGCGTGTAAACTTGAGTTGTCGGTTTTAAATGGGTTTAATAAAATGATAACCCTAACCCATAAAACGGTTGTGCACGAGCAAAGTAGCACAAACACCAAGGCCACGTGCTCTCGCTTGTGAGTTTGTGCAAACCACACATATCAACATTGGTAGCACAAAAACCAAGGCCACGTGCTCTCGCTTGTGAATTTGTGCAAACCACACATGTCAACATTGGTAGCACAAAAACCAAGGCCACGTGCTCTCGCTTGTGAGTTTGTGCAAACCACACATGTCAACATTGGTAGCACAAAAAACAAGGCCACGTGCTCTCGCTTCTGTGTTCATGCAAACCACACACGTCTGGGTTGGCCAGAACCGTATATATAAACCGTATATGACCGTGTATTTGGTTATTTCCCTGCAAAAAATACCGTATATACACCATATATTTACGGTTCTGGTTAATTCTATACATGTCAACATTGGTGGCACAGAAACGAATGTGCACAGGCGGAGAGTCATGACGACAAAAGCACAAGCCATCCCTTGCGTGCGTGATCCCTTGTGTGTGTGCAAACCACATGTGTCAGTACAAGACTGGTGGTGAAGAATCAGTGACTTACAATTGGATGTGCACAGGCGGAGTGCCATGACAAAAAAGGCACAAGCCATCCCTTGCGTGCGTGATCCCTTGTGTGTGCAAACCACATGTGTCAGCACAAAACTGGTGGTGAAGAATTAGTGACCTAAAATCGGATGTGCACAGGCGGAGTGCCATGACAAAAAAGGCACAAGCCATCCCTTGCGTGCGTGATCCCTTGTGTGTGCAAACCACATGTGTCAGCACAAAACTGGTGGTGAAGAATCAGTGACCTAAAATCGGATGTGCACAGGCGGAGTGCCATGACAAATAAGGCGCAAACCATCCCTTGCGTGCGTGATCCCTCGTGTGTGCAAACCACATGTGTCAGCACAAGATTGGTGGTGAAGAACCAGTGACCTAAAATCGGATGTGCACAGGCGGAGTGCCATGACAAATAAGGCGCAAGCCATCCCTTGCGTGCGTGATCCCTCGTGTGTGCAAACCACATGTGTCAGCACAAGACTGGTGGTGAAGAATTAGTGACTTAAAACCGGATGTGCACAGGCGGAGTGCCATGATGACAAAGGCACAAGCCATCCCTTGCGTGCGTGATCCCTTGTGTGTGCATACCACATGTGTCAGCACAAAACTGGTGGTGAAGAATCAGTGACTTACAATTGGATGTGCACAGGCGGAGTGCCATGACTAAAAAGGCACAAGCCATCCTTTGTGTGTGTGCAAACCACATGCGTCAGCACATGACTGGTGGTGAAGCACCAGTGACCTAAAATCGGATGTGCACAGGCGAAGTGCCATGACAAAAAAGGCACAAGCCATCCCTTGCGTGCGTGATCCCTTGTGTGTGCAAACCACATGTGTCAGCACAAGACTGGTGGTGAAGAATCAGTGACTTACATTTGGATGTGCACAGGCGGAGTGCCATGACAAAAAAGGCATGCTGGCTCCAGGCATGGCAGAGGTCATCAATGTGGAGTTCAGCCCCAAAGAGTACCGCTATTACAACGACAGTGTGCGCATCCACTCCGAGGTGAGGAGAGGGACCTGCAAGCTATATACAGAGATTTCACAACTAAATATCATGTACAGAGTTACTGCAATGACAGGGTGCACATCCACTCAGAGGTAAGGGATCTGCGGGCTGTGTGCACAGATTCCACAGCTAGAGGATTGTGGAGAGATTTCACAGCTAAATAATACTTGTGCACAAAATTACTGCAGGGCTATGTGTGCTTGGTGGCAGCCTGCTGGTATCTTAAGCTGCCAAGCAATGTCCTGCTCACACTTTAGGCCAGAAACCTAACTCATGCGTGCATGCTCACTTGCAGGGCGGCAACTTGCTGGTGCCTATGCATGGCTGCCCTGTGCTGCCAAGCAATGTCCTGCTTACACTTTAGGCCAGAAACCAAACTCATGTGTGCATGCTCACTAGCAGGGCGGCAACTTGCTGGTGCCTATGCATGGCTGCCCTGTGCTGCCAAGCAATGTCCTGCTTACACTCAAGGCCAGAAACGTTACTCATGCGTGCATGCTCACTTGCAGGGCGGCAACTTGCTGGTGCCTTTGCATGGCTGCCCTGTGCTGCCAAGCAATGTCCTGCTTACACTCTAGGCCAGAAACCAAACTCATGTGTGCATGCTCACTTGCAGGGCGGCAACTTGCTGGTGCCTATGCATGGCTGCCCTGTGCTGCCAAGCAATGTCCTGCTTACACTTTAGGCCAGAAACCAAACTCATGTGTGCATGCTCACTAGCAGGGCGGCAACTTGCTGGTGCATATGCATGGTTATCCGGTGATGAACGGAACCAAACTCATGCGTGCATGCTCACTAGCAGGGTGGCAACTTGCTGGTGCATATGCATGGTTATCCGGTGATGAACGAAACCAAGATGAAAGAAACCAAACTCATGCGTGCATGCTCACTGGCAGGGTGGCAACTTGCTGGTGCCTTTGCATGGTTATCCGGTGATGAACGAAACCAAGTTCCCAAAGAGGGTGGACTTCAACAGGGTACGTGCCGTCAGTGTGAGAATCAGTGTGGGGATCAGTGTGAGAATCAGGTCGCAACTCCGGTCAGTGAGAGATTCAGGTTGCATGTTTGAGTGTTTGGAGGCACTCACACATTGTTGTTGGCAGTGTGTGGAAAATGAGCACTCTTGAGTGCTGACATGTGGCGTCAAACAGTGACATCAATGTGTGTGAATTAATAAGTTATATTGACAAGTGTGATTAAAGAGTGACAGTGCTGACATGTGGCGTCAAAAAGTAAAATCAACGCGTGTGATTTCAAAAAGTGAATCGATGAGTGTAATTTCAAAAAGTGACGTGACGTCAATGAGTGTAATTTCTAAAAGCGACATCGATGAGCGTGATTGCACTGTGCTTGAGTAAGTGCGTGTGTCAACAAATGCTCTTGGTGTGCATTTATATGTGTAGAAATAAAGTGTGTTAAGTTACAAAGTGGAGACTTCAGATGTTTTTGTTGCAATTAATCAATTGGATGCTCATGCACAAACATGTGCGGTCACACAGACACAGTCACAAATACAGACATACGTGCTATGAAATAGGTAGCTCTGGGGATCTGTGCTGTCGGGTGTGTGAGGGTTAGATGCAAAGTATGCATACATACATGTACACACAAACAACACACAATTGTACAATGCAGGTAGTTTTGGGGAACAATGCTGTCAAGTGTGTGAAAGTCGGATGTAAAGTGCACACACACATAAACGCGCACAAACAACACACTCACATACACACATGCGCACAAACAGACTGTAAACTTTAACACGCATACATGCATATACACATGCGCGCCAACAACAAACACACACACACACACTCACTCACATACACACATGCGCGCGCACAAACTACATGCTTTTACACACACACACACACACACACACACACACACACACACACACACACACACACACACACACACACACACACACACACACACACACACATGCATACACAAAAGTGCTCGCACACAACAACAGGTAGCTTTGGGGAGCAGTGCTGTCAAGCGCGTCAAGGTGGAATGTAAAGTGCCCATTGAATTCGAGTTTGAAGTTAGAGTGGTGCAGCACAACGCTGCGTTCAAGGTGAGGGAGCAGTGGGCTAACCAGTTGGGACAATGCTCAAATCGATAACATGAAGAGCTGAGCATAACCAATATTTGCGCGGTCATGTCCATATGCATAAACATACACATGTACATGTACCTTTATTTATGTAGTGTATGTATCATGTATGTCCATACTTACTGTAATTGTCTTTGTGCAGTGCATCATGTGTTGTGCTTAATGTGTGTAAAGGTATACACATACACAATGCAGGTGGAGCCTGTGAGTGGTGTAGTGCCTGCTCACGGCCATACCACTGTTGCAGATATAGTATTGTGAATAATTTCCGTCCACGAACACACACACACACATATGCGCACACGCACACACACACACACATGGCTACAATGCAGGTGGAGCCTGTGAGTGGCATAGTGCCTGCTCATGGCCACACCAGTGTTGCAAATATAATATTATGAATAGTTTCCGTCCACGAACACACACACATACGCGCACACGCACCCCCCCCCCACACACACACACATGGCTACAGTGCAGGTGGAGCCTGTGAGTGGCGTAGTGCCTGCTCATAGCCACACCTGGTTGCAGATATTGAAAAGTTTCCGTCCACGAACACACACACGCACACACACGCACACACACATGGCTACAATGCAGGTGGAGCCTGTGAGTGGCGTAGTGCCTGCTCATGGCCATACCACTGTTGCAGATATTATATCGTGAAAAGTTTCCGTCCACGAAAACACACATACGCGCACACATGCACACACGCACACACACATGGCTACAATGCAGGTGGAGCCTGTGAGTGGCGTAGTGCCTGCTCATGGCCACACTAGTGTGTCCATTACTTTTGAGCCCTTGGGCCTGAGCACTGAGGAGATGGTGCTGGAGTTCAGGGTGGCTGAGTTTAATAGCAAGCCTGTGAGGTGGGTGGCACCTGCAAGCGTTCCTGGTTGCGTGTTTTGTTCAGGAGCTGAGTTCTCACACTGAAGCTCTAAGGTCAGGAGCTGAGTTCACACAGTGGAGCTCTGAGATGGGTGGCACCTGCAAGCTGCCCTGGTTGCGTGATTTGTTTAGGAGCTGAGTTCACACAGTGAAGCTCTGAGGTGGGTGGCACCTGCAAGCGTGCCTGGTTGTGTGTTGTGCGTGAGAGTTCAAGCTCAGATCATGTTCTGCGCGCATAGATCACGTCAAGCATACAGCTTTTTGTTTCACATGTGCATACACACAGTCACACACCTTGTGCATACACACAGTCACACACCCTGTGCATACACACAGGCACACACCTTGTGCATACACACAGGCACACACCTTGTGCATTCATACAGTCGCGCACCTTTGACGGAATCCAAAATGAGTCACCTTTGCACTGTTCGTCCTGTGCTTCCTTGCAATAACGGACATCGTGAACTTCTAATGTCATGAAACAGCCAACAAGTGGCAAAATGGTGCCAGCAACTACATCACAACACAGCTTGCCTCATATTCTTGTATGTGTGTGGTGACGGGGTCCTGTGTACCGGGCCTAGCAAAGGAGAGTATATTTTGTGTGTTTGATGTTGCTAACGCTCACACACGCACACACACACACATACACACACACGCACATGCACACACACACGGCTGCTTCCCTTCTGCAGGTGTGTGGTGACAGGGTCCTGTGTGCCGGGCCTGGCAAAGGAGCGTGTGCTGAAGCAAGCCATGCAGCCCCCTTCTGCAGAAACAGAGGAGGTGGGTGGGACGAATGACCTTTTAATTGGTCGGCAAAAGCACAGACGCAAGGGGTTGGTTGTCACACACACACACACACACACACACACACACACACACACACAAACACGTGCACGCACAGACACACACACATACACACACACGCGCACGTGCACGCACACACACACGCGCATGTGCACGCACACAAACGTGCATGTGCACGAACACACACAGACAATACAAGGGGTTGGTTGCCAAGCACACGAACACACACACACACACACACACACTAGTGTGCCTGGAACCCCTCGCGAGAGCAGTACCACCTTCTGACATGTCCATCACCCCCTTATTGACAACCTGCCTTAACGTGTGTATCTTTCCAGCTGTCGGTCTGCCAGGAAATGCCCCTTATTGCACATTTATTACCTCAGGTCACAATTCTGTCTGCAGAGGCAAAATCGCGCACACCTAGTGCATACAAACATATACATACACAATACACACACATATACACACCTGCGTGTGCACATCACACACAAACACGCACGCACAAACGCGCGCACACTCACGCACCTCGTGCACACAAACAATTACACATATTCACCTCCTGACAGGGCACTGCATCTGAAACATCTGCCCACCTCGTGCACACACACACTCGCACACACACGCGCATACACGCACGCACACACACGCACCTCGTGCACACAAACAATTAC
>Ga0307945_1003993_pt1 | contig 11969 bp, 21 predicted proteins | sample OrgLakmetagen228_FD_201818 | JGI IMG/M metagenome (GOLD analysis project Ga0307945, IMG submission 201818) | Saline water microbial communities from Organic Lake, Antarctica - #228 | ecosystem: Environmental > Aquatic > Non-marine Saline and Alkaline > Saline | place: Antarctica: Organic Lake...
GGCAGTAAGCCTGCCTAAGAAGCATGCAGTAAGCCTGATTAGTAAGCCACAAAGAAGCGGTGCAGGAAGCCGTAGTAAGGCTGACAAACAAGCGGCAGTTAGCCTGCCTAAGAAGCATGCAGTAAGCCTGATCAGTAAGCCTGATCAGTAAGCCACAAAGAAGTGGTGCAGGAAGCCGTAGTAAGGCTGACAAACAAGCGGCAGTAAGCCTGCCTAAGAAGCATGCAGTAAGCCTGATCAGTAAGCCACAAAGAAGCGTTGCAGGAAGCCGTAGTAAGGGTCTGGCAGACTTGTAGCACCTACCAAAAAAAACTTGGTCAGGGTGAGCTAAACTAAGATGCAAAGGGAGAAAGGCACAAGGCTGTTTGTAAGATTGCAGCACTGAATAAAACCAAACAAACAATCAAACATCTGCCAGGACCAACCGACCGCATTAAATCAAAGGGGGGGATTCATCTGGTATTGGGCAAATGAAAACACGGACTACTGTCACACTGAGGATACCAAGAATGAGGAGGCAAATATTGTCATACATAATTGGGAAGCTGCCCTGAAAGCCTAGTGCCCCGTGGTCAGGCCAGACTCTTCGGGGTCATGGTGGGTTCGAATCCGCCTGGTAGCGTGAGTACTTCGCTGTCCGACAGCTCCGTCTCCATTTCCTTATTCCATACTTGAGGAGTTATCACCTGCGTGGTTTTTCTTTTCTTGTCATACATAAAACTCATGTGTGAGAAGCAGCACATGCTCAACGAGAGGATCTATATGGAACATCGTCAAACATGGACGATGTGCTTACTGGCATCCAATGCCTCAGGCACTGCTGGCTTATGGTTACCGGTAGTAAGCCGGTCTGGAGGTAGGTTGCCAAGTAGTAAGCCGGTCTGGTATCGTTAAACGATAAATGCCTACTTGTAGCCTGGAGGATAATGAAAGCACAGGAGTCTGAGGCAAGCCAATTTCTCCAAGTTCAGGCTGTCGTAGGCTGGACAATGTGAATCTACTTTTTAACCATGGCAAACACTTGCTCGTTCCGTTTCTCTGCCTGAATAATATTTCTGAAAGTCCCTGCTGAAAAGGATTCTTGGGTCAGTGGCAGAGACACAACTCCATCCACGGTAGTTATGCAAGAGAGCCCCTGCAGTTCAACTGGTTTCGTGCTGCAATGCGCCTGTACAGTTCCCTTTGTTACCCGATGCAACAGCTTCACAATGAAGAAGGTTTTGCAAGCTGACATGCAATTGCACTCTAGTCTCCCGTACTGGTCCTCCCGCAGTCTTTGGATAGCTTACACAATCATAAATGTTCAAACAGGAGGGGCCGTTAAACTGTGAGCATGTTGCTCTATTGATCTCAGTCAGTTTGTCGTGGACCCCAGGGACAGACATTTAGAGTTTGGGCCCCTTATTTCGATGGCCACGCCCCAAGAGAGCGCAACCATTGCGCTGAGTCACAGCATAACGCTTATCAACAGTGGTGCGCACTGCCTGCACAAAAAGCTCTGGTTACCCATTATCCTAACAGTCTTCAGGTACATGTTTCTTGACCTTTCTCAAAATGTCATTTGCGGTTTAGCTCGTTTCAGACTTCGTTACTACATCCTTCGCTTTATGGCAGCAACTCGGAGTTCCACCTCTTTCCTACTTGTGACTTGTGTGTTCCCTTCCATTGGCTGCACACACCCTCAGCTGGTTTCTCTCCACAGGCAGGATCCCATTATGTGTCTGCTTTTTTGCACCAGGAACGCAACAAACTCCATCTTGTCCTTCATGAACTCATTTATTATGAGTAGGCGAGCAGTCATACTTCTTGAATGCCTTTTTTAACCTTGTCAACCTCGAGAAGCATTTCCTCTTTCCAACTCCTCTTGCGATCTAACATGTATCCTAGAAACGGTGGTAATGCGGGAAAACAGACACAAATTAATGCTCTGCTCAAAATGCTGCGCCGCAGAAAGCAAGATAAAACCTGGACTTCTGTGATTCAAAGCAAACCAGCCAGCCAGTGCAAATTTGGCTCTTCTATAGGAGAAACTGTGACGCAAAGAATGCTCATTCAATACTGCATTCAAATTACAAATGCAAAACGAGAAATTGTGACGCAAAGAATGTCCAATCAATACTGCACTCAAATTACAAATGCAATAGCTTAGCACTCAAAATCGATGTTGAGAATTTCGCACAACCCTAGTGGCATAATTAAGGGACTTGGAGCAGGCTGATTGCACAAGCTTACCACATTGATGAATGTATACATGGATATCTGAATGGTATCTGAATGCACATGTATGTATTCAACTAATTTGACCACAACGTAGTTGTAATGCGCTCTGCAACCGTCGCCTATCACATTCATATGGTTTAGCCGCAGAAAGCTCAGTAAACATAAGGCACGATGCGGTACTTAACAATTGCGCAATACTTGTCCCAATCAGCTCCATACTTTTTTCTGCACGAAGCATCATCCCGGCGCTCGCGGTGGATGAGCAGTGTGGCAAAGTAGATGCAATAAAAGTAGGGGATAACAGACCACAAGCCGGGGAGGCCGCAGGGCATGCACCAAGCTACCCTGTGGACGTAAATGAATGATTCAAGCTGTATGGGATCAAGGGTAGGTGGTCGGTAGTCTTCATCCTAGGGTAATTTATCAGAGGGGGTCAACTGAGTAAATGTCTAAAAATGTGACTTTTTTGATGCACACCACTGCACACCATAATAAAATAACATAAGTACCGTACCTTACCGTACTCAACTCGGTGCCCAAATTTCAGGAATATTAAAGGCAACCCGGGAAACCCCGGACCCTGTAATTAAAATTTTAGCCTTCCCTGCACCAACCCCGGTGGGTATTTAGCGCAACCATTGCTGTACAAGCATGTGTGTTTGCGTGCACATGCGCGTTTGTGCGTTTCTGTTTCACGCTTGTTGTTGCGTGTGCATGTGCATGTGCGTGTGCGTGTGCATGTTCACGATTGTTGTGCGTGTGCATGTGTGCTTCTGCTTCACGCTGGACCCGCTCCTCTTTTGCCTGCTGCAGCCTGGCTAGGTCGGCTTTCTGCTGCTCCTCCTTTTGCTGCTGCAATGCTGCTTCTTCCTCTGCTGTAGCTGCCGACTTGACGAATATGCTTTTAACGTCCGCTGGAACACAACTTTGGACGCAACCGGTGCTGCTGACGCTGGGTCTGGTGTTGGTGCTGGGGCTGGGGCGGGGCCTGGGAGGGGAGCGGGGGGGGCGGGGGGGCCTTCTCTGCTCATCGCTGTTCAGTCACCCACCAAACTTTATTTTCACCAACCCCGGAAACCCCGGAGCCTCAGAATAAATATATATTTTACTGATATTTTACGATGAGGTATCACGCCAGAGGGCAAAAAACGTTATTTACCCAGGGTGAGTTAAGAAAAATACGGTAGAGAGTACACAAAGTTTGGGGCCAAACGGATCCCCCCAGTGGTCTGGGCAGAATATCAGTTCATTTTTTGGCACAGAATATTCACGAAATGAGCCATCACGCTCTACCCAGGGTCTCTATTCACCTCAAAACACGACAGGAGTACTTCTTTTATGATGAGGAATCATTTGGGATGCTGAAAACGGGATTTGGTGGAACTTGGTCTTCCACCCTTTTGGGCACCCCTTTTGCTGAATGGAAATGGGCCAAAACGGGGTACCTGGCCAACTACTGCTCCGTTTCGCCCCATTTTTGTTGCAATGATATTCTTTATCAAAATGTAGACTATTCATATGACAATGAAACAAATTGGGTCAGTTGGTGGTGAGATATGACAGATTGGTGGTGAAAAGTGGGGTTCACGCCGCGGGCAATTAGGCAAAATCAAGCAGAAGTGCTCTGGAAAGAACATTCTAATGCCTAGTTTAAAATTGCCCGATTTCGGGGCCCATACGCGGGGAACATTTGAAAAACATGCCCATTTTGGGGGGGGTTGTCCACCTCTGGTAGTTTGTGCTCGTCACTTCACTCAAGTACACCCAAGCTGATGCTAAAGCCGCTATGCAGTGCTTTACTTTAGAGCAGTTCGTACTGACCTCCACAGAAGAAGCCCCTTTTAAGAAAGGTCGACGCTTAAGCCATCTCTAATTCGATGCTTTCCAGCAGCACTTTTGGTGAAGGAATCACAGGCACTCGCAGACTTGTGAAGATCAGCTTTCAACGCGTGTGCAGTGTGCACGCACTTAGAGAAAGCAAGACAGATCAATCTACCAAGAACGACCCGATTATTGCTGGGGCAAGCCCTCTACGCATGGTATTCCTTATACCGTACCAGGAGCAGCAAACGGCTACCTATGCAAATGCCAGAACTCACCCCATGATCCAATCTCCAAGGTAGTTGATGTGACAGGACATGCCCCACCATCCTGAGATGATGAGTTTGGTGCCACGAGCGGTGGGCAGGGTCTTCAGGTGTTTTACTGATGGATGGTTTGGATCACGCCTGGAATAAAACAAACAGGCAGGGGGCAACAGAGGACAGTGCTTATAAAACGCATTTCAGCAATGGAATAAAACAAACAGGCAGGGGGCAACAGAGGACAGTGCTTATAAAACGCATCTCAGCAGGTTTCAGAATACGACAGGTTGTAGGGATTACCCTTTGAACAGAGAAGCAGTCTTTCAGAGAAAGAAGAGGCCGTGAATGTATCTTCGATCATTACAATTGGCAAGGCAATGAGTAAAAAAAATAGAGAGACTAAGATCCCGCCCTACTTGGTCAGCAGAAAGTGAAGCACGTATCAATTTTGCAAAGCATGTTTAGAGTTTTTGGATCAAAAGGGCAATTCAGTATAGCAGAATCTTCATCTGCAGGTCAGGACGCTCCTATGGGGTAAAACAAAGGATAAATGTCGTGCGGCCTGCCAAAAGTATGCTTTTCCCCTGACAACAACCTAATGCAGCACTGGCTCAATGTGTTGGACGGTTTGAGGATTGGCAGCAAACTTCCATCTGAAAGTCGATGCTGTTGTTGACGGCATGCAAGACGGCATTTGTAAGCAAATCAAGGTTTTGCAAGCTTTCACTTTTCTAATATAAATCAGTCAGCAGTCAGCAGCCACCTAAAGCCACACGTTAGCTGCGCAGTCTTGCACGCTCCATTGACTTGGCTCACCAGCAAAAATGGACGCAATATAGCTAGGGTTTGCCATAACTGTATATCGTATATATACATACCGTGTATGACTGCATGGATGGCAATCTGCCTGATAAATGCACCCTATCAAACATACAGACGTGTGATTCTGGCCAACACTGATTATGGCACAACGCTTCAGCTGATTTGCTCTCCAGCAACAGAGGACAAGGGTTCCACTGAAGGAGAGAGGAGATGGAAATGGAAGCAGCAAACCCACCTGAACGTGTCTTTCTGGCCATTTGCCCCTCGGAACATGTAGTAGCCCAGGAACTTCACGGCAAGCACCAGGACCACACCCCAGGTAGACAAATCCTGTACGCATGTGTGTCCATTTGTGCATGTGTGCATGTGCATTAGTGTGTTGGAAAGTTGGAAATGTTGGAGGGCTCAACCTCAGGGATTCAAGTCCTGTCTATGCCTGTGTGTGTTAGCCAAACACTAGCAGCAAAAGTACATAAGGAGACAGGATTCCTGAAAGGGTGTATTTATGTACGTGTTTGTGCGCGCTGTAGGCAAAAATGCAATACAGAGAGGTCATGCGAGGGAAATGTGGTATTATAGATTATAGAGCATTAGCTACTGGAAGGTGACGGGAACAAAAAGGGCGCCCTGTACCGATCACATAATACATGAGCTTCCTTAAGTTGTAAGCAGTCTGCAGCTTGAGTACAGCCTCGCCTGTAGCAGACTCCCCTGAGGCACCAGGCGGGTGGCATGCACAGCACAAAAGCACAAGGGCATGTCCTAGATACAGCGCGCATACCCAGGACACAAACATCACATGCGCTAAAATGCAGAGCAGCTTCTCTAGCCTTGAAAAATTTTTGAATCTGCACCTGGGGGTAGTCAGCCAGGTAGCGGGCAGAACAGGAGAACACAAAGGGCACCCACGCGAGGTCACCAAAGGAAAGCATGTAGCCGAAGCCGTCTGTGGTGATGTCCATGGTGGACAGGATGGAGGCCTCGTTCCATAAAGCGTCCACCACGTAGTATAGCTGAGTGTTAGGTGCGGGTGTGATTTGTGTGTGTGTCTCTTTGCGTGTGTATTTTGATTCATATGAAACACATATGCAGGTTTTTTTCAGAGGGGGTTATCTGGGCAAAAGCCAGAACATGCTCCTTTTTGCATGAAAGGTGCAACTACTCACACATCACTTTATCAAATTGGACCCAACCTAGCTTCAAACTGATGCTGACTTTATAAGCTACCCGAGCATGTGCTCAGATTTAGACAAGTCGCCCTGCGTACAGAATGACAGGACTAAGAGCACACGTCGTGCACCTGTACCCTAGATGGGTGCTTTCCAGGGGAAATGGCACATTAATTTGCATATCTCGCCAACCACTTAGTCTTTTTGCCCCATTTTTCTTGCAATGATCTTAATTATTTAAAACACCAAAAATCGCTCAGTTTGGTGGGCTGGCTGGTCAGATACAGCATATGGCTGCTCAAAAAGTAGGGTTCACGCCGCGGCCGATTAGGTATGGGCCCCGTAACTGGCAAGTTTCAAGCTCAGCTGCATTGGAATCTCAGAGCTGAGCTTGAAACTTGCCAGTTACGAAGCCCATACTCTGGGAGCATGCAAAAACCGTACCATTTTTGACCTCAGATAACCCCCTCTGGTATTTTTTGTACAGTATGCATGTGTGGATGGAAGGGTTTGGGTGTGCTATGCGTGTCTTTGCGTAGGGGAGGCGGTGTGTTGATGTGAGTACTTATTTTATGAGTTTGCATGCGCGTTTACAGAGAGTTTAGTACTTTGGTACATGTTCCAAGTAGCAGCAACATGCTTGGTACACTATGGCACTCACTTGTGTAGAGCTAGCAGAAGCACGGTTATTTCCTTACCTATCCACACATGTATATACATACATGAACACTCTCATGCACACGCGCACACACACACACAACACACAACACACACAAACGTCACACACACACACAAATGTCACACATACACACACAAACAATCACACACGGGCACACAGGCATTTGTACAATAACACAATACCTGGAACACGTTGACGAGCACCATGGAGTTTGTAACTCTCCCCATGTCTGTGTACTGCTTGTGTGCCATGCCAAGGTTGATGATGACCCAGCCGATGAGACCAGGGTACATTTCACAGAACTCCTTCCAGTCAAACATGCCGGTCCTGCAAAGGCCGAGTCAACAATTGAACAGGCGGGTTGGCTGGATGTACAGCCTTGTACCGGATGTGTGCGCGTCTAAAGACCACATCCACTTGAACCACGAGAAGTTACCGCACGTATGAATGACTACACGTAACACACGTAACACACATCAATATGTAACACACACATAACACACGTAGCACACGCATTACAACACGTAACATACACGTAATTGCTGCACGTAACACACGTAGCACACGTATTGCAACACGTAACACACACGTAATTGCCGCACGTATGACTCCTACACGTAACACAACCACAAAGTATTTTGTTAGCAGGTAAGCAGCTAGCTAGGGGGGTGCTCCGCTTGCACGGACGAGATGTGCTGTTGTTGCGCAGCTTAGTCAACTTGGCAGCGCATAGTTACAAATAGGCAGTTGTGACAACATGGATGATGGAAATACAAGTCAGACCCTGAATGCTGTGCAGCACACCATGGGTACTAGGAGACACACGATCTGTGTGCAAAACATCCTCCTTCCTAACTTTGAGCCCTTGGGACACGCCTACCAATGAAAGCACCATTACACGCACAAGCAAACAGTCTGGGGAGGTCTGCTACTGCAACAAGAGCCTTGAGGGCCAAAAAGGAACGGCACATAAAGCCATCTGAGGACACAAGCAAACATGATAGCATGACACAAAAATCGTGGAAGTGTTGGAGCATGCACACACACACACAGACCTGGGGTTCAGCTCTCTGCCCATCCAGAAATCGTACGCTGGGTACCCGCTGCTTCCGTGGCCACTCAGCATGGCACTTTTCCTGCACAAGGATTTTACATGAGGCACGCATTCAGTCCAGTTTGAGAGCAGTTGTCCCAGATCATCATTGTGCTACGTAATCACGCACCCCTGGGAGCTTGCAGCTTTTAAAACCAGTTTGGCTGCTGGCATACTGGCCATGCTCAGCTTGTGCAGCCTCAGACACACTCACACACGCACGCACGCAAATAACTGCAACACGCACACACGCAAAAGTGTGTACGACAGCTGATAACAAATTCTCACTACACGCGCACGTTAACATACACACATCTCAAATGATGTACATACCTGAAGGATGCCACGTACAAGCCCACAGACAGGGCAGTGCTGCACAGCACGCAGGCCGTCAGTAGCTCCAGCCCGTGACTGTGCAACCACGACAGGTTGAGCTGCTTTGTTACAAAGCCAAAATACAGGGCAGCACTGTAGGTGAGCACCAGCAGCAGAAAGGCTGCAGACGGCAGTGTGTGTGTGCATGTGTGTGTGAAGGATGCTTTGAGCATTTGTGCTGGAAGTTCTTGATTTGGGTCGCTGCAGCAGTGTTTAAGACAAGCAGAGACCTGCGCAAATTGATGGAGAGGGATAGAGGTGAGGGCATGATCTGGTTGGTGGGGAAAGGTTGTGGGAAAGGGGGCAGACATTGTGGCAGCAGGGGGGAGGAGTAATGGGCTGAGTACAGTGTGAGTTAATGGCAGTAGGCAGAGGAAGGATATGAGTATAAGAACACAGAATGTGTGTGTATATATGACAGGGCTTAGGACTATGACTGGACAATCAGAAGACGCTGCGCACGCAGGTACAAAAAAGCAGAGGAGAAAGGAGGGAGGGAGCGCTAGAAAAGTGCCGATAGGAAATGCTTACACTGGACAACTATTTTTGCCCGCCTGTAATTTCAGTATAACGGAAAAAGCAACTGAGGGCGTATTTGTAAATCAAGTAAGTCTGTTAAACTCACATGCACGCACATGCACACAACGAGGGGTGGTGGGGAGGACGGGCGAAAGGAGGCTGGTTACAGGGAGGTCTGATGAGATGAAGAGCAAGATTGCTGCCATGACTTATTTGAAGCGCAGGAAGGGAGGATCTGGACATGTCGGGTGCCTAGTGCAAGTGAGCACACACACACACACACAAACACACACACAAACGCACCAACACGCACGCATGCACGCACGCAAGCGCACACATACTCGCACCATTCAGTTTGTACGTCAGGTGTGATCCATCCGGTAAGGGCACCTTGTTCTGAACTTTGCTGCCTGGAAGTACGAGGTGCAGGGCAGCCAAGCCCCCAAACCAGGCCAGGAACACAGCCATGGCCTGCCAGCTGTGGAGCACGGAATGAGGCGTCCAACGTGATAGTAATGAATCAGTGCTCAATATGATGGCTTACTTAGAGGAACGCTAAATGAATTGGGAGCCAAGCCCTGCTGGCTGGAAGCATTGGAAGGTGATAGAATATGCAAGAGAGGACCTCTTGATGGCATTTTCCATGGGACGTTTTAAACCAGGCCGAGGAACCACAGACAAATTGGGACTGCCAATGCAGAGGCAAGCAGCTCTGGGCAAAAGTTAAGCGTTTCAGCTGAGCGGATGGTTACCTACAGGGGAAGGATCATGAGGACCGAAGAAGAGGGCGGGGAAAAGACGCATACACCTCCACCCTCATCGTATAAACCTTCACACAACCCACAACTAAACTACATACGAACACGCACACCCACACCCACACACTTGAGTTACCCACCCACCCAATTCCACCCACCCACACCCACACCACAAGTACGGCACCTGAAGAAGGTCAGGGATGGGGGCAGGGATAGGGAGGTCAGGCTGGCGGGGACGTGCAGCTGGGGCCACGTGCTCAGGCAGTCCTGCTGGTTGCAGGCCAGGAAAAGGCCATATACCACAGCAGGAAGGACGAAAATGAGCAGAGCAGGGCCTGCGAGGAGCATGAAGCATCTTATTTTAAGTGTGTGCGTGTGTGCGTGTGTGTGTGTGTGTGTGTGTGTTCGTGAGTGCGCGTGTCTTGGTCATTTAACTATTTGTTTAGTGTAAAATGGCTGATGCCAAAAAACAATGCGTACCATGAGGGCCGAAGAATTCATACTCATCATGGTGCTGGGCCTGCAATCAGTGTGGTTGTAATATGAGCTGCAAGATATGGTCCTTAAATGCGGGTATATATGTGTGTGTTTGTGTGTGTATTTGTGTGTGTGTTTGCGCGTGCCTGTTGTGTGTGTATGTGTGCGTGCCCTGTCTTGTGTGTTTTGTGCTGTGTGTGTACGTGCGTGTGTGTGCTGTGTGTGAGCGTGTGTTTGCATACGTGCGTGCGTGTGTGTGTATGTGTGTGTCTTGTGCTGTGTGTTTATGTGCGTGTATGTGCGTGTGTGTGCGTGTGTGTGTGTATGTGTGTGTGTGCGTGTGTGTGTGTGTGTGTGTGTCTGTGTGTGTGTATGTGTGTGTGTGTGTGTGTGTGTGTGTGTGCACGTGCATATGTGTGCAGATTTGCAACCCTTACCTTTGGGCCCTGCTTCTTTGGACTTTTCAGTGGTGTGCTTGGTTTGCTGTGGCCATCTTGGGTTGCTGAACTTGACCGTGTGGTCACCATTTCATTCAGAGGCCCACAGGCAATTTAAAATGCCAGTGAAATTGAGGTTTATATTAAATATCATTGAGCAATTTCGTAGCTTCAAAAAAAGGAACTAACACCAAAAATTAAATTGCCATACCTAGGCTGCAATTTCATTCAACACAAGTGACAAGTCACGCCTTGCCACAGATTAGTTGGGCGATTCATATTCCTTATAAGTCACAGAATGCATGGCAAACCAGCACATGTTTGCAAGCATATCTCCTGGTAGTCGATGTACCACTCCCAGGCGTTTTGGGACGAGCGCAATAGGCTTGGGAATGCGAAGACTGAATGGTGAGCTGTTCGGCTGGAACGCATGGATGGCCATGACTAGATGGTGTAAATGTTCCCCACACAAACTGCAGGCACTGTTCATACAAAACGCTCCAGCCTTTGCTGAGGCCGCACACGAGCAACCCACGCTGTGCGTGTTTGCTTGCTCTTGCTTCCGCTCTGATATGCATGCGTGTGTGTGTGCGTGCGTGTGTGTGTGTGTGTGTGTGTGTGCGTGTGTGTGTATGCAAGCGTGCATGCATTTTCGTGCTTGAGTGCTCACACTTGTACACAGATACATGCACATATGTGTGTGCGTATGTGTTCGTATGTGTGTGTGTGTTAGACCTGCATGCACAAATGTGTGTGCGTGCGTGTGTGTGTCACCAACTGAGTGTGCATATTCTATGTCACTTAAGTCATGCTAATATCCAATTCGCAGGCGCAGCGCTAGTTGTAGGGTCAGGGGCTTTGACATTCCCAGAAGAATTGTACGATGGGTGAGTTTAGTTGTCACATGTGCAGGCACAATGATATGCTGTGTGTTATGCTCATGCCTCATGCTGTTTCTTAAAGTACCCTTGCACAATAGATCAGGAGGCTTTCCTCCTCGGTTCAAACCTGCAGGGGCGTCAATGCCGTCATGGTTGTGGATTTCAGCAAAGAAGCTATGGACGAGCTGCACATCCGCAATGCAGGTGAGCAGTTTGACAAAGCTGCTTTGTCTTGTAATTTGTAGTGCCACTGACTCTAGCCCAGTAATAGGAATGGTGAGGCACACAAGCAAAAGTCAGTGCCTCATAGTGACTCCCTGTCGCCTCCACACAGCTTGTGGATATAGTAGCGCTGAACTGCATGATGATCAGCCTGCTTGGCCTTGCCTGCAGATGGGCGCCCTGGCTTGCGGATGAGGCAGGTTGACATTGGAAATGGCTTGACCCTGTCTGCG
>Ga0307945_1003996_pt1 | contig 11955 bp, 11 predicted proteins | sample OrgLakmetagen228_FD_201818 | JGI IMG/M metagenome (GOLD analysis project Ga0307945, IMG submission 201818) | Saline water microbial communities from Organic Lake, Antarctica - #228 | ecosystem: Environmental > Aquatic > Non-marine Saline and Alkaline > Saline | place: Antarctica: Organic Lake...
ATTTTGGGCCGGTGGCCAAAAATCAACACGTGACTGTCATGAATTTTATTTTTAGGTTCCTGATTAATTGGTGATTTACCTGCCAAATATACTGTGTATGCAAGGTATATAATATATATGTATGGTTCTGGCCAACCCTACAAGTGTGTGACACAGTGGACGTGCTTGGTCAGTGTCTGCCGACTCTCTTCTACATCGCGACGTGTCGTTCAAGGTTCATTAAAGTCCAAGTGCTGAGACATGATTGAAATCCTGTGCCCGTGCACAATTACAAAGCATAATTAACACGCACGGGAAAGAACACTCCCCGCATCATGGTGGGGAGTGATCTGTGTGCGTATGTGTGATATGTGTGCGTATGTGTGATATATTTGCGTATGTGTGATCTGTGTGTGACCAAAGAAACAGAGGCCGTGTGTCAGCACCGCAACGTATTGTTGCTATGACAGACGAAAATGCGCCCAAGCAAGCCAGTGCGTGCGCACATGGGTATCAAGGCTGCTGCTTTGTAGAGAAAGCAGAAACAAACTAGCCTGCCACTAAGCAGTATGAGAGCTTGTAAGGTCATGTACTTACTAAAAGCGACATTTAACGCATGCTTGTTACTTGTGCTTTGTGTTTGGCTATGCTCCATCAAACCAAAATTTACCTTCTTTCTGCCTTGCCCCATTTTGATGGCAATGTGCATGTAAACACACACGCACACTAAGCCCTATTTCTCCAAGGCACACACATTGACCAACCACACTTGCAGGTCTCCTTGCCTCTATTACAACACACATCACCCCCCCCCTTCCCCCCCACACACTCACACTCACACACTGACACACACACGCACGCACGCACGCACACACACACACAAACACACACACTCACACACACACAAACACATGCACACACACATACACACACACACACACACATGCACACACTGCAGGCAGCTCTGGCCAGCATGGCACGTGTGCTTCACATAGGAGGTCCCTCGGGATCAAACGCACGCAATGTTTTTGGATTTGCTGGTGGGTGTTTCGTTTGCTAATTTGTGCTCGCAGCACTTTACACGAACAAGGGAGGGCAAAAGACAGGGAGTGTATTAATGGCAAGCTCTGCACTCTTTGGCACTCTTGAAGCGCTGCGCACATGAGTGTTGGAGACCTGCGCACAAGAGTGTTGGAGACCTGCGCACATGAGTGTTGGAGACCTGCGCACATGAGTGTTGGAGACCTGCGCACATGAGTGTTGGAGACCTGCGCACATGAGTGTTGGAGACCTGCACACATGAGAGCATGCAAGCCTTTGATTTTGTAAATAACTGCCTGCAGAGTAACCATGCCCCACAAAGGAGAAGGAGCACTGTTGAGGATTGTATAACTCCTTTGCCGTAATGAGGAAATATCAATCTGTTCTCCTGAGCTGGCTGCTTGGTGTTTGTCATCTTGCGTGCCAGAAGCCCAGCCCTACTTGCCTCTGACATGTTGCTGCACAGTCAATCAACTCGTGCCAGCCTCTCTCCTTGCTGCAGACTCAGCAGCACTGTCCATGTGTGCTTGTGCGCTGAGGGCCCAGCCCTTTGCTGCGTTTTCTCTATTCTGTTGGTGCAGTGTCCTGTTGCTCACACCACCAAAGGCACTGCATACAATCTTGCCGCATTTCCAGCAGCAAACCTCCTCCCCCCCCAAATTTGTTATGTGCCGTGCTCGTCTGGCTCTGTAACATGCTTAGGGTTGGCCAGAACCGTATATATATACACCGTATATGACCGTATATTAGGTCATTTCCCTGCCAAAAACACCGTATATACATCGCATGTTTATGGTTCTGGCCGATCCTTAACATGCTTCACACAGCACAGGCAAAAAAGGCAGGCTAGGTCTGATCAGAGCTGAACCCAATGGTACACGGCACAGTGTGACACGGCACAGTGTGACGGCACAGTGTGACACGGCACAGTGTGACACGGCACAGTGTGACATGGCACAGTGTGACACGGCACAGTGTGACACGGCGCAGTATGACATGGCACAGTGTGACACGGCACGGCAATGGTACACAGCAATGTGACACGGCACGACAATGCGACACGGCACAGTGTGACACGGCACAGTGTGACACGGCACAGTGTGACACGGCACAGTGTGACATGGCACATTGTGACACGGCACAGTGTGACATGGCACATTGTGACACGGCACGGCAATGGTACACAGTAATGTGACACGGCACAGTGTGACACGGCACAGTGTGACACGGCACAGTCAACAACATGTTGAGGTTATAACGTTGGCAAGCAAATGTTGGCAAGCTAACGTTTGCTTGCCAACGTGTGCTTGCCAACGTTTGCTTGCCAATAAAATGTAAGACCTCCGATATATAACCTCAACACAACACACGTATGTTACGTGGTTATACGCACCGCGTGAACATCAGAAAAAGGCATCGGTTGTCAATTGACCCTTTTAGCAACGTTTCGACGTGCCTCTCCTGTGCTAAGTTTACGTTCCACACCTCTCAGGCACCAAAGACAAGCGTGGCCTTACCTCTCAATTTGTGACGGCCTTCAAGCTCCTTCCAGCTCGTTTGGCCATGCTCAATGGCAACTCGTGGTGAGCAAGAAAAAGGAGACACACCAAAGCGTAACACACTTACTTTAAACTTAATTTCAACACCGCGCACCGCATCCCAAAACAGAGCACCACTGCTTTTCCTTGTGCTGTCACTTGCGTTTGCGTTGTGCAAGGTAGCAACTTTTGATGCGACCTCAGGGGTGCAGCCCTTTTGTTGTTGGCCATGCTCAATGCCAGTTTTAAGTGCGTGAAGGGGGAATGTGATGCGCACACCTTGGCTTTTTTCGCTGTGTGTGGTTATAGCGCCTTTTTTCGCTGTCTGTGGTTATAGCGCCTTTTTTTGCTGTGTGTGATTATAGCGCCTTTTTTCGCTGTGTGTGGTTATAGCGCCTTTTTTCGCTGCGTGTGGTTATAGCGCCTTTTTTCGCTGTGTGTGGTTATAGCGCCTTTTTTTGCTATGTGTGGTTATAGCGCCTTGCTATGACCTTTGTGACACAGCCCTTTTGCTGCTATTCACACTAGTAAGTTTTAGTTACTCTTTGTTGAAACGAGTTTTAAAGCAAGTGTCTAGATAGAATAGCAGCTGGCTCAATGGCAATTTTCGATGAGATAGGAGTACCTGTGCTTTTCCTAAACACACACATACACGACACACACATACACACACATACACACACACATACACACACACACGGGTGCACACACACACGTATACACACGCACGCACGTACACACACACACTCCTGAGTACCTGTGCTTTTGCTTACGCTTTTTTCACATTTGTAGGGTTGGCCAGAACCATAGTATAGGTAACCATATACCTATACGGTGTAAATATGGTATTTTAAATAGGAAATCACCATACACACGGTCATATACGGTGTGTATACACGGTTTTGGCCAACCCTAAGCATTTGCATTGTATCGTATTCTGCTAGCAACTTGATGTGGTCTATGCTATACAAACACTTGCATGGATTGAGGGAAAGATGGAGGGAGAACGTGGCTTGCAAGCAGCACCTGTGTTTGATATAAAGAGTTAGTGTGGACTCGAGTGTTGGAGACGAGTATGTGCATCCTGGCACAACCCCCAACCCCCTGCTAGCCTGGCCAACAGAAACCTGGAGAATTTTACGCAACCAATAAAACCTTCCCTATAGTTGTTGCAAACCGCTTTAGGAATATAGGTGCGTTAGCTTTGAGCAACGTAACAATTCTCCACTGCAGAGGTATTTTGATGCAAAGGTTGGCCGTACATATACGGTGTGTATACACGGTTAACGGCTCATCCTGCAACCCTCTGATTCTTTACACACACACAAACACACACGCACACCAAAACACACTCACACTCACACTCACAAACACACACACACACATACACACACACACAGACACACACGCACATACACGGAATGTTTGCTCTCAGGCTGTGAGGTCTGTTGTGTACAACTTTGAGGAGCGATTGCCTCAATGCAACACACACATTGTGCGCACACACAACCCTTGCTTTTAGGCTGCGTGGCCTGCGTGTGGGCAACTTTGAGTACTGTGCCATACCCCTTCAGCTGGGACACCTAGCTGGGAATTGCTTCCACCTGCTCATGCGCAATGTGTTGTCTGCTGTAGCCAGTGCTGCGCCCGTGGACACTGCTGCTGCGGATGGAAGCAGTATGAGTGTGCTGGAGCGGCAGGTGTGTGTATGTTTATGTGTGTGTGAGTGTGTGTTACAAAGATAGTACAAGTTTGTTTTCATTCCTGTGTGTATATACGTTGGAGGGGGATGCGTTTTGACTGCTGAGGTAGGGTTGGAGTGATAGTGAAAGTGGGTGTGGGTGTGGGAAGTGGTTTCTTTATACCACTAATGCCTGATTGGAGTATATCGATCCCACTGCTGCTGCTTTATTTTCACTGCTACTTCTTGGCCAGCAATGTGCCCTGTTGCTTTTACTACTAATTGTGCACAAAAAGGAATAGGCCGTGCCTCACTTGTATGGGCACCACAATTGAACACAAACTATCAGTTTGCAGCTTATCCAACACTAACTATCAGGTTGCGGCATTTGTGTGCGCTGCTGATTTCAGCATGTACGTGCAGACAGCAAAAAACACACAAGTATACACATGCATGATAAGCGCATATAGTCGCACAAATATACACGCATGATGTGCACATTTAGACACACACACCTGCATGCATGATATGCACATTTAAACACACACACACACACACACACACGCACACACACACACATGCACGCACATGCACGCATGTCACAGGTGCTGGACTCCTGCTCAGCTGTGGCGGCTCAAGGCTTCATCAACTACTTTGGGCTGCAGCGCTTTGGGACTGCAGGCACACCCACACACAAGTAAGGCACAGCTGAGACATGAGTTACTGCGGGCACACCCACGCACAAGTAAGGCACAGCTGAAGCATTAGTTGCGTGAGGATTGGCTGCAAGCTTTGGGCTGCAGCACTAAGGCACCCCACGCACAAGGAAGGCGCAGTAACTTTGATTGCTGAACAGTTGCAGGAGTCAAACGGTGCTGTGGGTGCTGGGTTTCTCCAGGGCCGTGTTGGTGATGCGGCAGGCCTCATCATTTGTTCCAATTTAATTGTGCGCCTTATGCTAACGTACACACCTCTCCACTTCTCCACCCTGCCTTCAGGGTGGGTGCTGCGCTTCTCCAGGGCCGCTTTAGTGAAGCAGCGGACCTGATCATGGGCGCAGGCTATGTTGACAAGGCCGTGCAAGTCTCAGCCGACACACATGTACAAGCGCAAGCATCACAGCAGCAAAAGCAAAAGCCCCCTGTAGCAGATGCAAGGGCAGCATGGCTGGATCAACGCGATGCCAAGGTGAGAGAGTGTGTGTGGAAGAGAGTGAGTGAGAGAGAGAGAGAGAGAGAGAGAGAGAGAGAGAGAGAGAGAGAGAGAGAGAGTGTTAGAGTCCACTCATGTGTATTTGTACAAGTCTACATGTAATTGGGTGTGGGTGCATGCATGTGTGCCTGCTTCTTGACATGCAACCCACGCTTTTTACATATCATATCAGCAGCAGCAAATGTCGATCGTGTGGGTGTGTGCGTTGCACCTGCTACTAAGCATGCAGCACTTGAGTATGTAAGCATGCTGCACTTGAGTAAGTAAGCAGCATTCGTGTTAATTTGCATGCTGCACTTGAGTATGTAAGCATGCTGCACTTGAGTAAGTAAGCACGTGAGTAAGCAAGCATGCAGCACTTGAGTGTGTAAGCATGCTGCACTTGAGTAAGTACGCAGCATTCGTGTTAGTTAGCATGCTGCACTTTTGTAAGTAAGCACGTGAGTAAGTAAGCATGCAGCACTTGAGTATGTAAGCATGCTGCACTTGAGTAAGTACGCAGCATTCGTGTTAGTTAGCATGCTGCACTTTTGTAAGTAAGCACGTGAGTAAGTAAGCATGCAGCACTTGAGTGTGTAAGCATGCTGCACTTGAGTAAGTAAGCAGCATTCGTGTTAGTTAGCATGCTGCACTTTTTTAAGTAAGCATGCAGCACTTGAGTATGTAAGCATGCTGCACTTGAGTAAGTAAGCAGCATTCGTGTTAGTTAGCATGCTGCACTTTTTTAAGTAAGCATGCTGCATTTGAGTGTGTTGCACCTGCTAGTAAGCATGCAGCACTTGAGTATGGGTGGAGATGCCCTCTGCTGCAGAGGCCACTCGCAGCATGGCAGTGCTAAGTAGCCAATTTTCCAATTAAACCAAACAGCAATTCCAGTGCTTGCATAGAATCACAAGGCATTCTGCCCATCCCATTTTCAGAGGTGGCACAATGAGCTCTTTGTCCATCCATTCATTCCTACTTTTCTTACAGTCATTTAATCGTCAACGTAATATTCAGAACATTCAATCCAGTTGTAATATTCAGAACATCCAGTTCAGTTGTACTTGGCCAAAATAGGTCGAAATATTGGAGATGTATTCTTTTGAACAAATCCGTTGGTATAGGACAGTCTGCCTCCTCATCCTTAAGTCACAGCCAGGGACGATGAACCCTCAAGCCCTTTCATACTTCATTCCCTCTCTGTACTGATCGTGTAATGCCGCTTATTTGGCTTTCAACGAACCCGTCAAACAACAGCTGTGCAACATTTTTCCGTCTGCAACGATTGCATTCATCCATTTTTCGATGTCCACGCGGCAGCCTTGCGCCTCCTCAAATCCCTGTCTAATGGCTGCCATGGATGAAACACAGCACACACTGTGCAGGCAGCAGAACCGTCTAATGGCTGCCATGGATGAAACACAGCACACACCGTGCAGGCAGCGGAACCCTCTAATAGCTGCCATGGATGAAACACAACACACACTGTGTAGGCAGCGGAACCTTTTAATGGCTGCCATGGATGAAACACATCACACATTGTGTAGGCAGCGGAACCTTTTAATGGCTGCCATGGATGAAACACATCACACATTGTGTAGGCAGCGGAACCGTCTAATGGCTGCCATGGATGAAACACATCACACATTGTGTAGGCAGCGGAACCGTCTAATGGCTGCCATGGATGAAACACATCACACATTGTGTAGGCAGCGGAACCGTCTAATGGCTGCCATGGATGAAACACATCACACACTGTGTAGGCAGCAGAGCGGCTCCCCAATCAATAAGGAAATGCACAGCCGCTTAGACACTGAATGCCGTAAAATCCATCCACCACTTGTTGCCACGTGTGCTGTTCTTGCCTTTTTACTGCCCCAATACCTTTGAAGGTCCCCGGCCTTCCTGGCAGTCTGGGCAGACCCTTTTGCTGACGATGTCGTTTGTTGTCCTTTGGTGCCACCACAAATGCATAGGGATGGCCAGAACTTTCCGTATATTTACATAGTATATGACCGTATATTTGGCAGTTTCCCTGCCAAAAACACCGTATATACACTGTGTATATATATGGTTCTGGCCGAATCTACAAATGCAACATGCATCACTGCAGCACAGTATAGCGTACATTGTACAATTCCTAGTGCTTCAACCCCTCAGGTTTCAAAAAGGATCCTTACATCTACCAATAAAAAGGCCACAGTCCTGCTTGCCCCATCAGCAGGCCCACACTCCTCACTCGCTCAAGTCTTCTGTTTCACAAAGGCATTGCTGCAGTCAGAAACGAATGCGTCTACGCTGGCATACAGCGTGCTGTATAACTCAATTTCTAAGGTTGGCCAGAGCCGTAAATCTGCACCGTGTATGACCGTATGTATGGTGATTTCTCTGCTAAAAACCGTATGTACACCGTATTACCTATAAATGTATGGTTCAGGCCAACCCTACTCATTCTTTAGGCAGTCAAGCGGCCGGGGGAGAGAGCAATCCCACTGTGACAACGTCATGTTACTCTCTTGCAAATGTGCACATGCTGCACATGTGTGTGCACTCATGCAATGTACTATGTACCATGTACCATTTGATGCCGTGTCTCCTCCTCCACTATGCAGTCTGCGTGTCTGTGAGTGTGTGCGTGTGTGTGTATGTGTGTGTGTGTGGTAGTGTGCGTGTGTGTGTGTGTGCGTGCGTGTGTGTGTCCTCTCTTACGGAGGGCATCGCTCACACGAATAGCAAGCCTACGAAAAGCTGCATTCCTTGCGTATGCATATGTTTACCCCCGCAACTTAATCTCACGCCCCAGGCAGCCCTCCGTCTGCTTCCCCATTGGATGGTAGGAGAGCGCTCCCTCATGGAAGGCATCGCACGCAAGCAGACAGCTGGAAAACGCACGCAGGTGAGGGCACCATTTGAACATGTATGCATGCACACATGCACACACGTGCGGTCTGTACTACACAGGGTGCGAGCTCAAACTGTACATCAGGCACTTTTAACAATGCATAAAGTATGAGAATTTATTTGAATTGCAGGCTGGATGTGTAAGCGCGCGTGTTGTGCTATTGGTAAGGGGGGTGTAACATTGCACGAAGGTACTCGTCTGTAGGGGTCCCACATGATAATGGAAACGAAATAGCAAAGCTAAATTGTTCAAATATGTTCGTTATGATGCACTGCTATTTAATGCCCTCTCACCCTGATCTGTTTTGCATATTTGCAAGGGTGCTCTGCTGTGACGCACAGGTGAGGGCAATGTTGAAGCTTGTGTACACACACATACACACTTGCTCAATTGGATGCATGCGTGCTAGTTTAACACACTAGCGACAGCGCTCAAAGCAGGCAGGTCTTTCTATGAGCACTACTAATTACCAAACATTGCGTACACGTGCTAAGCACACATCCGTGCTCTGCACACGTAGAAACATGCTCACACGCGCGCACACACACATATACACACACACTGACACACATACTACCACACTTTCAGCAGCAGCATAAACCAGAAGGGGCAGCAGGAGGAGGAGGCATCAAGCGTGCCAAGGGTAACGACGGCCTGCCCCAGCAGCAGCACCCACAATCCCAACAGCAGCAGGCACGACAGCCTCCACCTGAAACAACTAACACCAACACTGCCTCCGCTCCCCTTTCTTCCACCAACCCAGCTGCAGCAGCTGCAGAGGGCCGTTCAGGGGGTGGGACGGCTGATGGATGTGCTGAAAATGTACAGTGTGCAACTGCAAAGGACGGTGCATCAGGTATGGCGGTGGAGACGTGCCAGCCGCCGCAGCTAGAGGCACAGCAGCAGCAGCAGCAGCAGCAGCAGGAGCAGGAGCAGGAGCAGCAGCAGCAGCAGGAGCAGCAGCTGCAGCAGAAGCAGGAGACACAAAAGCTAGCACAGGAGACACAGCAGCAGCAGGAACACGCTGAGCATGCGTCTCTGAAGGAATCAGGTGAGCACGCTGCCGTCTCCAAAGTTCACGCTTGGCAGCACCAATCTGACGTTGACAGGGTTTTTTGTGTAGGTGATTGTGGGTGTGAGAGTGTGGGTGGAAAGGTGGGTGTGGGGAGGGGGAAGGGGGGGGGGGAGTGAACGATTGCTGTTATGGTGTCGAAGACATGGTTGCGTTGCTGTGTCACTTCCTAGCCCGTGCCCCAAAACCTTGACGCCGCATTGCGATGATGTCCCATCAAAGCATGTAACCATTAAAATTTGCCATACTTTCATATGGCGACTTCTGTGCAGACTTCAATGTTTGCGCTGGCCGACTTGTTGCGCCTTGAATGAATCCAACTGCACCCCCATGATGTTGTGTCTAAAGCGCCCTACACTCCCATGCGGTTTCCTTTGTGCAGACTTTGCATCGGTGCTGTGTGCGCTGCCCCACTCGTTGCGCCTCATGTACCTGCATGCTTGGCAGAGCAGGCTTTGGAATCTGGCCGCCAGCCACCGTGTGCAGGTAGGTAAATACATGAGAGAGGGGGCATCATGTGATATACAGAGAGGGGGTCTCACGTAGTAATAACGGATGCTCACGGATAATAACATATTGAAATGAATCATAACGTATAGTAAGCCGACGTGACTGGGCTTGCGAGTGTGCATGTACTCGTTCGGGGTGCAATACCTGTGGGAGCAGACTCTGGAATCCGACCCCCAGCCATGGGTTGGATGGTTGGATGGTTGGGTGCTAATTGGAAGGGACGAGAAGGTGCCTCATAGCTACTACAGTAAATGCAATGGCAATCGAGCATGGTGCGTCACATGCTTGTATGTCTTCAGGCTCATGTGCGTCGTATATATATGCTTGTGCATTGTACATATATGCGTTGTGTATGTATGCGTTGTATATATATGCTTGTGTGCCTTCAGGCTCATGTGCGTTTCAGGAAAACCTGGCTGAAGGTCACCCCCAAAAAAAAGAAATTTTGGTAGATAGAAAGTATTGAGAGTACCTTGCAGGGCGGGCCTTATACCTTGATGTCCATTCCCCTCGTTTCGCATTTCATTACCTAGTACGCAACAACACAAAGCCCTACGCTACTTGAAATAGCCTTATGTGGTATGCATTTTTTACGGTCAGCAACTTGTGTCGCTCCCTTCCTTCTGCATTAGCTGCTCCTCCCTTTCTTTCTTTCTACCTGGCTGGGTGCCAAATCATTGCTCTCCCACAGCCCATAGCCCTCAGCCCCTCTCCCATTCTCTCGCCCCTGGCATTGCCTTGTTATTGCCTTCTCCGCATTACTATTGCTTTTGCAGACGTATGGTGCAGACAAAGTAGTGGAGGGCGACCTGGTGATCCCTCGGGCGTCTCTCCCCCGAGCTACCTCTGCTTCTAAGGCCAAGGCGGCTGCTGGTAGCTCAGGTGCAGCTCTTGCAGGCACAAATGCACACAATGTACACACACACACTCGCACACACTCGCACACACATACACACATACACAAACACACAGACTCACACACGCGTAAACACAGACACAAGCATACACACTTACACACACTTCATCACACACACATGCTTGCGCCCTTCCCATCTCCCCACGCTTGACCGCTCACATAGGCCTTGAGCTGTCTGCAGCAGAGTTGGTGGCCCTCAGCAAAGAAGGGGGCGGGGGTTGGGAAGAGGGAGTGGATGCAGATGGAAAGGAAATGAGCGTGGCACCAGGCAGCAGCAATGGTGGTGAAGGTGGTGGTGGTGGTGGTGGTGGTGGTGGTGGTGGTGGTGCTGGTGGTGGAGACAAAACTTCTGCACATAATGTCAGTGATGGCGTAGGTCGCCGCGACGGCAACAAGCACATGGCCACGTCTGCATCCCGCCTAGCAGCTGTGCATGTCGTGACTGCAGAGGAGGCACGAGCACTGCAGTACAGCATCGAGGACGTGGTGCTGCCCATGCCGGGGGTGCGCGTGCAGGTGTGTTTGTTGTGTGTGTGTAAGTGTGTGTGCGTGTGTGCGCTTGTGTGTTTGTGCGTGTGTGTGTGCGTGTGCGTGTGTGCGTGTTTGTATGTGTGTGTGCGTGTGTGTGTGCGTGTTTGTGTGTGCGTGTGTGTGTGTGTGCATACTGACATGTCAGGGAGCACAATTATACAGCATTATATACGGCGTCATCCCTGCAGTGAATAAGGTTTACGGTATCAAAATGACTCCATTTCCTATATCAGGATTGGGAACGGGCTCCTGTCTGTGCCTTTTTCCCTTTCTTTTTGAGAGTGTAGGTGCATATTCCCCTTAATAAGCGTGCAAATGCGTTCAGGTGTGCTGACAGGAGAGGAAAGGGAGGCAGGTGATGTTCGACACCGGTGCAACATCTCCTAAGACATGGCAATGCTTATGCGTTTAATGAGTGTCATGTTTGTGTCCTTTCTACTCTGCTGTCTCAAGCAAACTCATACTCTATAGATACAGCAGACACACACATACACTTACCTATACACTTTCTCTCTCTCTCTCTCCCTCTGCCTCTCCCTCTCCTTCTCCCTCTCCCTCTCCCTCTCCCTCTCCCTCTCCCTCTCCCTCTCC
>Ga0307945_1004001_pt1 | contig 11950 bp, 19 predicted proteins | sample OrgLakmetagen228_FD_201818 | JGI IMG/M metagenome (GOLD analysis project Ga0307945, IMG submission 201818) | Saline water microbial communities from Organic Lake, Antarctica - #228 | ecosystem: Environmental > Aquatic > Non-marine Saline and Alkaline > Saline | place: Antarctica: Organic Lake...
GCATCACCATCACGCTCTCGCAGCAAACCCTCCCTTCCTGGCCCACACCCATTGCCACTGCTCCAGCGGGTGGCCTCAGTCAACGAGTACTTAGAGGAGGGTGCGTGAGCGGAGGAGCCTACCTGTAGGCTCTGATTGCTGGCCAGGGAGAGGATGTGAGGTGGTAGCTGGCTGAAGCCTTGAGAGTGAGCGTGCACGGCTGCTGCCCTTCGCTTCGCCTCCTCCTCCTCCTTTATTTGGGCGACATAACTCCTGGGTCTTGTGTGCTGAGGGAGGAGGGGTGCATGTGGGGAGGCTCTCTTTGCTGCTGGTGCTTGTGCTGGTGGTGCGCTTGGAGCGGCGGACTGCATGAGTGCTCCATTTTGTGCCTGTCGTTGCTTGTACTCGCTCACGAGGCTGGGCCGGCAGGCTGCTGTTACTGCTGGGGTTGCGGTTGATGATGGTGCTGGTACCGACGCCTGTTCCTCTGCAGCACCACCCGTCCTCCTCCTGCCCTTAATGCTCTGCAAAGCAGTTGGTAAAATGGCAAGAAGAGGATGTTTTTCTGTTTCATCAGAAGCTTGTTGGATGTTGGATGTTGGATGGAAGAACTGTGGACAACAAGAAGAGGAGAGATACCGAAGGAAATGGTAAGGGTCCAAAGCCAGAACAACAGTTTGTTTGCCGCCATGTGCCTGTTAAAAAAGTGGTGTTCTACGTGAGCGCGGTCGTGGATGCGCTAGCAAGGCCCATTGCATGGGCAAGCGATGAGAAGAGAGTCAAGTGATCCTGCAGTGCAGCTACAGCAGGGACCTGGAATTGCCTACCTGTTGTGCATGCGTTGCAGCTGTAGACTGCTTCTGCTCTTTGATGATGCTGTCCAAAGAGCCTCGTCCCAGAACTGCTCGCCCCTCGCTTGGGGGAAGCGGGCTAAACACAATCTTGCCCATTCTCCAGGTCAAGGGGACCTGCTCCTACTAAGCAACCGGGTGCCCCCAAGGCAGTTGCGTACAGGTCGTGTGAACGTGATGTGACAAACAGCAAATACGTACATGAATCGATTATAAAAATGTTTGGGGGAAATGCATCAATGTGATGACTCGCCGGCTTGCTGTTGCTTATTGGTATTTAATATGTATTGTTAAACAAAATTAACACTGAGGGGGTTGACGCACTAACTTCTAAGCTAAACATGGCAGAGGTCCCTGTTGTGCTCCCTTTCCGAGGAAACCAGTTCAGGTGAGTCAGCGATGACATTGCTTACATTAGAAATAGTGCATGGCTCACATTGGCTTGCTTTTTTGTTGTTGCAGTTTTTCTCTAAGCTGCAAGGGGAGCCCGCAGGATGAGCCTGTCGTAGACCTGGCAGCTGTAGTGCTTGGTAAGTATACTGCGTAGTATATTTCGTTCACAAATGCGCTTGTATCAGTCGCACATGCATGCTTGCACAAATGCACACGTTCACACGTGCGTGCGTACGTGCACACACACACACACACACACACACACACACACACACACACACACACACACACACACACACACACATACACACACACAGGCCGTGACGGCCAAGTGCTAGATGTGGTCCATCCGCACAAGCTTTCTGCCCTCATGGTGAGATTGGTCATGCGGCTTAGAAGCATGTTGTAGCATGGATAGTGGATACAGGGATAAAAAGTAAGCGCACAAGCAGGCACAAGATAGGCACAAGATGGATTAATAAAGCCTACATTGAACACAATTATACAGCAGTTGCAGAAACGGTAGTGCAGCAGCAGCAGCAGTGACAGCTAATAATGGCTAGATAGATGAGCTTGGTGGCAAGCAATGTCCATGAAAGCGTGATCCGTAACATTACAAGTGCCGTGTATTGCTGCACATTTGTGAGCCTCATTGCATCTGCTGGGGCCATTGTCTGCAACACAGGGTGCCATCTGCTCTGGACGGGACGCGAGCACGTGGCCTGAGAACGGCCAGTCTGTGGCGGGGGATGATGTGATCCACGTTTTTCCGAAGAAGATGGACCCCTCTGCTGAGGTAACGATGCAGGGGGCTGGACGCACCACACAGCAACAGAATTCAAGCAAATAGAGCTGTTGGGAGATCCTGCAATCCAGGTGTCCTGGTGTGAAGGGCGCCCCAGCTGATTGAGGGAAACTACTGTATCAGTAAGATGGTATATTAGCGTGGATGCAACACATGTATGCTTCTTTTGCAAATGATTCCGTTGCTGTGGGTGTGTATGTAAGGTTGGCCAGAACCGTATAATTACACCGTATATGACCGTATATTTGGTGATTTCCCTGCCATAAATAGCTTATAAACACCGTTTATTTATGGTCCTGGCCAACCCTAGGTGTGAAGCAAAAACAATGAAAGGCAGGCTTTTGACAACACAAGGGAGTGATGCGGTGCCCGTGACTGCGACAATGCTGTGTTTAAATCTAGTCAGCAAGAAGGCGCAAAATGGTGTTGTCGTTAAGTTGAGAATGATCGCCGCCGGTTGACCGAACTGGTACAAAGTGTTAGGTAGCCAGGCTATTGACCAAACTGGTACAAAGTGTTAGGTAGCCAGGCTATTGGCCGAACTGGTACAAAGTGTTAGGTAGCCAGGCTATTGACCAGAGCAACAAAAGCAGCATTGCAGTGTTGAGCGGTCGTTGAGCGTCCTTCCAGGAATTGCCAGGATGGAAATATCCACACAATATGGCAGCTTTAAGCTGCTGATGCTTGATAAAAATATGTGCACTCTCCCACACTCTCTCTTCTCTCTCTCTCTCTCTCTCTCTCTCTCTCTCTCTCTCTCTCTCTCTCTCTCTCTCTCTCTTGTCACACACTCATGCACGCTTGTGTGCATGCCCCCTCAGGCCATCGCCTTGGTCGTAAGCGCACCCCAGTGCCCCGGCAAAGTTATGGACTTGGGTTGTGCTCCCAACCTGGACTTTGTGGTCACGTTCACTTCACCTGGGGAGAACGGGGAGCCAGGCACCACCAGTCGCATCAATAGGTGTGTGTGTGTGTACGTGTACGTGTAGATTTGTTTGATGTTGGGATAGATAAGTGTGTGTGGATGTGGGGGTGGGTCAGGTGTGCATGTTTATTGTCAGGGCGGTGGGGGAATATGTCTGCATGATGTGTTCTGTAGCTAGACAACAGATTCACTGATCAACTTTTTACTCGCACCATGTAGTGTTGGCAGGAAGCGAACAATACTGCGATTAATTCGTCGTTCTGCATACCAGCCATCCTTGCCTATCTGCACCATCTACTTTTAGCAAGACACTAACAGTATTGCAATCAATGCATTCTGTATGGACCAGGTTCTGCTTTAACAGTATTGCAATCAATGCACTGACCTCGGTTCTGCTTTAACAGTATTGCAATCAATGCATTCTGTATGGACCAACCATCCTTTGTCATATCAAATAGTGTACACCTTCAACAGAATTGCACAATTTCACGCATTCACAAACATAAGCATCGTCCTCACACACACACACACACACACACACACACACACACACACACACACAAACACACACACACACACAAACACACACACAGACACACACATCATCTGCACACACATGCACAACAGAGACCTTAAAGCAGTAGTGCCGCAACTGCTAAATGACGGAAAGGGGAGCAGCATGGTGGCGTGCGTGGCGTACCTTGATCAGCCAGGTATGTATGCTGTTTGTGTGTAACTCCGTTTTTTCCTACATGAATTGATTGTTTTTTATGAGCAGACTAGCTAGCAGGCGCATGCTTTAACTGAAGGCCCTTTCCTTGTAAACTTGTAAACCTTAAATGCTACGTGTGTGTAAGTATCAGCAGCTTGTTTTTAAGACACTTAGGCCTCGGCTGAAGATGGCAGAAAGTGGCAATTGCAGTGACCTGACTAGCCAGAAAGATGTGGGTGCGTATGCCATTGGTGACGTGGGTGGGTTTATATTTTTTGTGTGTGGGGTGGTTGAGGGTGTTTAGGTGTGCATGGGGTTGAGGGTGAAGTTTGTTGCACACGCTCTAAAGCAATGCCCGTGTGTGCCGCTTACATAGCCAGATGTGTGCAAACATGTGCGTATCCCCCTAGATCATGCACTGCTGCTCGGGTTGAGACAAGCAAGTGTGCACGTTGTGTACTTACTTTGGAATGGCTGCTCAGCACGCCCTGAGTGCTTGAATCTTTGAGAGTATTTGATGAACTAGTCGCGTGCCCTCTGTTTCACTCAGGCTGGTTAGTGGGCCGTTTTTCCATTATCAGAACACATGCATCACATTCCTTTAAATGCCTAAGATTATGAGAGTACCTGGTGACCTAGGTGTGCGCCCTCTGTGAAGTGTTTCACACAGGCTGTTTAGTGGACCTTTTCTCCATATTCAGAACACATGCATCACATTCCCTAAAATTGGCCATTTGTCTATGCAAGATTGGTCCTTCTTTCCATTATCAGAACACATGTATCGTACTCCTCAAGGTTGGCTATTTGGCGAAGCAAGATGTTACATTTGTCTTATGTTGATCTGGCCGGGTGCCCTCGCCCCTCTCTACCCTCTGTGGAACCACAGGCCACGCGCCTTGTACCAGATCTCAAGTCACAATCCGCACGCACCTGCAGCGTGCGGCCTTGCATCTCAGACAAAACAACAGTAATACGTATCTCATTGTATAGCAGCACAGTAGTGCAACATAGTGTACGTAGTGGTGCAGCATAGGAGTGCAGCATAGCAAACATCATGGTGCAGCACATTCGTACAGCATAGTGAACGTAATGGTGCAGCATAGTAGTAGATCTCCACCTATATGCTCCATGACGCTTGCACAGGGTGGACCCTACGTTTTGACCTGGCCGGTTCTCCTCACCCCTCCTGGTCCTTGATGGTGCCGGAAATTAAAGCGGCCATCTTGCGCGTAAAGACAGAGGCTGGCGTCGCCCTAGATGCCTGCCAAGCGATTGCATCACAGCCTGAAGACCCAACAACAATTGTAAGTCTTGCACCATCTTGTGAGTGAAAGCAGAGGCTGACGTCGCCCTAGATGCTTGCCAAGCGATTGCATCACAGCCTGAAGACCCAACAACAATTGTACGTCGTGCACCATCTTGTGAGTGAAAACAGAGGCTGGTGTTGCTTAAGACGTTGCCAAGCTGTTGCAACACAGCCTCATGACCCAACAACAATTGCAAGTGCTGCGCTGGGGTCAGCGTCGGTGCCTTTTCCTCAGAGATGTTTCATACGGACTTTTGAGATGTTGGACTTTTGAGATGTTCAATACGGTAAAATACGTTACAGTATACGGTATTATACGAACACGCCGTACGAATCTTCGTCACTGCTTTTTTCTGAACTCACTCCTCATGAGCAGGGTTGGTCACAGCCGTATGCACACACCGTGCAAGACCACGTGTATGGTATTTTCCCTGCTAAATGTACTGTAAACACAACAAATAAACGTATGGTTTTGGCCAAACCGATCATTGGTATGTGGATGGGTGTGCAGGATTACGGAAGGTACATATATGCTTGCTTGTGCATGCTTTTTGCTTGCGTGCGTGAATCACACAGTCAACTTGTGAGAGGTTGCCTTGTAAGCTCGTACATGCACTTTTCAAGGGTTTCTTGTACGAAAAACAGAGGCTGATTGATCAAGGCTGTGGTCTTCGTGCCAGCATTTCAAAACCGGCAGGGACAGAACCAATGGGCCAAGATAACATCTCTCATGATGGCTTCCTTTCCTCCTTAACATGCTCAACCATAACCTAAGCATACATTGCACGACCTCACACCCTCACAATTTTCTGCCCGCATCAACACCATGCATGTTCAAGCGCATGTTTTGTGTTGTGCGTACGGCACTAGTCAACCACAATCCTGGGAACATTTCTGTGAAGTCTTGCTTCCACCAATGCCTCATTGCAGCTGGGCTTCAGTCGGGCCTTTGAAGATCGTGGCCTGAATGAGGCTGCCAGCATTCGGCTGCCTGACCCTGCAACGGTTGACAAGCTCCGCCTAGATGTGGCATGGAAGCTGTGGAATCTCAACAAGGAGCCTGAGGACGAGATGGAGGGTGTGAACGTAGAGTTTGCCATCAAGTTCTTTGACGCCAATGTGAGTGGGTGCGCAAGATGCAGCTGTGAAGGCATTCTGCACAGGGTTGGGTTGTAATTTATTAGCCAGGGGATGAAACACGGAAAGATAAACGCAGAGATTGTCTTGTTGCTTGAATCACAGTTAGCTCTGCATGACCTTGCGTACATGGCGTGTATATGCACATAACTGTGTTCATACACTCTAATATAGTTGTAGTGCAATAAGTAACACCTGAAGCAAATGCCCCTACACCTTTGAGCTTTGCGTATGAGACTGGCATGCATACAAAAGGGACGTTGCTGCTTTGTCTTACATCAGCAATGGACTTAACCTGTGCATTGCGTGTGGGGCATCTTCTAAATGCCTAGGTAGATTTTCAGTGTGTTTGGCCAAGCTGGTGAGCAGTTGCAATTCAAAGCAAGTGCGTGTACTCCCTCACCCTCACCCTCACCCTTACCCTCACCCTCACCCTCACCCTTACCCTCACCCTCATTCTCACCCAAAATACCCTCACCCTCACTCAAAAGACTCAGACCAGTTGCAACTCAAAGCAGGTGCGTGTACTCTCTCACCCTCACCCTCGCCCTCACCCAAAAGACCCTCACCCTCACTCAAAAGACTCAGACCAGTTGCAATTCAAAGCAGGTGTGCGTACTCCCTCACCCTCTCCCTCACCCTCACCCAAAATACGCTCACCCTCACTCAAAAGACTCAGACCAGTTGCGACTCAAAGCAGGTGTGTGTACTCCCTCACCCTCACCCTCACCCAAAATACCCTCACCCTCACTCAAAAGACTCAGACCAGTTGCAACTCAAAGCAGGTGTGCGTACTCCCTCACCCTCACCCTCACCCAAAATACCCTCACCCTCACTCAAAAGACTCAGAACAGTTGCAACTCAAAGCAGGTGTGCGTACTCCCTCACCCTCACCCTCACTCAAAAGACTCAGAGCAGTTGCAACTCAAAGCAGGTGTGCGTACTCCCTCACCCTCACCCTCACTCAAAAGACTCAGAGCAGTTGCAACTCAAAGCAGGTGTGCGTACTCCCTCACCCTCACCCAAAAGGCTCAGAGCAACAAACGTGCAGAAGCCAACACAAAGGCATAACTTGCAACCCTAGGTGCAATGTACGTCTAAGCTGTTGATTGTTCAACAAATCAAATTTATTCAGGTCTGAATCATTACGTTCTGCCTTGAGGAACCCTGCAAGTTCCCATGCACTTTCTACAGGCTAATTCCTGAGTCAGTTGGCAGTTGGCAGGGCCTCATGCATTCCTGCCCTGGAAAGCAGCTACCAAACTCACACACACACACATACACACACACACACACACACACAAACACACACAGGTATGTGCAGGGTGAGGAGAACATTAAGGCGGTGGGCACTCGTGAGAGGGAGATGGATGGGCCAGGCCTTGTGCATTCCGGCCCTGGAAAAAGCAAATACCCATACACACACATATTTGCGCACAGGGTGAGGAGATCCAGGCAGCAGGTACTAACGAGAGGGAGGTGGATGGCGTGGTAGTGGGGAGGCCGGAGGAAGAGGAGGAGGATGAAAAGGAAGAGGAGGAGAAAGACGAGGACGAAGATGAAGAGGGGGAGGGAGAGGAGGAGGATGAGGTGAGGCTGCGTGTGTGTTACAATAAAAATTTGTGTTTGAGATCGTGAGTTTCACTATGCAAGGTGTGACATATTATGGAAGGTGTGTTTTAATGGGGGAATAGGGGAGGAGTTAGATGAGACGTAGGAGTAATGGAGTAAGGGGGAGTGTGCTTGAGGTTGGGGGAGAGGAGGAGAAGAAGGACGAGGGCGCCGTACATGTGAGGTGTGCAATGCATGTAAGTTGCGCAATGCATGCAAGGTGTGCAATACATGTAAGGTGTGCAATACATGTAAGGTGTGCAATGCATGTAGGTGTACAATACACGTAAGGTGTGCAATGCATGTAAGGTGTGCAATACACGTAAGGTGTGCAATACATGTAGGGTGTGCAATACATGTAGGGGTGCAATGTGTGCAATGCATGTAAGGTGTATCCTGTGTGACTGTGCCAAAATTTAAAGTGAGGTTAGGTAGAACCACAATCTTTCACGCACACACACATACACACGCACACGCACACACACATACACATACGCACAAACATATACACACATACATGCGCCACGTCACAGCTGGATGAGAACGGGGAGCCAAAGCTCGATGAAGATGGCGAACCCATTAAAAGGCCCAAGAAAGAGAAGCTCCCTCCCCCTCCGGAGCCTGCAGAGGACCCCTACGAGTTCAAACAAAGAGATGTGGCTTTTATCACGCTAAAGGAGCTGCCAAAGGAGGTGTGTGTGTGTGTGTGTGTGACCTTAATCTGAGCGGGGAGGTGTGTAATCGGTTTTTAATGTTAAGCTAGCTTATGTGAAGTGACAGTGATTCAAGTCAGTGCTAAGAACAAGGGTGGGTGTTGTGTGTGTGATCTTGCTCGGAGTGTGGAGGGGTGTGATCGATTTTCAGAAGTGGCAGTCAAGTAAGTGCTAAGCAGCAAGAGATGTGTACGGCCTCGCTTTATAGCTCTGATACGCAAAGTAGATCTTGATGACAGTGCTTCCCCTCTCATACGCAAGGAGTGCGTGTGATTTGAAGGACAGGTGTTTGGTTATTATAAGAGACTCTTACATAGGATTCCTGGCAAATTGCACATCAGCTGTACAGGAGCAGCAGTAGCTGCTGCAAACACCTCCCTAGATGCTCTTTTATTCTCGTCACAAAGTGTAAGGGCACAGGCTTCAAGCCCATCAAGCAGCCCAAACAATCGACATTTATGTGATCTTATCCCCAACCCCAACCCCAACTCCATCCCCAACGAAACCCTAATCCCCAACCCCATCCCCAACCCCAAAAAATCGACATTTCTGTGACCTTATCCTTTATGGGACTGCAGGTGCGCTCCTTCATCGTACTGGTCACAAACTATGAGGAGGCAGGCTTCAAGCCCCTCAAGCACGCAGGCATTAAGCTGTGGGACATCAGCAGAGGAGAAGAGCAGGCCAGGCCCATCATGGAGTTCAACCACCTCAGCAAGTTTGAAGCAGAGGAGAAGCTCACGCAGGTGTGTGGCTGTGTGTGGGTGTGTGGATGTTTGTGACATTGTTGGATGTGTGGGCGTGGGTGTGGGATTATCTGTTTAGGTGGATGCAAAGTTATGGTCAAGGGACATTTCAACAAATTTGAAGCAGGCGAGTAGCTTTTGCTGATATAGAGAGCTTTTAGGCATGTCACCCACATTTTCAAAGCTTGACTAGGCAGCGCCCACATTGTAAAAGCCTGACTAGGCAGCACCCACCTAGGGTCAGCAAGAATCCAATTGGATTTTCAGAATTTCAAAAGAGAGAATGATTATAACAAGGAGCACAATGCCCCTGTATTTTACTCACGGTCGACTACCCACACGCATGTATGTACTGTAACACAACACACGTCAATACCACTCACCTCTGCATTTGGCTCACAGTCAACTCATATGAATGCGTGTTCGTCGCTCATACCACGCCTCCGAAGGACACACGCATGTATGTACTGTAACACAACACACGTCAATACCACTCACCCCTGCATTTGGCTCACAGTCAATCCATATGCATGCGTGTTCGTCGCTCATACCACGCCCCCGAAGGACACACACATGTATGTACTGTAACACAACACACGTCAATACCACGCACCCCTGCATTTGGCTCACAGTCAATCCATATGCATGCGCGTTCGTCGCTCACACCACGCCTCCGAAGAACACACACATCAGGTTTGCACAGGCGTAAATATAAAACAAGCACAATTACAAACACAAACATTTACATGCACATACACATAAATGCACACGTGCAACCTCACAGGTGACACTGCTCAAGGTGTACAAGGAGTATGATGACAGTGCATGGAACTTGTGGCGCTCGCATGCGCGGGACAAGGGTGTGCGCACTCTGCAGGAATGGGTGCATGGAGACCCTGAGGCTATCAAGGCCACACTGAAGGAGGCACAGGCTAAGCACAAAGAGGTGTGCATGTGTGTGCGCTTACGTGCGTTTGCGTGCTCGTATGATTGTGTGTGCATTTGTGTGAGTGTGTGTGTGTGTTACCACAGACTCTCATGCAGCTTGTGATTCCAAGGCGCAGGCAGGATCACCATATAAGGCGTGTGCATATGAGCGAGTGTCTGGGCTCTGTATATGCTTAATTATTTTGGTTGAGCGTTTAGGCTTGCAAAAACATCCGACCTAACCTCTGCATGTGCATTGAATGATTGGTTGGATGTGCAATGCAATGCAATGATGACGAGGGGGTACCTTTTTGGCTGGGGCAAGCTTGTCAGCTGATGTGGTACTTCATTGCTATTGTACCCTGCCTGAAGAAACACGTTCACAGGGAGGCTCACAACCCTCATTCTTGTTTCTTTTTAGCTATTAAATCTACAATCTTAGTCAGTAGACAAGCATGCCAACAGTTTATGCGCTCACACACACACACACACACACACACACACACACACACACACACGCTCAAACATACACACATGCACGCAGTACAAGGCAAAGGTGGCAGCTGCTGAGGCTGCCGAGGAAGAGGAAGACGAAGATGCACCCAGCCCAGAGCTGCGCACGTATACGTGGCGATACTCCGTTCCAGCACTCTTGCTTGGAGGGCAGAGCTTAGAAGATGCAGAGCATGACATCAAGGACAACTTGTTGAACTACGATGGTGCGTGTGCTGACGCGTCGGTGGCTTTGTGCAGTATGGCGTGTGCGTGTGCGTACGTGTGTATGTGTATGTACGCGGGCAGGTATGCGTGTACATGTGCGTGCACGTGTGTGTGTGTGTGTGAAAAGGTTTGAATCATGCGTACAACAAACAGGGCGTGTTGGTGTGCGAGCTGCAGTGTTATTTATTAGCTGCCAGCAACCCAAACGCACATCTTTTTGGAATTGACCCACGTCTCCAGGTTGCAGGTCTGACATGTAAGAAGGGCTGGCCAAAACAATATATATATGCGGTGCATATACGGTACAGCTGCCAGGGAAATCACCAAATATACGGTCATATACGGTGTATATATACGGTTCTGGCCAACCCTACAAATAAGTAGTCAAATGCAAGCAGTATACATGTTCCCAAATCAGCTGTTTCCCAATTACAAAGGGTTATATAACTGGCCAACCCTACAAACAAGACCTGAGCACACATATATAGGGTTGTCCAGAACCGTATATATACGCCAGATATGACCGTATATTTGGTGATTTCCCTGCCAAAAATCCCGTATATAAACCGTATATTTATGGTTCTGGCCAACCTACACGTATATGTAGCCATGTCTTAGTAGATGCCCATATTCTTGTTTAAGACGGCCGTCGTGAATATATGCGCATGAGCACCTGCTCCTCAACCGCTACGTCTCAGGAGTTCCACTCGTGCACAGGTGCAGTCTTTTAAGAGGCCCGTATACAGCCCAACAAGCCTTGAAGTTGTTGCACTTGTCACGAGCGCTCCTTCTGCAGGCCTTCATGCTACACTGCTTGCGCAACTGCTGTTTCACTTGTGCTCACATACACACACTAGCACATGCATGCTGATACACACTGGTACTACCTGCACATACATGCACGCACACACCCATACACACTTGTACACACGCATATACACACATACACTCAGGCCATTTCATGGAAAATGAGGCGTGCGAGTACGCAACTCGTTCAGGCACACACAGACACAAAAAAGCGCTGGCAAACATACCCGTACACACGTACATACATACACACACAAACATATATGTACGCTGATACACACACTTGTACCTACACACACGCACACAAGTGCGCACATT
>Ga0307945_1004008_pt1 | contig 11942 bp, 15 predicted proteins | sample OrgLakmetagen228_FD_201818 | JGI IMG/M metagenome (GOLD analysis project Ga0307945, IMG submission 201818) | Saline water microbial communities from Organic Lake, Antarctica - #228 | ecosystem: Environmental > Aquatic > Non-marine Saline and Alkaline > Saline | place: Antarctica: Organic Lake...
TAAACTGGGTCATCAGAAACCCTGCGGGGTTGATGCGGGGAGGGGACAAAATAATTATTCTTGGGGTGCGGGGAAGACAAATTATTTTTGGGGTGCAGGGAGGGGACAAATTATTCTTGGGGTGCGGGGAAGACAAAATAATTATTCTTGGGGTGCGGGAAAGGCAAAATCCAATAAAATATGGGGTGCGGGATGAGTACGGTAAGGTGCGGTAATATTTAAATAAATAAGGTTATAAGGAAAAAGCATTAAAACTTTACAATTAAGGGTCAAAACACTTGGCGCCGGGCCCTGCCTGGCCCACCACGGACCCTTTCATGAGCGCTAACCCCAGCTTTGAACTATACACTTTTTTGGGCAATTTGAGCCGTACGCATTTTAATGTTTCTTTGCGTATGACCCAACTCAGCAATTTCACGAGCTGAGGATATACTTAAATAATGCTTTGGTTACAAGACACCTTGCTTGTTTTAAGCTGCAGTTCCAGCACCTCACATACAGATGTTACGATGTTACAGATGTTACAGATAAACCAGTCAAAATTTGTGAATGCTAGGACAAACATGAGTCACAACCTTATATATAAATATGTGTATGTAATATATATGTATATTATATGTACAGAGATCAGCGTATTGCGCTATATGAGCCAAACCTGATATTGCAATACATAGCGCTATGTAAGTAATCCATACCAGACGTGCCCTTTCCAGTACTATTATCAACTGCCATCAGGGGCCGGTTTCAGGTCAAGCCTGCACCCCTCCTAATCCCCATTGGTCTTTCTCTATTTTTTGGTGGAGGAGTTCTACGGTACCTGGTACCAAAATGGCTCCTTTTCCTTAAATTAATGTGGGGAATGGTCTTTCACTGCCTGCGTAGTTGTTTCTTCATTTTCCGCTTAGGCAAATTTCGCATATTTCCTAGCACTCTTGTGCTTCCATGTTACTCCTGCCCCCCCTTGCCTGCCTACTTCCCTTGCGGCATCGAGCAGCACTAAGAATGAATCTTTCAACACGTTATGTGTAGTTCAGATGGGGGCAAGAAGTGCGCATGCTAGGTCGTGGAAACCACTTACTTGACTACGAGTTATCAAATTTGTACCTGTGTTCATCTAACGTTTATCTAGTGCTTGAGCCACTCCCAACCTCTTATCTTGAAAACAGCTCACTAGGTGTACCAGTTATGGGGCAAGTTTGTTTCACAACACCAGCTTCTCATCTGTCTCAATGCTAAACAGCCGGTTGCGCAAGCTTGTGTAAGTGCGCCCCCATGCTGACCAATTCCTTTTGGCAGCGGCTGTGGTGGCATGCACTGACAGCAGCTTGTTGGCAGCTGCAGCCAACAGAGGGAATTGCTTCTTTGCTTTGTACAGTCAGAAGCTGCGTAGGATACCTGGCTTGCTGGCATGTATGGTTTGCAGTTGCGTAGGGGGTGTGGCGTAGCTGTGCTTCGTGAAGGGCACCTCCTCCTTGATGATGTGGATAGCAAACAGTCCGTGAAACTGGCATGTATGGTTTGCAGTTGCGTAGGGGGTGTGGAGTAGTTGTGCTTCGTGAAGGGCACCTCCTCCTTGATGATGTGGATAGTAAACAGTCCGTGAAACTGCTCTTGCTGGCTGGTCTCATTGCAAATGCAGTGACCTTCTGCTTCTTGAACTGGCCAACATACAGAGTCCACCTCTCCCACGCACCTGCTCATCCCTGATTCCTGTTGCTTCCTGCTACTGCCTGCCTCCTGCTGCTGCTGCTGCTGCTGCTGCTGCTGCTGCTGCTGCTGCTGCTGCGGACCTGTATTATAGGTGCCAGACGCTATGGCGCCCTCAAAGCCTTCTTATTTGATGAATGTATTTAAGATCATCATGATGTATACCTAACCTAGGTAACTTGCAAGCCATCATTTTGAGCTGGTTGATAAAGTGTGCTATAATTTCGTTTGCTCATCAATGTGCAATTATTTTGGTTTGCTCATCAATGTACAATCTTATGAGTTCAGTGTGAGACACCAGAACTCAGGTTTTTGAAGTGTAGTATAAAGTGAGATTATCTCACTATCTGGTTTTCTCAGGTTTCTGCTTCCCTTCTCCATTCTTTTTATTCCTTGGAGAACACAACTCTCTCTTTAGCATACTTCCCTCCCTCACCTCTTTTCTATTTTTTAGTCTTTAGTTTGCTCCTGTTTCTCCGGTTTCTCTGAGTTGTTGTGTTCTCCTTGGTAATAATGACAAAGCCCTATGTATCTCACGATGCAAGCGGAAAAGAACTGTCACAAAAGAAAATTGTCATACCTTTTCAGAGAGACTTTGCCCCACAGTTCACTGGATTCTCCATCTGCCACCCAATTATGACGATAAGGTAAGGTTACATCGCTATGTATGCCTCAAGGGCATCTGATCGGAAGCTTGAAAAAAGCCTGTAACTACACCTAGCTAAACAAAAAGGGAAAAATATGACAATAAATAAGCTCAAAGTAGTGCAACATGCAACCGCATCTGCCTTGGTTACAATGGGGGGTGACTTTCAGCCAGGTTGTTTGGCTGATCGGCTGCTGATTGGTCTCGACCAGCAACAAATAAGTCCATAATCTCATAAACAAATGTCCAGCATTCTGCTGAGAAAGGGAGTTATAAAAGATTAAGTGTTGACCTGTTGCACCAACTTCAAGATTGGCCTGCTAAAAAGTACTCAAAAAAAGGTGTTAGCAAAAAGGAGAAATGTTTTCTCAGCTCACAAACCCGATGGTCTTGGCAAAATAAAAGAGCATGCACCTCGTTTTGAACATGTTCACCAGGACACTGGTCACATACGTGAAAACCACCTTCAAGCCACACTGCTGCCTCAACTTTCAAAGTATGCGCACACAAGCGGAGCCTACTGGCATTGCACATAACATGTTTGGACAGATCAAGTTTAGCTTAGTTTGGATTACAAAGGCCTCCAGTCTGGCATGGCTGCTCAACCTATAGGTCCCAACAAATAAATCAATAAAAAAGATCGACAGCTGCACTAATAAATTTGTAAACTTCTGAGTTATGTTGAAAAACAAAACCTTTAATATCACCTTCAAATAAGTGGATGAACTGGTGCCGTAAATGTTCCGTACCGATACATGAAAAAATGACGTTCTTCTCATCTTGAATATAATCCCCGTTTTCACACAAATTGCAAACACGTGCACTCCTGTCCGGACTCCTGCTGTATAAACCAGTTTCACACATCAACTCATGTCCTTAAATCTTGAACCAAGCTACGTTCCTCATGACATTTTTGCTTAAAGCCATCTTCAAATACGCCGGCAAGACAAATGGACATGCACCAGAAACCGTTCTCTCAGGCAAAGCAAACCAATTGTGATAAGCCACAGAATTTTTAAACAAGTGCAAGGGTCTTGACCATGTGCCTCTCTCCAAACTGCCTGATGCCTGAATCTCAAGTCCATGGGCAAATTAGATATGTTCAGCTTCCTGTAATGTAAAAAGCCACTTTTGTATATATAATAAATACCTAGTGCCATTCTGCAATTCACAAAGGCATCCTTCATCTGCCTAGTCCAACAATTAGCAACAGAATTCCCAAGGGAAATATCTACTTTCATCACATTGCGTTAAGTGTTGCTGTTTGAATCAACCATCCTATTCCATAATGTGGTAGCAGAACTGAACCAGTAAAATTGCAAGGGTTCCTGCGCACATTCTCAAAGTACACACCATTTTGCAGAAGTAGATTTAAACCTCAAAATTCTTTTTAAAACGCCATGTGTGCGGCCTGCAAAGGATTGCTGAAGACAATGTCGTGCTCCAGAATTTGCGTAGACCAAATCTGACTGGCATACATGCCAGCTGACAACGCAAATGTCCTAAAAAGCCACAACATCGTATGAGGCCTACCTGTAAGAAATCCTTTTGCCAATACCAAACTCTTTCACTCTGCGTATAGTAGCTGCATTAAAAGGCCTCAAAGCATGGGATGCAGCATGGTGTAAGTTCATGTGCTTGTCAAACAACATTCCCAGATAGGTAAAATAATCTCTTTCTTCAAGCTCTTGATTGTAGAGATGAAAACAGGAACTGCAGAATTTCTGTAAACATTAAGATTAACTACCTATGGTATGTAAGATTTCTGCACAAGTATAGTAAGTCCTATCCTGGCAGCATGCGATTCCAGACGTCTCAACATATTCTGCTTTTGGACTGTGTCATTAGCTGTCAGGGTCAGGTCATCAGCATAAGGCATGTGAGTTACTTTAAAGCCCTCAGTACCCGTAGCAGGTGCTAGCACCCATAAAGCCACTCCCAAATTTATCCTCCACATCATTGATATAAAAGAGAAAATGCGCATCCAAGTCGTCTGAAACATAGCTGTCAGGAGCAACTTATTCTTACAAACAACTCATTTTGGTTAGGAAACAAGATTGAACAAGACTTATCAGATGCAACATGGAATTCCAGAAACGCAGGCATCACCTTTCCCTGAACCTCCAAAAGAAAGTGTATTGCCAAGACTGGCTAAATGTGTAGGCTCCCTACAGACCCAAGAAACCCAAGAAAACAACTAGAGTTGACACTGGAAGCAACGTGGAGACACATTACCACGCAAGTCTCAAGTCTTCCTCAAGCATACGCATCAACAGCGCTTAGTGGAACTCAAAGCCCCTAACTGGAGTGGAGTGGGCCTTCACAGACGGATGTTGTAACACAAACAAAGAAAATGGTTCTCGGTTCTCAGTCAATTCAATTGGTGCAGGAGTGTATACATGTCAATTGGGGCAGGAGTGTATACAGTGTTTTCTAACCCATGCCGGTAGTGCTTACACTATCTGCGTTTTCTTTTCTTTTCAATTGGGGCAAGAGTGAACGTACAGAGTTTATAGAGTGTACAGGTAGATACATTGTACTTACCACCCTTAATCCAACAAAATCACCACAGTGAACCCTGGAGGGACAGGCATCAACAAATCCATGATCAGAGCTGAGCTAGCAGAAAATTTTCCTCCTTTGATAAATCAACATACCCATATAGCAATAGACAGCAGCGGTGCACTATGGCAAGTAAGAAATAGCATCCTCTACCCTCAACGCATGAAAAGGCATAAACGTGCCAAACTCGTCGAAACCATCGTACACCACATCCAGCAATCTAACGACACCATCAATCTCTGCAAGGTTAAAGCTCATGCTGGCATCCACCCTGTCCGTTTGAATTGAAAGCCTCTATCATGTAAAAACCATACAGGTTAGGGGGTTGTGATATGCTTACGAGGACGCAAGCACTTGAGGGTGGGGCGAATGTAACATGCATAAGTAAAGTAAGATTTACTTATGGCTCATTCATCCGGTTAACCATTTTGGGCCACTACGCTTCAGCCTGTTGAAAAGTGGTGTTCTACCTGGGTGCGAGGCCACGCATGCGTCTGCTCACGCACATTCCTGGGGGATCGAACACAGATTGCGTGCTACGCGTCCATCGTGGCTGTGCAGGTCGTTCTGAGTACCATGCTGTGCGTGCTGTATATCCAAGGTGCCATCGATACACACACACACACAGACACACACACACACAGACACACACACAAGACAAATGACGCAGAACCGAGCGACCATGCGTCCGTTCACGCCCAATTTTACATTACAGACAATGCAGGGCTTTGAAATACAGACAAAGCCCACATGCACACTCCTGAGTTTCTGCTGATGCACCCAGAAAATAGCTGATCTGCTGGGGTGCAAGCTGAGTGGAAAAATGGTGATTATTCGACGAGTTCGAAGAGTCCTCACGCGACCCTCGATGGTCTCGCGGGAATAATACGACACGGACAGAATATCACGTCGTCACGTGCATCAAACATATCTGCCTCTACGAGATCGGATATTTATGACGTCCAGTGGAACATGGCTCTGTTGATGCCTACCGTTAAGATGGTGGACGATTATGACGACGATGACGATAAGACAGACACGAAGCATGGCACCAAGTCGTCTTCATTCGAACGGATTCGTGATGTATTAAAGTATGCGCGTGGATGATGCGTTGACGGTCAGTGGGAGTCTTCTTTCACATCCCGAAGACGGCCGGGACATCCATAGAAGACCTTCTGGGCATCAAGAGTCGTGTCAGGGATGGGAGCAGGAGGAGCTGGAGGAGCTGGAGCGTGATGACTCGGTGGTCCCGGTACTCTAGATCTCGAATGCGTGTCTTTGTCAGGGGCTCGACCTGAAAGCGGTTGAGGACGATGTCTGCGCTTTTCCTGTCATCAGGAGGGACGATCAGTTGCGTGGCTTGTAGCACGACTGCTCCGCACCCAGATCCGCAGATTGTTGAACAAATTCCCCGAGCAACTGAGCTAGTGCTGAAACATGTTTCTTATTACTTATTAACCTTCAAGGGTTGACTACTAGCGCACGCACACTTTATCAAATTGGAACCAGTACAGCAAAAGAAGATCCTGTGCTTGCGGGGGAGGGATTAAAATACTAAAATGAAGGAGTTGCACTTGTTTGCCGTAGGTGATCTGTTATTAGGACTCGTTAGCACACAGTACGGTTCACGCTGATCATAGTTGCACAGTACGTGTACCAGAGCCCCTGGTACGCGTACCCGTACCATTCGTACCCGTACTCGTACCCGTACGCGGCACGGCTGGCACGGCGGGGCGGAGAGGGGGCTGGAGGGTACCCCAGGTCCTCCCGCCGACCCATTTTCACCGCCAACATACAAGTTACATAATTAATATTTACTATGTGATGTTGAAGGCCTTCGAGCAACGTTGCACTGTAGTTGAGGCGGAAAAGGGGAAGAAGAAGAGGCTGAAATGCTACTTCTGCAATGAGGTGTTCTCTGTTATCACCCGCATGTTGTACATCTCTCTGGGGCTAAGGGTAAGAAAGGAGCTGAGGCAGCTGCTTGCAAGAAGGCATGACATGTGGGATGCAGTGCGGAAGGCTGCGCCCATTCTCCTACAACACTTACCGCAGAACAGCGCTGAACAAGGTAAACGAGAGCAACCGCAGAACAGCGCTGAACAAGGTAAACGAGAGCCTTTGGTAAAGCTACAGGGATGGGTAACGCTTAAGGGAACTCTCATTGACGGGCTTTTTTTGAGTGGCTTCAGAGTACATAGCTGCTGATACCATCTTCATTCATCCAGCCAAAAACAAGCTAGAGCAGCCAAAACATACATAGATGCAACCCAATAAGTTGGCATGTGCATAGGCAAGGTTTCTAGGCGCATAGGCAAGGTTTCTAGGCGGGTTCCACGCACACCGTACCGCCGCCCTCAAAAAGTTGCCGTACTCGTACTCGTACCCGTACCCGTACCCGTACCCGTACTGCCGTACTACTGTGCAACTATGACGCCGATCAGGCATGCAGGGCGCCATGACGATGACTTTTCAACTTTGGAGCGCAGCATTGTGTATGGTGTAAGGTGCACCAGCTCTGATTGCAGCTGAGTTTGCAAGTTGCAAACCATAGGGCACATTTCCAAAACATGCCCATTCCATTTGCCCCCCCTCTTATAAATTCCCATCATTTTTCGTTTGAGTTTCATTGCCTAAATAATTCTTCCTCGTCGTATGGCGACATTCAATTCAAACTTATAACGAACAATTTTGTGAGTATAAGAGTCGTCCTTCTAGCCAACGCCAGAAAGCCCTTAGCAATGGCTTAACTTAGAATTATGAAGATTGGGTGTGTTCCGAAAATGGCTAGCGGATTGCCTCTGTCCACCACTCTCGCCCGCTTAGTTAATGTGTAGATAGTCTTAACATTTTGGCTAAGTAATTATTTAACTATCCCAGCTTCAATTTGCAATGCTTCCCCTTTGTTTTCCCCCCTTTGTTGTCGTATAAGAGCCGTTTTTGTGTGCTGAGGAAACGCAAGGTGAGCGTCCGGGGCCATGAATTCATACAATGTCCCCTAGGATCCGTTTGTGTACCGGTGGCCCTGCTGACTGAAATTGAGGTGCCTCACTCTGACAAGTGGGGTGCTAAGGTTGGGCACTCTGACAAACTGGGGTGCTAAGGTTGGGCACATCATCAGCATAATCAGCACACAGTACTACGCCCGTAGCTTGCTGTGCAAGAACTTGTCACGTGCACATGATGCTCCTGGATGGCTAACGCTAACACCCAAGGGTGCAGTGGAAAATGTACATTGTTTGTATGGTTCTAAACAGGACTAGGAGCGCAGCGACAGGACCCGCAGCTCCCTGGTGAAGTCTCTGACAATGATGGGAGCTGCGTGGCGTTCTTGGGTGGTACAGAATGATAAAGCTACAATTGTACTGTGGACAATCCTGACGGCTATCTTCAGTCTAATCTACATGGTTCTTGAGGTGAGTGAAAGGGGGGTCCTGGGAGCTGGGGTTGACCTGTATAGTGGTAAAGGGCCCCAGTTTCTTATGTAAGAAGACCATTTGTGTGCATATATTTAACAGATGCAACTTAAGCTGTAAGGATAGGCACCGAACAAGTTACTTTTTAATGGAAAAGGGGGGCAGGTCAATCTTTAGGTGCACAGTGTATACATGTACGGCTACACCACACGAACATGCACGCAGCGTGGCCATTCATACCACTTCTGCACCACATCATGCCTCCTCCTTTCGTTGGCTTTGGGACATTACACGCTGAACAACCGGCCTGAAGTAGTCCGCTGGTAAGGAGAGCAGTAACTGCAGCCAGGAACAGAGCAAAGAATCACAGAAAGTTATATGCAGGCAGTGAAACGACTCCCACATCAGCTCAGGAAAAAAAGACACAGGGACAGAGCACAGCTTTTTCTATCTTGTGGCTCTCACAATTTTCATATTGACACCTACTTTCCACGCTAACTTACTTTCATCTTTCATTCACTTTTCTTGCAGGCTGTTCTTTACCTTTGGCATTGTCCAGGCCTATTTCATGTTCATGTTCTTGTTCCATGTGAAGCATGGAGATGTGTGTCCACCCGTTCATTACTACCTGGACTCCGTCACTAACTTACTCACCGTAAGTATTGCACATAGGTCCTATTTAGCGTAAAGTACCTCCTCTATTACTGCCTGTCTTCAAAGCTGCTCTGCTGCCCTATGATGCGTTGAGCACAGACCAAACAACATCATGTTATCATGTTATCTGCGTCCTATGCTAACCCACTGCAACCCGTGCTCGCAGGTTGTCCCACAAATTATCATGAGCGATCTACCGCTTGTACCCCACATACTTTTCCGTTTAGCACACGTGGTCGGTTCTGCATCAATGTATGTGAATGTGGTTGGACACTCGCTCCTATATGCTGTTGCGCGGGTAAGTTATGTACTGGTCACTGTAGCCTACAAGTAGAGTCGCTTCTCCCAGTTTCTAACTTACATCTAGATTATACCTATGTTGCTGGAGCTCCTGGTTAAAGACAGCAAGCTGTTGATGGCATGCTCCATCCCATACTTGCTGGCTGGAAAGGTTCAGACTTATATACTGGGTATAGCGAGGTGGCCATCATATTCCTTGGATTGTTTGCACCCTCTTTTAACAATACTTTGCCATTTTAAGATGAAACTTACCAAGAAACGTCGGCCTGTTAAATCCACAACACTGGGACATAATGTTACATGACACACAACAGTTATGTGTTATGTGAACTGTTATGTAATTTAAGTATCCTGCCTTAATGTGCCTTACAGACCTCCCAGTTGCTTGAAATGCTTCAAAGAAACCACGCCTAACTTTGCCCCTCATGCAGGCTCTGGTCATCCATGGCGTCATTTGCACCCTGGGTTATGAGTATGTGGTACGCAAGCTCCAGAAACGCTACCATGCTCACCTTGATGCAAAGCAGCAGCAGTCAGAAGCTGGCCTAGCAAAGCCATCACGATGCGATTGTGATGTCAATCCAATTCATTTAGTAGACGCCAAGGAGGTCCTTCCAGCACCAAAAGCTGTTGACGCTTCTCTTTCAAAGCAGCCACTGCTTGAAGATCCTACGAATGCCAGACGGAGTGAAGCATCGGTCAGGAGCCCCCAGCTTCCTTCTCCATCACAGGAAGTGCTGCCGCTACCCATTAAGCTGGACAAAGATGTAGCAGGGCAGCTGCAGCAAGCAAATCCTCAAGTGGGATGGAGGGTGCCACCTTACACCTCTCGAAAGCAAGCCAAGGGACAAGCCACTGCTCGGGTAAGAACGATGTGTGCTTTTGGGACGAGTGTACATTTGAGCCTGTGCGTATGTATGTAAATGGAAATGCATGCATATTCAACCGCACGTGCGTCGCTTTGCAGTATTGCGCCAACCTTCTGGTAGGAATCATATCAATTTCATAGCATGCTGTTTCACACTTATTCTGAAAACAGTATTACGTATCCACTATAAGAGGAGCGCAGTGGCAGTAAACACCCCTGCCCTTCATATAGAATGGATTCGTGTCATCATGTACTTCCAACTCTCCTACCACTGCTTTCCCAGCTGTCTTGTTTTATCCATTCATTTGCATCCCAGCATTTGGGCATGAGACAAATACATAGCGTCAGAGGTTGCAGATGCCCTTGTCAGTGAAGAGAAGCTAATCTCAGCAGCTGCTCTGCCGTGTCGTAGGTGTCCATTAAGATCAATGGAGACAAGGCCAGTCCCGAAAGAGCGACCCCAGAAGCACTTCAAGATTTGTGTTCAGCGATGAAAATGTGAGTGTATGTTCTCGTTGCTGCTGTGGAGCTAGCTAGACACAAGAGGGGGTCAGACCAGGCTTCTCGGCCTTGAAATTAGCAGAAGAGCTTGTTTTTAGTACCTAATTTGGACATTTAAGCCCAAGGCGCATTCTCATCGCTGCACCGTCTTTGACTCAGATGCAGGGTTATGTGACGATCAAACCACATGTGTAGTCTTTACAGCTTTGCATCTTTGCATCTCCAGGCATCCATGCGGCATGTGTTTGCCATCCATATTGCGTTTGTATCTACCTTCAGTGCTGTGTCATCAGGCCAATCACTCGACTTTTTGTCATCTAACATTGCTCTGTTGTATACATTGTGCTTGTCGGTTATGCCTTATGCTACAATTCCACACAGGCACGGGTGCAGAGTCGTATCTGACATCGCTGTGCGGGCAGGCTGTGTGGTTCTCAGCTTTGAGGTAGAGCATGAAGCAACAAATAAATCAGACCAAGAGGGACTGGCTGAGGTATGCCGTCTTATCAGGGCAGACGTAGATGCATGGGCAGAGGAGAATGGCATGCTGGACGACCAGGCTGGTGCTAAAGAAAATCTTCTGTCTGTTCAGGTTTGTGAGCAGGCGCGTGAATTAGCGAGCGGCAGGCACTGCAGTGTTGTTTTATTTTGGTCGATACACAAACTGTACGTGCGATGTGACTGTGTTACTTCCCTAGAAAGTCTGGAATGATTCTTGCAAGCAAGGTACGTAAGTTTGGCTTTATATGCTTGGATGTGTGTGTTCAACTTTTCAGCACACTTTGCCTTTTCGTATAATCATGGAAGGTTTTTTCGTTTGGAACATCAGCGTTTGCTGCGCAGTGCTGCTCTGTGAAGTTGGCTGGCTTATGGTTTTAAGCAGGTGTATTCCTCAGAAATCAAGAAAAAATGAAGTTTCTATGATAACTGTGTGTTCCCAAAAACGTGGTGCTGTATGCGAATCATTGGAGGACGTTTGAGCAATAGTTCAAAGTGAACTATTATACAAGCACGATTATGGTAATATCTTTGCATCGAACTCTTTAAATATATGGCCGTGCTTTGCAGGTTTGTCAGTACAGCACAGTGGCAGGTGCTGCAAATGGAGCGGTGAACCATACAGCCAACAGTACTGCCGATGCTACTGCGCAAGCTCCCTTTAACTGCAGCATCACCGTCCCTGTTCCATTCCTCGCTGTACCCTCCAATGCTGTGCTGCCTGATGGGGAAGGGAAGGCCAGCAATCAGATGGGCAAAGAGGAAGCTGGCACAGCTGTGGTCATTCGGG
>Ga0307945_1004010_pt1 | contig 11939 bp, 14 predicted proteins | sample OrgLakmetagen228_FD_201818 | JGI IMG/M metagenome (GOLD analysis project Ga0307945, IMG submission 201818) | Saline water microbial communities from Organic Lake, Antarctica - #228 | ecosystem: Environmental > Aquatic > Non-marine Saline and Alkaline > Saline | place: Antarctica: Organic Lake...
TTGGATTGGGTGCCCCCTCCATCTACGTGGAATACCACAGGCGCTCAGCAGTAGCACTCGTAACAAGCCTAGAAGACCCTTCTGAACGTCACCAATCTGTGATGACCATGCATCTCCTGACCCACCAGGTCGCCAAACTCAAGGCCCTTGCCACTACATTCCTTTTCAGAAGAGAAGGAACGTCGCTACCAATAAAACGGCAACTCAACCTACATATGCGAGCACGTCAACTTGCTTGCATCCACGCCAGCAAGCTCCACTTAGCCCTGAAAGGAGACAGCATAATAGTGGACGATCTCAGAAGTCACCTCCGCCCGAAAGTCCCCCCCCCCAACATTAGCCACCCTCATCAATTGCATTACCAAACCGCTTATGGACCTAGGCATAACTGGCTTCCATGACCTCAGCTAACGAAAAATAAATTGTCTCTGGGAAACAATTCAAAAAGCACATCATAGCCCTAAATAGGCTTGCTGCCATTGCTAATCTGCCTGGAACACAAGAGCTAAGCCCAACATCAATTGCACAAATAATCCAGAAAGGAATCCAAAACAGTCTATCCTACTTATTTACCGCAAAATAAACAACTCCTCCTTCACAGGTCTCCTAGACACACACATTAACACATCGGCTCTCGAAGAGGTGCCCCCCAATCCCGCAAACACCCAAACCCAGCAAACTCTACCCATCTACACAACACCCCCACCACAGCCACGCTCAGCAACACACCACAGGCACCCCATTACAGACAACTTAATCAGAGGCCCACCACCTACACACACACACACACACACACACACACACACACACACACAGATCCATCAACAAGTAATGGACACCCCAACCAATCCTCTGTTTTTGACACACCAAACTTAGAGCCGCAAACATCCCCTGCCTCCTCTATAATCACAACCGAACCTCGAACAGAAACTCAAGGTCACGTTAACGTACATAAACCTTCATTTTTAGAAGAAACTACCCCCCAATGTACAGAATCCAATGCTCGACCCAGGAAACGCACAGCACATGGCAACATATCCCGCACTGAGGAGCTTCCCCAAACACAACACTCCCTCGCCACAACGGTGGAAGGGCCTCCACCTTCACCACGAACGGAAATCCCACTCTCACAACCCTACTCACAAAGGGTATCCAACCAAACAAAAAGGAACCACAACTCTATAAGCACATCGCCAATACCACTGCCACAAACTACTGCTATTACTTGCCTCTCTGACCCTGCACCCACTAATCAACTGGCCGCTCTCTCCCAAGACCAACAAGCAAAGCGTACACGGCATACACAAGATACCCTCCCCAGTACCAGAAAGAGGACACGCAGCCAATTAGAAAGTCAGCAACGCCCCTGACTCAAATCATAGACACTGTTGCATTAGCTAAGCTCACAAATAGAATTCAGCCTACTGAACAACCTACAAACAGTCAGCCAAACAAACGCACCACACGCTCACAAATCACTAGCCACAACCACCATGCAACACAAGCGTCCATCCACACAAATAACCTTTGAGATTTCAGACCACCCAGCATAATCATCCCAGCGCAGACCCCAAAGGAAAAGAAGATGTGAGGTCCTCGATATACCCCATAACCTCCCAGTTCAAACCTGACCCCCTTGCGCACCACGCATATTCAACAAGAACTCTGGACTTACAAGAAGGATAAGGCTTTTTAAATGACACCCACAGAGGCCATCAACACACTCTACTATGATAATATGGACATCCTACACATAGATAATTGGAGGTTCTTCACCCCCAAGAAAAGAGACAGAATTGGGACACCCCAAAGACAGAAACAATACCACACTTACTATGCCCCTATGAACATTGAAGAATGGACCATACCCCTCTTTAAATCAGTTGGACTAGTGCCCAAATCCAGTAAGAATATTGCCCGGAGCCAAATTAAGTGCGCAAGCTGTGAAGTTTGCTCCTACCATCTAGGACTTGAATCTCCAGACCTCTCCCTACCTTTTAAAGACATGTACATCTGTGACGTCTGCAACCGTACCTATCACTGGCAATGCTTGCTTAAAACAAGCTGCTGCAACGCCACTGAAAGGGAAGCTATTGATGCCAATGATTCATGGGCCTGCCCTGCCTAACCCTGTATCAATCTGAATCAAAATGAAAAGGAAAGCCGCATCTTCCGCTCTCAGAAAAGATAGATTGTGGAAGTCTCATGGAACCCAACCTGGGAGCCAGAAGAACTACAAAACACGTATGAAAGCTTCAAGCAGAGCCTCAATAAGTTTGAAGAGCATATATATCGCCGCACCAAACTTGTCTCAGCCTGCACCAGATGAATACCTAAATGATCTTCAAAAACAAGGTTTCTCTGCCATCCAAGAGGACAATGCGTACCAACCCTAAATGTCGATCTTCGGAACAAAGTTAGCTTTGACATCCAACCCACCAACCCACAGGCTGACATCACGGCCACAGGGCATTTTAAGTACTGGATCACAACCATTGATCTCATGGAGTATCAAGAATATAGTACCCTATCCTCCCCAGATGACACTATGCTTCCTGGTACTCCAGTAGGGCTTTTCCTTAATTAATGTGGGGAGTGGTTTTCACTGCCTGCGTAGTTTTTCTTTTGTTTTCACAAACCCGATGGTCTTGGCAAAATAGTAGGACATGCACCTCGTTCTGGACATGATCATTTTCACCAGGGCACTGGTCACGTACACGAGAAAGTGCCTCCTTTCAGCCACCGCTGCTGCCTCCAGTTTCAAAGTATCATATGATGCGCATGCAAGCGGAATTTGACTGGCGTAAGTGTGTAAACAAGTGGTCACAGTCAGCGCGAGGATAGCGTAAAGGTGTGCGAGGGGGACTACCGCCGGCGGCCGGCAGAATGGTAACAATGCACAGGGATTTCTTCATGCGCCAGATTGTTTGCAAGTTTACAAGTTTTACAAGTTAAGCCATCTGTCAAAACGTGCGACCTAAAGTAGAGTTATAATGCCATGGTGTAAAAACTTCCGGTGCCGGCACGGATTAGGAAAGAACACTGTTGCCGTAATACTTAGGAAGGTACCTAGGAAGTAAGCGGTGTCAAAAACGGAGTAGATGGCGCCCTTCATTCAGAAAGTTTGCCTAGTCTCTGCCAGCGAGCCGCAAATGAAAATTGGGTCAGTGAAAATGAGGGGCATGAGTAGTCTCCGTGTCGTGCAAATTCCCGCTCTTTTGCTAGGAAGCAGCCTTCAGGTGTACCTGTACAGGCCGAACGGCTCAAATACTTTGAGACAGAATCTGTAACGGTACCTATAGGAATGCAACTCCTAATCATCTTACATCTCGAGTATGCCTTTTACAACGCACTGCTACAGAATCGAACACAGCAAAGCTTCTGATATCTTGGGCAGTTTCATTTTGTCCTCCTCATCCTCCTTGTCAAATTAAAGGGAGGTCAACTGTGCTCGTCTGTGAGAGCACAAGTTTAAATCATGAGTTTAAATGCATTGATGATGTCTAGATTTCTCGGTTGGATCAAAATAAAAACACCAGTTAAAAAGAATTGCGCCTCACAGCCACCCGTCTTTTGCAATGGGTTAAGTAAAAAATAGGAAATATTCCAGGGGGAGAGGGGCGGAAAGAGCTTTGTTTCAGTATCCTCTCCCTGGAATATTTCTTACTTTTTATATAACCCATTGCGAAAGACGGGAGGTGCTGGTTTTGTCTGTGTGAGGCACCTTTTTAAACTGGTATTTTTTGAATATTCCAACCGAGAAATCTAGATTGCGTATTTCCCCTCCATATCTTCGACGGTTATAAATTTTGACCACATTTTGACCGTGGTCAAAACTAGGAAACAAAAATTGTGCACACTCGAAGAGCACTCGAGGAGCATGTGAGCTTGACATAGTGGGTGTGAGGCACGGCCAGATGGCTTCTACCTCTGGGGACCCCATCGAGCAGAGCACTAAGCAAAACTACAAAATCAACCAGTTGTACATACGCCAGGTGAGGTGCAGCACAGTAGGTTTGTGCTGTGCGAATTGGGGTCCCTCACGCTCCTTCACTCCGCTCCTGTGCGTGCAGGACTTTGATGCCTGCCTTGAGTTGATAGACAAGGTGCTAGAAGACACTCACAACCTGTGCGAGTTTGGCCTGTATGTCAAGGCCCTGATCAAGCGCCAACAAGGTGGGCAAGAACCATGGCGCTCCCAGCTTTCCTGTGATGTGGAGGCGGATGTGTGCTTCCTGTTGCTTGTAAGTAGAATTGACGGTAGTGCCAGGAGCGTTTTCCCACAGGTCTCCTCCCTCCTCGCTCGTCCACTGCCGCGCAGGTCACATTCAGGAGTCCTTAGATTTCTTTCAGCAAGCTACAGCTTTGAACCCACAAAATGTGGCTAACCTGAAGCAGGTGAGCAATACGTTGAGCTTGTTGGTGCATAAGGGCATGTAGCTGGACCTGGGCACCAAATGGATGACTGTAGTAACCTTGGTGTGTCGATACGCTCAGGTGGGGAGGTCCTTGGTGTTGCTCGGAAAGCACAAGGCCGCCATTGAGATGTATGAAGAGGCCCAAAAGATGACTGCACCAGACTGGGAAATTATGCACAACAAGGGCTTGTGTCTCGTACATCTCAAGCGCTTTGACAAGTAAGTGCCAATTATTAATTCCTGCCAAAAAGTAATGCTAGGGTTGGCCAGAACCATATATTTACGTTGTATTTATGGTATTTCTTGCAGGCAAATTTCATCAAATGCACGGTCATATGCGGCGTATATATATATACGGTTCTGGCCAACCCTAAGTATTGCTAATTCAAACAAATGTACACAAATGTGTATATACACATATACAAATGCATAGGGTTGGCCAGAGCCATTTATACGGTGTATAAATGGTACTGATTGCAGGGATTTTATCAAATATACGGCATGGTTCTGGCCAGCCCTACAAATACACATGCCGATACAAATACACACACGAACACACATACGCTCACATTCACACTCACTCGCACATACATGCGCATGTGCACACACATACGCAATTGCAGCCATGCAGCGCACTTATACACGCACACTCCCTACAACAAAAATTGCATGCACAATCGCACAATCACGATAAAGCTGCATTGGTTGTGCAGGGCCATTGAGTGCTTCCGTGTGGCCTTGGACATCCAGCCGCATGACTCCACTTTCATCCAGATGGGCAAGGTCAGTACATAATCTATACTTACATTCTAGCAAGATAGATAGTAGAGTAAGAATAAGAGAGAGAGAGAGAGAGAGAGAGAGAGAGAGAGAGATATGTAGCAACCGCCTGCTATTTTCTTTGTGCGCCTTTCCATTCTACCCGTCACGTTGCTTTTTGTGTAAACCACACTATTGCACAAACCAGGGTTGTTCAGTTCAAGGCTCGGCCAGAAGTTTGGGTTCGCGAACTTTCACGCATTTTAACAAAATTAAAAAGTGCCGTTCGGAGTTCGGTCAAAGTTCAACGAGCTATTAAGAGTTCGTCAAACTTTACAGCATGCGTCTGTCAAATTTGCAAGGGACAGCAGCCCCCCACAGTTCAATCCCACTCTTTCCTTGCAGTAAAATGTGTGTTCAATGATTTATATGTGAAATATGATCTGTAATCTGTATTAGGCCAGGAAGTTTCCTTGGTCTTAAGGCCAAACCTGTCACACATTTCTCAACTGCTAAATAATATATACAACGCAGCACTTGCACTGCACCTGAAGGTTCTCCTTTTTCTGCTCTACAATGATGGCATGGTCCCATTCTGGCCCCTTTAATTCCTTATAAATATTTATAACATACACACTTAATTGGGAAGATTTAAAGGTGGGGGAAGAAGCCCAAGGGCCCGTTTCCCAAAATTGCACATCAAACCCTTAAAACAGTTCGAGGGTTCTAGAACTTTCGCGAGCTTAATCGAACCCTTGCTCCCAAACTAACGAACTGAACAACCCTGGCACAAACACACCCAAACACACACACACACACACACACAAATCAATTGATTTGTGGCAGTGTGCTGCTTGCAGCAGCCCCCTGGGATAGGATCCCTTGCTGTTGTGTAACTGAAGCCTGCTTTGGTAGGCATAGGGACAGTGCCGACACTGAGGGCCACCTCTGCCACATCCTGTGCTCATTCCTACCGTCCTTATGCTTGATCTTGCTTTACGTCATCTGCTGCTGGTCCATGCAGGTCTTCTCCCTCACGCACGACTTCCAGGCTGCTATAGATATATACAGTGAAGCGCTGCAGCACTCACCCGAGAACACAGAGATCCTGACCACCCTTGGCATCTTGTATTTGAGGGCCAACGAAACCGAGGTGGCCTTTTCGAATTTAGGCAATTCCTTGTGCCATGACCCAAAAAATGCCCGCACCATCCTCGCCGTGGGTTCAATGATCCAGGTAAGACAAAAACAAAGGAAAGCAGGGAAAGCAACTACAACAACAAAGAGTCACCGTTTTCCTAGGCTAGGCTTGAATCCTCTTTTAAAGCAGGCATGGAGTCATTATTGGGTAAAGGCTATTGGTCCAGACTTTTTGTGGGATGCGCTGCTTTACTGTTTCAAGCATGTATACATACATATTCTATCAGAGAAAAGGGATTGGCAGGGAGAAGAAGCAAGAAGGGGTGATTCCTGTTGCATAAGATGCTGCTCTCATAGAGCATAGAAAGGAACACACACAGTTAAACACCACTCCTTACATGAATTAATAGTAAGCGTAGTCTCCTGTGTTAACTAATCCAATTTCAAGTGGAGTCATATATCATCAAGTTCAAGCATCAGCTTGTTCTTCTGCAAACGAATTAGTAATCTTTTGTGAGCTTTCCGGATTTTCAGAAATTTCCCTGCGCCCTCCTCTTTGTTGGCGTGCACCCTCACCGCCCACACTGCCTGCTTCTTCAGCTTCTCCGTTTTTTCACTGGCTTCCTTTCACCCCTGTAGGACCACTCCGACATGGACACAGCATTGCTGAAGTACCGGGTAGCAGCGGTGTACACGCCAAACTCACCTCAGCTCTGGAACAACATCGGGATGTGTTTTTTTGGGAAGCAGGTGCAGGCAGAGCCCGTGCGCCTGTTAGCGTGCAGCACCTGGTTGTGGGTGTGGGTGGATGTGGATGTGGGTTGGGTGGGTGGTTGCATACGAGTGTGGGTGGGTGGTTGCATATGAGTGTGCGATCCGTGTAAGATGTGTGGGTTGGCTTGTACACTCTTCTAGGGTTGGCCAGAACGTATATAGATGGCGTATATTGCAGATTATCCCTGAGGTGAAGACCGTATATACACTGTAGGTATATACAACTCTGGCCAACCCTGCACATTTCGTCTCTAAGGACTTTGCTAAGTTTTGCTAGGTTTTGAGTGCACTAGGACCTGGCCAACTTACTCTTCTCATTCCTTTGTAATGTGAATACCTGGTGTAAAATAATTAAACCAACGCTAAAACAAACCAATCTTTGCTGCAATTTCTGCCTTGTTGATCATATGCCTTTGCACACTTTAAACCAAGGACCACCTCTGTTGCTCGCAGCGATGTATTGCAGCCATTGCATGCTTGAAGAAAGCATTGTACCTGGGCCCCTTTGACTGGATCATTGCGTACAATTTGGGTTTGGTAAGTTTAAACTGACTCCAATATTGCGTATTGGACTACTGGACTAAAGTATGCCGGTAGAACAATGTCCTATTCAGCAGCAGCAGCTCTCAAGTCCACGTGTTTTTGCTCATTATTTCATGTATGATGATATTACTTTTTTAGCGACCGATAGTGTTTGACTTAGGTGGGAAGGCATTAAACGGTTTTTCACACTCGTTTTCCTTGCTTCCTTTGCACTTTATGTGTTTTTGTATGTGTGTGTTGATCAAGGTGGCTGCTTTTTGCTTCCCCCTCAGGTGCACCTCAACACTGGGCAGCCTGCTTCAGCCTTCCACCATCTTTCGGCGTCGATCAATCTCAAGCCAGGCTTTGCTCACAGGTACAGTTTACAGAGGGTTTGCAGATGAAGCCATCAGTCAAAACGTACGACTGCTAGGCTGCGTATGTAAAACGGTAAAAATTTGTGATGATTGTTGTTGTAGCACCAGAGCTCACAGGTACTGACTGCCATGCAGCCATGTATATATACATAGGGTGGGCCAGAACCATATATTCATACGTATATACGGTGTGGTGTGCATACGGTATTTTAAGCAGGGAAATCACCATACATATGGTCATATACGGTGTGTGTATACTGTTCTGGCCGACCCTGTATATACAGCAGTTTATGTGCATCAGCATTGTACAGCTAGCGCTGGTTATTTCGTGTACCTCTGAGTTTCTTGGAGTTGTGCTCCCTACTGTGCGTTCTTTCACAGGCAAGCATGCTCTTGTGTGCACTTTCCACAAAGAACAAAGCTCTTGTGTGCACTGCATGCTCTTGTGTGCACTTTCCACAAGAACATTATGCACGTACACGCACGCATGAACACGTAAGCTCACACTGACTTTTCCCCCCACACGTGCAAACATAAATGGCACATGCAAACAGCTATATGTACCTGGCAATTGCGCTCTCACAACTGGGAGACGTCGACAATGCGTGCCTGTCGTACGAAAAGGCCATCAAACTGGCTGACACCCCCGGGGAGCCCGTCTTTCACCTGAACTATGGTGCGGTTTCTATGTCGATTGTTTGTGAATAGTCTGTTGTCGCAATTTTTGCAGTGGGGGGGGACTTGTGCCCTTTTCTCTGCGTGTTACCCTTAAAGCTACCCTTGCGTTTTACCCGTGAAGCGATCAATTACAGATGACATGAAGCCTCTTTGTTGCAATGTCATTACTCCATTGTGTGTATGAGACAGTGCAAAACCTTCTTACGTCACATGTGCTTGCATGTCCTCCTTATTAATTGCAGGTTCTTTGAACAGGTCTTTTTTAAGCACAAGCACCCTCAGCCTGCACTTATTTCAATCGTATGTTCGCAGCTATAACGCTTGCCAAGGCAGGCTTCCTTCACGAAGCCAAGCCTCAAGTAATGGCATTCCGCATGCTGTATACGGAGATGAACAAAACCAGCAAAGCGTCGCCGGATTTGGAGCTCGTTAAGCAGGCAGACGCGGTGGAGGCATTGCTGGAGCAAGGTGTTTGAGTGAGCTGTGTCTTTGGGATGCCATATGACGAGACGACGAGACGCGTGCTTGTTTGTACAATAGAGAAATGACGCTTCCAGTTGGAAGCAAGCGGTTGCCAAAGCCTCACTTGTACCATAATTTGGTAGACTGTATACACCAGAAAAACTTAATCAGATAAAGCGGACTGGCTATCACCTGATTTTTTGTTCATTATGAGCTTTCTGTTCATGTGCCCACAGTCTCCCTTTGAGCTTTCTAAACTGCATCGGTGATTTGCACTCTTGGTGGTTTGAATTACTCCACGGTGGCCACCGTAGGTAGCACACTCCTTCAAACAAGGAAGGTCTCCGCAGTTCCTTGGTTTAGTTTGTGGGCTCAAGTGATTTGTGGGCTCAATTATGTGCCTGTGGGCGCAAACTGCAAATAATAAGCGGACTCCTGTTCGGATCTATTGGTCTGAAGCATACAAGCAGGTGGCACCGCCAATTTCATTAGATTTAAATTTACAAGGGGGACCTTAAGCCAGACGGCACACGACCAATCTCATTAACAGGTCATGCAAGAAAAGGTGCTCAGATGAAGTACAGCCTTCAGTAGAACCATTACTACTAATAATGGTACGAGCAGCACCAACCATGAGGCATAAAAAAAAAAAAAGAGCAATGAACAATAAACGCCTAGCGTGTCGCGCGACAGTGCAGGGAGGCGCGTGGGCTATGTCACATGGCCAGATACAATGTTAGACATGTTTTCAACAAAAGGGCCCAAACATATCGAGATAAGTATCAGACCCCATAATCACGCTGTTACGGACAGCACAAATGATTACAATGGTTACAATGGGGGGTGACCTTCGACCAGTTTGTTAGGCTGATCAGCTGCTGACTGGTCTCGGCCAGCCTTTCAGATCAAATTTAGGGCGCCCTCAAACCAAGAAAGGCCTCCAAGATGGATAAGCCATCCAGCAGAGGAGTGAGCGCTCTCCGCTCATACTCGTGTGTCTATCTGCTAGTGCTACTACTCGTCTTTGGTTGGCTGCCACACCACTGTCCCTTCCCGGAGCTGGGACCGTTTACTCAGACATTCTCGGTCTTATCGTGTTAAATGTTAATATGATTAGGCGAGTAACAGTATCAGCCAGTGACCTTACACGGTACAGGGTCTCGTAAGGATTCCCTCTACTGGTACCCTTCTGTGAACTTCGCTGCTAAACTTGACCATACTAGACGTGCCCTTTCCAGTACTATTATCAACTCTCATCAGGAGCCGGCTTCAGGCCAAGCCTGCAACCCTCCTGATCCCCATTGATTTTTCCTTTCCTTCTCGCGGTGAGCTTTACGGTACTCAATACCAAAGTGGCTCCTTTTCCTTAATTACTAATGCGGGGAGTAGCTTTTACTTCATACGTAGTTTTTTCTTTTTCTTTTCACGGGTCTTCCCGGAGCTGCAAGGAAGGCCGCTTTTGTTATTAAGGAAAAAGATGATCGAGCCTACCGCCAGTAGCATATTGGCACCCTTGTCATACAAATGTATAGGAGGGATTCATGTGTGTTCATGAATGCAGCAGGAAAATTGTCAGCATTGACACAAATTAGTGTATGCTGAGTAAGTTGTTATGTCATGAAGATAAATGGTTTATTTAGCAGCAGTCAGCAGAGCGGGCAGAAGGACGACCGCAAGCAGCCATTTCCAAATTGCGTGTTTCACAGCAGTTTTCCTCTGCTGCCTTTATGCGACAACAATAAAATGCAAGCACTGCCTTTAATTTGAGAGCTTGTAACGTGTTGCACGCCCGCCCTCGCCCAGTTGGTGCTTAGCCCACTTTGAGGCTGCTAACTGTGCTGTTGACACTGGAGAAAAGTGAATGATCACTTCACCTGATCTACCTGTGCTTTGGTGCGCTCGTGCTTTGGCGTGCCTTCTTGGGACGATGCTCAGTTCTTCAATCTATAACAGACATTGTGAAATTTTCAATTGCATGTTACTTTTTATGGTGAATCTCACGTCCGTGGCTGGTCGAAAAAAGAGAAAAAGACCATAAGAGCCAGAAAGAGTCCAGTCAGTTAAATTCAGTGAATGGTGAAATGACGTAAGCCGACGTAAAAGGAAATATTAAATTCGGGATCATGCAAGTCGTGCAGATCTATAACCTCGTATTTCGGAATTTCCTAGATTAATCGAATCTCATAAAAAATCTTGTCTTCGAAATCTTATCAAACAATAACTATATTACGTTTATCTTGTGTTGCCTGTGCAACTTCCAATGTCCTCCTCCATGGATCACGCCTGCTTGGTGTACATCATGACTCATGAGTCATGATGTGCACCAAGCAAACACGCCAAAAAATGTAACCGGGGCGTCAAACGGGGCACGGACGGCAACCCTGGTCTTGCCTCATACTATCCAGCTCTCAGCACCACTTGCTACACTGCGCCTACTTGCTTGTAGGGTTCCTCCTGTAGGGGGATGGCAGGGCCCAGGCATGGCAGCAGGTAAAGAAAACCGATTCCGCTTTCGACATTCACGTTTGCCAGCAGATCTGTATTTCCCTCAGATCTATGCATCAGTCAGAAATCCCGCGTGACCAAGATTGTGTCAGCAGCACACTCAGAAGTAATGCATACAATGTGCCAATTATTCAACGTTCCATTATCCTTGCATACCCACACGCACACGCACACGCACACGCACACGCACACTCACACGCACATGCACATGCACACGCACACGCACACGCACACGCACACGCACACGCACACGCACACGCACACGCACACGCACACGCACACGCACACGCACACGCACACGCAC
>Ga0307945_1004016_pt1:0-5000 | contig 11932 bp, 17 predicted proteins | sample OrgLakmetagen228_FD_201818 | JGI IMG/M metagenome (GOLD analysis project Ga0307945, IMG submission 201818) | Saline water microbial communities from Organic Lake, Antarctica - #228 | ecosystem: Environmental > Aquatic > Non-marine Saline and Alkaline > Saline | place: Antarctica: Organic...
GAGGAGACGGCGAGGCTGGTCTCCTGATATCCATGCATAACCAACACAGGTCGCCAGACCCGACAAAAATTGAGAGAGCCACTGCAACGAGTACAGTGGCTCTATTTTATTTTATTATTATTTTTCTTGTGGTGGTTCTGGTGCTCTTGCATAACTGTGTCTTGTAGTGTCTTGTAACCTTTTTTCCCTTCTGATACTGTTGGACCTCTCTGACTGACTTTTTGGATTTAGGGGATTGAATTTCTTCTCAATCAGCACTTAATAGGACTGCATTGCCTGTTTTTGTTGTAACAACAAACTTGTTCTTAACTGATTTCCTTCTAGGAGGTTCTCAGCAGATCACTAGGGAATAACTCAGGGATCAGTGGAAGTTTAAAGTAGGTGCAGGTATCAGCTAAATTTTAATCCTATACACGTCTTTGATCTGTTCGAGTGGGCTGACGTTTTTTGTCTCTCTCCCAGTTCTACTGTCATTGACTCAAGGCTTGGACACATTGGAGGACACATGAACTACTTTATCCTCAAAATTTATGTGCACGGCTCAGTTACCTATCCCAAGGCTGTGGAAATTAGGTACAAAAGAACAGGATGTCTGCAACTAATGGTGCATGCTCTTGCTCTCCAGTAGCTGCAATTGTGCTTCAGCGATACTGAATTTAATAGATTGAGCATAAAATGTAACACTCTTCAACCAGGACACTGTTCGACTATCGATACGCACCACCCTACTCGCCATGAGGTTCTTACTCAATCTGGCGACAAAAGGTTCTGGAGAGAGCCAATCTTATCTAAGCTGTAAGGCTCTCAGTTCTTCCAGGAAAGCATAGGCCCTAGACACTTCGTGACCTAGGGTCCTATATTTAGGGTCCTAAGAGGGACTTTTCATATAAAAGAGAGCTCTCACATTAAATTAACATGGGGCCATACTTGGCCACCGCCGTTTATCAAATAAACAAGGACACACGCGCCGTGACCGATATTGGACAGCGTGACATATAAAGGCAAAAGGAACGAACTGATTAGGAGTTAGAGTGCGATCTATTTCAGACTCTTATGAGATCACAGCAAATCAGCTTCCGTCCGAACAAGCACGTGCTTGAACGCCTGTAAGCACAGAGAACAAGGCTGGTAGGAATTATTTTTTGTGCATTCTGAAGCAGAACGAAAGGTGACTGAGTTATGTCATCATGATTCTAAACGCGCACAAGTACGCACGCAACACACACACACACACACACACAACACACACACACATACACATTGCTTTAAAGACTACTGACAGGTTATTAGCACAAAAATACCTCCAAAGGAGATGAGAAGGTCTAGACCAGTCTTACCAAGGACAGACTCTGGCTGGGTTGATGGCTCAGGATAGTCCATGCAGCAGCAGCCACCACCACTTGAGCAGGAGACATCGCGCCCACCACCTGCTAGTTTCAAAGCGTGCAGGAAATTAAGTGCAGCAGCAGCCACCACCACTCGAGCAGGAGACATCGCGCCCACCACCTGCTAGTTTCAAAGCGGTGCAGGAAATTAAGTGCAGCAGCAGCCACCACCACTTGAGCAGGAGACATCGCGCCCACCACCTGCTAGTTTCAAAGCGGTGCAGGAAATTAAGGACGAAGCGGTCCTTGCGGGCAAAAGAACATGCATCCACACAGTTATTGACAGCAAGACCCTGCATAGGTCAAACTGTTCGGTAGTCTATGCCCTATTTTTGGGGTTGGCCAGTACCATGTATATATATACGGTGTACATACGGTATATTTGGCAGGTACACCACCAATTATACAGTCATATACGGTGCATTTATTTAAAGCATCTGGCCAGAACTACCTATTTCCTGTGCAGTGACACCATAGAGCTCGAACCAGCAGGAAAGAGGCGCAGTGAATTTTTTCCGTGCTGGAGGCAACGCACGTGCACTGGCGTTTTCCCTGATTCACCGCAGGGCAGAAGCCCTGACAGAGCAGCCACTTGCTTCTGGGTATTGGTTGCATCGGTACGTCTCATAAGTAGGGTTGGCCAAAACCGTATATATACACTGTGTATGACCGTATATTTGGTGAGTTCCCTGCTGATTACCCCGTATATACACCGCATATATATATGGTTCTGGCCAACCCTACTCACAAATAAACCCACCTGCAGCACGTAGCATGGGTGCGTCTGGCTATTGCAAAGCAGAGGCCCTCTAGGCCGAAACCTTTTGTTCTTAGTTGTTCATTGCATCAGTTGGCCTAACAATCACACCCACCTGCAGCACGTAGCATGTGTGCGTCTAGCTACTGCAAAGCAGAGGCTTCCTAGGCCGAAACCTCAGGCCGAAACCTCTTGTTCTTGGTTAAATGCATCAATTTGTCTCACAACCACACCCACCTGCAGCATACTTGCATCCAGCTTTTGTAAGGAAGAGGCCCTGTCTGATAGCCACTGCTTACGGTCTCGCAAAGGTACCTGCGAATTGTGCAATGTGTATTTGTGTGTTTGTTTGTGTGTGTCTATGTCTTTTGTGTGTGTGTGTGTGTTCGTTTGTGTTTGTCTGTGTCTTGTTTGTGCGTGTGCTTGTGTGCTTATGCATGTATGCGTGGACGAGTGTCAGACGTTTGCAATACCGGAAGGAGTGCTGTCTTGTATAGAAGATGCAGATGTTTCTGACACATAAATACACAGTACATATGAGGTGTGACATTTACAATTCAGGATACTGTAGCACGCATCTTCCTTACCAGGGCACATGCTCCAGCAACCACTTCAAGCTGACCCAAAGCTTGGGCCACTACCTTGGAGGTTATCACTGCATTCAGTTCAGGAACAGAGAAACGCTTCAACAACTGCTTCAGCTTAGGCCACTGCTACCTTGGAGGTCACCAATGCATTCAGTTTAGGAACAGAGAAACGCTTCAACAACTGCTTCAGCTTAGGCCACTGCTACCTATGAGGTCACCACTGCCTTCAATGGAAGAACAGAGAAACGCCTGAACAGGCCTTTAGCTTGGGCCACTATATATATGAGGTCACCACTGCCTTCAATGGAGAACAGAGAAACGCATGAACAGGCCTTTAGCTTGGGCCACTATATATATGAGGTCACCACTGCCTTCAATGGAAGAACAGAGAAACGGCCCAACGCCTGACTCAGCTAAGGCCACAACCTATGAGGTTACCATTTCCATCAGGAGCAATATGTAAAAGAATTTGAGCACTTTACACAAACTGATCCAGAGCCTGACCAGACACTCACTAGCACACTCACGCACACGCTCACGCACACGCACACGCACACGCACACGCACACGCACACGCACACGCACACGCACAAACATGCGTACAACAGCACTTGCACACACAAACACACATTCACACACATACACCCACGCACATGCAAACACACAACGTAAACATACGCACAAGCCCACAAGCAATCACACACACACCATACCTTTGGCTGCCTTCTGTGCGTCGGGCGTCTCTGTTGCGCTGCTGGCTTGCTGGGCAGCGGCGTCAGCTGTTTGGCCCAAGCTCTGAGGGGACAAAATGTCCCACACTTGTTGGGGCACTTCAGAGGGAGCAGCACGTTGCCACCTGTGTGTGCACTTGTGCGCACGTGTGCGTGTGATCCTGTGCGTGCGTGCTTGTATGCTTGTCTGCGTTTGTGTGTGTGTGTGCATGTGTGTATGTGTGTGTTTGAGTGTGTGTTTGTGTGAGTGTGTGTGTGTGTGCGTGTGTGTGTAAGCTTATGCGAGTTTCAAGTTCACCTAGCCTGTCTGAGGCATAATTTTGGTTCCGACAGGTGTGCGTTCTTTTTTGCATGGGTGCGAATATACACATGTGTGTGTGTGTGTGTGTGTGTGTGTGTGTGTGTGTGTGTGTGAGAAATTTAAGACTGATCACCTTGAGGGCAAGTATTACAGAAGTTTCGGAATGTGTCTTGTATGCAAGTGTATATATATTATGTGAATAATATGTGTATGTGTGTGTTTTTATGTGCTCCCTATGCATGTGTGTATGTGTGATCCCTGTGCATGTATGTGTGTGATTGTGTGTGTGTGTGTGTGTGTGTGTGCTCCCTATGCATGTGTGTATGTGTGTGTGTCTGTGTGCTCTCTATGCATGTGTGCGACCTTGACCTCACCTCACTAACGCTTCCTTGAATTCAGAAGCAGGAGTGCGGATCCGCACAGGCCCAGCCTTCACCACTTCCTGTGTACGTGCATGTGTAATGATTGTGTGCGTACTTATGTATATGTGTGTGTTTGTGTTTGTTTGTCTGTGCGTGTGTGTATGAGTGTGTGCGCGTGTGTGTAGATGTATGTATGTTTGTGTTAGTGTGTGTATGTATGTATGCACATGTGTGTGTTTGTGTGTGTATGTGTAAGTGCGTGCGTGTGTGTTTGTGCGTGTGTATAAATAGAGTGACGTGCCGCCCGCCCAAATTTCAACCCGACGAGGGCTCACTTTTTTTGTGATTTCCCTTTTTTCACGCCTTCATTGCCTGTCTGTGCAACCCAGAAGGCCTTTGTCCATGTGTCCAATTCCTTCTGCACAAAGCTGTGCAACCCTGAAGACCTTTGCACAAAGCTGCACTGCCTTCAATGTCAGAACCTACCAAATGCCGCACAACAGTCCAGGCATCGATTTCACAATACGCAAAGACGCTTCAGTCCTCCAGGCCATATTCTGCATGCCTTTGTCCCTGCCAGAGCCTCTAAAAATCCATTCAAGTTTGTAACTTCGCTGTAAATAAAATTTCATAACAGTGGCCGAAAATCCCTCCTCGTCGGTCTCCATGCAGCCACAGGAAATCACGGCGCATGATAATTGCACATTTCCTGAACGGAATTAAGTAAGAATGGAAAAAATTAAATTCGGCAATTTGACGCCGTCACAACGTGCCGCTCTCCAGCCCTTCTCGTCGTCAAAAGTCCGACCCTCACAGCTCGCCGCGAAACTCGGCAGACCTCGGCAGGGTCGCCCGTAGACATTTACAATCATATTCT
>Ga0307945_1004016_pt1:10000-11932 | contig 11932 bp, 17 predicted proteins | sample OrgLakmetagen228_FD_201818 | JGI IMG/M metagenome (GOLD analysis project Ga0307945, IMG submission 201818) | Saline water microbial communities from Organic Lake, Antarctica - #228 | ecosystem: Environmental > Aquatic > Non-marine Saline and Alkaline > Saline | place: Antarctica...
TGTATGTACGGTATTTTCGGCAGGGAAATTACCAAATATACTGTCGTATACGGCATACATATATACGGTTCTGGCAACCCTACACAGCAGTATACACGTTGTTCATCGTTCATACCATACTCCAGCACAAGTGCCCAAGAGCCGCCCATGTACCATCATGGGCATCCATTTACCCCAATCCCATACAAACTTGTACACACTACACACACACACACACACACACCAAGAACCCCAAAATCTCATCCACACACACACACACACACTCAAACACACACATATGTCACACCCACTCATGCATGTGCGTACGCATCAAGGCTTACCATTTGGCACGCAGCATTAGGTGCTCACACACCTCCCCCGCTAGCACACGCACACGTGCCTCCACGTCATCAGCAAGCGCACCCTCCTGCGTCATCAATGGCAGGGGTGCGCGTGTGTGTGCATGTGTTTGTGTATGCACGTGCACGTGCACAACTGCGCATGCGCACACGCAGGACGGAAAAGTAGGGTCGCAATAGTATTGAAACAGTGTCATCTGCGCTGTGCTAAGGTTGCCTCACACCATACACACACACACACATGCACACACAAGCACACACACACACACATACGCACACACGTGCGCACACATGCACATATACACCACACTTACCCGGGGTACAATGGACAGCTGCTTTAGCAACCGCACGAGGTTGATGTGAGAAAGATGAACTACTTGAGGTGGCCTGCATGCAGTGCAATATGGGAACACAGCAGACATCGTGTGCTTGTAATGTCACATAGAAGTGTGCAGCAGACATCGTGTGTTTGCAATGTTACATAGAAGTGTGCAGCAGACATTGTGTGTTTGCAATGTTACATAGAAGCGTGCAGCAGACATCGTGTGCTTGCAATGTTACATAGGAGCGTGCAGCAGACATCGTGTGCTTGCAATGTCACATAGAAGTGTGCAGCAGACATTGTGTGTTTGCAATGTTACATAGGAGCGTGCAGCAGACATCAAGTGTGTGCAATGTTACATAGAAGTGTGCAGCAGACATCAAGTGTTTGCAATGTCACATAGAATTGTACAGCAGACATCAAGTGTTTGCAATATTACATAGGAGCGTGCAGCAGGCATCGTGTGCTTGCAATGCAGCATGGGAGTGCAGAGCGAACTACATCGACTTACAGTGTGGCGAATGAGTGAGCATTCAGCAAACAGCGTCTGTAGGGTTGGCCAGGACCGTATATGTACATTGTATATGACCGCATGCATGGTAATTGCGCTGCTAGGAATGCTGTATATACACCGTATACATGTATGTATGTATGGTTTTGGCCAATCCCTAGCATCTGCTCACAGTGCACCTGTACAGTGCTTGAGCTAGAATGGGAGTGTGCGGTACACAGTGTGTGCCTACAGCGTAGGTGCGTAGCTCTGCTGCGTTTTCATAGCATGGAAGTGTATAGCAAACAGTGGCAAGTCACAAAATGGCCTTGCTTTGTGAACGAGCTGCTAACTTTTCAGCCTCCTGTCGGGGGGGACCAGGCAGAAAAGTCAGCAGCACGCTCAACAGTAACCTTGAGCGCGTGACCGACAGTAATCATGTGAGCGTGACTCAAGACATGCGCCATGTGTAGGGTTGGCCAGGACCATACATTATAGGTAATACGGTGTATATACGGTAATTTTGGCAGGGAAACCACCATACATACGGTCATATACGGTGTGTATATACGGCTCTGGCCAACCCTAGACATGTGTAACCGATAGTAACCATGTGAGCGTGACTCAGCAGCACGCTCAACAGTAACCTTGTGAGCCTGACCGTCGACAGCTAGCTACCCCCCATGGCCTAGCAGGAAAGTTTGCAATAAACACATACGCACACACAGGTACACCGCCCCTCCCCCCCACAGCATCCTCTGACTCCCGTGGCCCCCCCCCCC
>Ga0307945_1004018_pt1 | contig 11926 bp, 20 predicted proteins | sample OrgLakmetagen228_FD_201818 | JGI IMG/M metagenome (GOLD analysis project Ga0307945, IMG submission 201818) | Saline water microbial communities from Organic Lake, Antarctica - #228 | ecosystem: Environmental > Aquatic > Non-marine Saline and Alkaline > Saline | place: Antarctica: Organic Lake...
GGGTCGGTAGCGGACTTGCACCGCCAAGTCATCCCATCGCCACCACAGCTTTGGGAATAGCGCCGTCAAGGCGCTGCGCGCCATGCCTGGCGCACCAATAAAAAGCCCTCCGGGGAGGGCTTATTCAGGTAGGGTCAATGCAAACCCATCAGGTCCTTGGCGACAGAAACGTAAAACGTTTCCTCAAACCAATGCCAGATTTCAATGCGTGGCGTTCCTTTGACAAAAAGAAGCCAGTCTTCGTCGATCGTCTCCTTTTCATCGTCGTTAACCGGAACGTTTCCAAGGTCGGCCCAAAGATCTTTTGCGACGCGAAGTTGATCGTTGGTCGCTGCCAACTCACCATCTTCACCATCTGTGCTCCAGATCTCCATTTCCAGCGTTTTCCAGACTTCAGAAACCGGAGTTCCTGATTCGTTGAACATCCAGTCAATGGTGATAGTTTGATCATCACCTCTGCCCAAAATGCTGAGCAGGTCTTCGCAGATTTTTCTAGCCGCGTAAGCTGGATTCTCAAACTTCCATTGATCGCCACCGTCTGTGGCTATCTTCTGATTAAGCAAATAGCAATACGCCCCTGCCTCAGTTACATGCGGAAAGGAAAGAGCAGCCATTGGCTCGGGAAAAACAGACTGGAAATTTCCATCGACATTCTCAACTGTGTAGACATGGTTTTCATTGTCTGCGGTCAACTGAACTTCACTCATAACTTTCTCCTGTTGGTTAAACTCGGGAGAGCTACGGTTCTGCCACTTTTCGATAAACAGTAAAGGTGCTGCACATAAAAAAGGAGCCTCCTTTGGGGACAGGTCGATGAGATACCATTTCAGGACGTTAAGGCAGGATCTTTAGCCGAAGGGTTGGGTGCAGCACCGTAGCGGTTGTCAGGACCGCTTTTTTGGCACCAGAAAACGATCAGTATGATGAATCCAATAATCGGGATAAGCACAAGCAGCTGTAGCCAGCCACTGCGGTTCGTATCGTGCAACCGACGGGCGCCAACAGCCAGGCTGGGAATGAATACCGCCAGCTGATAAACGCCGTTCAAAAAGATGGTACCGAAAGCGTCGAGGATACTCAGACCAATGGCGATCACGATATTCACCAGAAAAAACATCCAGAACTCCACAACCGTGGATCGCCCCGAAAATGTGGCGTAAAGCTTAAGTGCGTTGAGGTAGTGGTGCATAAAGTTTCCTTTTCAGGGTTGAGTTAAGGGTAGGTTAGCGACTGCGCGTTGCGGCATGTTTGCTGAACTTGCTTTGCTTACGGTGGGAGGAATATTGGTTTGGACAACGCGAGTTTCTTGCGCCAAAAAAAGCCCTCAGTAGAGGGCTTGTCATCACTCAGTAGCTGCGACTGAATACTGTGTTTAAGGCTCTTGATGCCTCAAGAACCTCTGACATAACGCGATCTTTCTGCAATGCAATCTGCATTTCCTCGAAAGTTTTTCCGACATTGCTCTGAATTTCTTCCTTCAGCTGTATCGAAAAGTCGCGGCCATCGTCATTCGCATTGAGACCTCGCTCAAAGCCATCGCCCAGATTAACCCCGAGAGTCTGGTAAATCGTTCGAGCTTTCCAGTCGATCGTGAGATGCAAGTTCAGAGATTTCCTGCCGAGGTCTTCACCTGGACCCTGCTCATACGTGATTTCGTATTCAAAGTCCGTGTAGTCCTCGCTGTCGCTCAAGAAGTTCTCTTGGACATCATCACTGAAAAGATGGAACTCGATTCTCTCCATGGCCGATTGAATCTCTTTGATGTTGGCTCTATTGCCAAGGATCTCGATTACTTCAAATGGCTGTGCAATCGTTTCACTCATAACTGTAGTCTCCAGGTTATTGAACTCAGGAGCGTTACGGTAGAGACGAATTTAAGAAGATTTGACGGAATGCAGACAAATGCACGAAAAGTCCAGTTTCCGTAAGCCTTCCATTGACATTATCTATATCAAGCTCAGGGACTCTTTGTATGAATCGTGAAAAGAAGATTGCAGCCTTTGTCGAGGCTATTTCGAAGCCTGTTTTCCCGAACCTACACAACCCTTGGTCCCACACCTGTGAGACGGAGCTGCTGGCGGATGGCTTTGTGCTTAGGAAAGAACGATTGAAGCGGCATTTAGCGGCCCCCAACCCCCGGTTACTCATCATTGGTGAAGCCCCAGGCTATCAGGGCTGCCGATACAGTGGCCTGGCCTTTTCTTCAGAACGCCTTTTGGTTGAAAAAGCCATCCCTCGGATGGAAGGGCTGGATGGCGAGCGCATCACCGGCCGGAATAAGCCCTGGTCTGAGCCCTCGGCCACGATAGTCTGGGGAGCTCTCTACGATCACGGTCTCGCCGAAGATACGGTCATGTTCAACGCGGTGCCGTGGCATCCAGAGGGTAAAGGGGGGATTCATTCGAACCGAACACCAACAACGCCAGAAAAGCATGAAGGCCTCAAGTACACACGTCAGCTGCTCGATATATACCCTGGCGTGCGGGTTGCGGCTTTGGGGAACACAGCCAGTGAAACGCTAACGGAATTGGGTGTCGAGCATGTGAAACTTCGTCACCCGGCAAACGGTGGGGCCGGGAAGTTTCGTGCCGGTTTGTCAGACCTGTTTTCTGTCACCGTCTGACACTCATTGTTGACCGCTTTTCTAAAAAACTGACTGCCGTAATTGATGGGAGTTCTACTACAGGAGAAAACTCATGAAAGCAGTTCGTAAAGAAAACGTACTTGAATCGCGTGTTCATAATGAGCCCATTTTCCGAATGAACGTGTCCGAAGGCCCCACCGGCCCGATTTATAAAGCACATGCTCTTTCAGAAGCCGATAAAGGCAGTGTTTCCCTTTTCGTCGACGTTTCGATGGGGGATGGGGATTTGGATGCTGCTGGTGTCGATTTGGATTGGGTACAGGCAATCTATGTCACTTTTAACGGAGTAGCGTATCCGTTGCCGGTGGTCTTTCTTGACTACCAAGACACAGTTGCATGGTCTGGTCGAACCGGGAGTGTGTTGCCGCCCAAAGATAGCTTTAAAAAGCTTCGGCGACAGCTCTATGACCAGTACGTCGCGATTCAACGGGCCATCTCTGCGGCCTGAACTGATAACCCGTCACTTTTGGCAGGTTTTTTACGCACAAAAAAGCCCTCCGGGGAGGGCTGTGATCAGTCGCTTCGTTGTACACCATGACGAGGGCCAAGAACGTACACTCGATCGGGGATGTCATCACAGGGAAAAGACCATTCCGGGTCAACTTTCCCAAGCCAAAGCAGCAGAGAGACTCCTTGGCCGTTCGCAGGATCGACATCGAGGTCGTTCCAGGTGCGAGCAAGCGCGTCTTTTGCGTCGCCAATACCGTCCCATTCGACGTAGCTGTCGGGCAAGGGTAAAGCGTAGCTACCAGACTCATAGATGATTTGTCCAAAACATTGCATAAACTTTTCTCCTTTTGAAACTCACAACAACTACGGCAAATCTGAAATTGGACCTGCAGTCTGGCACCTTGCGAAAATTCCAAAAGACGTAAGGTTTAAAATTCATTTCTTTACTAAGAGTGCCTGCATGGGAAACGTTATCGACTTCACTGCACATTTCGAAGCTAGAAAGGCGGCGAATTCTGATCCTGTGGTGAACGAAAACCCCTTCCTCACAGTGCGTGAATCGGGAGAGCTTGAGTACACTCAGCTGGGGCTGGATGAATGGCAGGACGCGTTTGAGTACGCTGGAATCGACATCCGCAGCATACAAACTATAAAAGAGCACGCTGAGGCTCTTGAATCTGTGCGGTTCGAGGAGATCCCTCCGTTTAGCGCCGATTAACAAATCACTTTTTTACGACGCGTTTGATTACATTTTTTTTATTGAAACCACGCTTCTGTTAGGCCATCATTTGCATGGGTAAGTCTTATATCTGTCGGAAAAAGGCGGTATTTGCAGGACGCAAAGACAATCGATTGAGTTTGAGGTTGGTCGTATGGGCGAATTAATCGCACTTAACAGGCGCCAGATAACCAGTGACAAGGTGATTCACGAGGGTAATCACTACCGGGTTTTTTCTGATGGAGGGCTAGAATATACCTCTGAGGGTATTCAACATTATGCTCCAATGTTCCGGGGGCGCGGTATTGATATCCGGAAAGTGCAATCAGAAGAAGATCATCTTGTAGTTTTAGATATTTGTAATCAGTGCAGTATTCGTGATGTGCAAGCCACCCTTGATTTAGATTCAGTGAGAGCGAAACATCTGCGTGACTTGATTGCCTGCAATAACGACGAAGATGTTCGCAGAATTGAAGCTCGCTTCAGGGCGAAACAGCGCATGATGATTATCCAGGATAAAACCTAGATTTACCTTCCGCTTTGTTTTCTGCCTAATATTTCATATCCCGTAATCCTCCTGAGTTTAAAACATTGAGGAGTTTTTATGAGCGATTACGTTTTTCACACCAGTTGCGTCAATTCCACTTCCGAGGCCATTACCGATATGGTCGACATTGCCGAAGATCTAACCGAGCGACAGTTTTTGATAATGGCTGCCAAGCACGGCTTCAAAGGCGATGTCCTCAGCAACCTCGGGTACACAGCGTGGTCCCAGTCTTGCGATCGAACGGCCGGTGCGCTGTTTGAAGACGACTGGGGGATTAGCTGCCACAGATCCTATTACCTGGGCGTTCCTTGTCTATACGTTTGCCATAGCGGCATCGAATACATCTGGATCAGCCAGGAATTAACCCCTGAGGACAGTTCTTCCAAGGCTCGTGAGAATGTCATTGATGAACTGGAAGACCGGTTTGACGACTTCGTCAATTTCTGCAAACAGACGTTCGGTTCTGTGGCGGGTTATGGCGAAAAAAAGCTGGTGAAGAACTTTGTGGAGGTTAATGCGGCCCAGCTGCTCGAATGGCGAATCAATCCGATGAGCTTCATGAGCGGGCTCAACCACCTTTCAGAGCGGTACGCAAAGCGTTGGTACGCCGAGCAGTTTCCGCACTGAGTCAATAGCCCTCTCCTGAGGGCTTTTTATGGTCCTCTGTAAATTTTCGTTGTCCGTAAGTGCGGTGAGTTTAAACCACGCCTTCGGAGACTGAGTTATGAAAAACGCAACAGAGCAATTAGCTTCCCTAAAAGCAGGAATCTTCTTCTTGGAGAGCGCTCACAGCAATGTTTTGAGCGCAATGACCAAGAGCTACCGTGCTCTTGCTGCTGAACCAACAAATCCAACTGTTGTTGAACAGCACAAGAAAGCGGTTCGAAAAGAGATCTCTGTGAGAAACTCTCTAGACGAAGCTAAGCAAGCTTGGTCAAGCATGCTCGCAACCATGGCTTTTCAAGTCAGAGCCGCAGCTTGATGCCTTGATTAACCCCATTACCTTTTGGTTCTGGGGTTTTTTTCGTATTTAATTGCTTTTATGCCGTAAGCTGGCCCATCCACATTATGGGAACTCGTATGAGCAATGTTGTTGATATGAAGCCTTTCATGAAGGCAAAGCAGTTGAGCCAAGCTGCCGAAGAGGACCCTGTTGTCCTTGAGGATGGCTATCTGGTTCTTAAATAATCTGGCGCGATAACTTATACAGAGTTGGCCATCACTACCTGGAAGCCTGTTTTTGAAGAGGTGGGTATCGACATCCAGTCCATTAAAACTCTTGAGGAGCACACGATCGCGCTGGAGCGAGTGAGCAGTCGATAGAAACTCCTCCGGCTAAATCACGCCCCGCCAAACTTTCCTATGCCGTAAGTGTCGTATACGAGAACGGAGAGTTTTATGAAAGATTATCTTCAAGATGCAAAAGACTGGGTGGCAGACAGTACCGATCTGTCCGTCGAGCAGCTGGAAAGCGTGGTTGAAACGCTGGGATACAAAATAAGTGATAATCCCGGAATGGACAAAGATCAGGTCGCGAGTATTCGCGAAGCCATGACGTACTTGAATGGTAAGATCTACGAATTCATTGAGGAATACGAGGATCACGACGCAGATAGGCCAGTAGCGCACGGTGAAATGCCGGAAGCTGCTGCAGGCGGATCGGACTCTCTCGATTTTTCACCCCTGGTGCCAGAAAGCGATGGGCCAGCGGAAGAGCTTTCAAAGTCCGAAAAAGAGAAGCAGATAAACGATCTTCTCAAGCATTCAGGGCTCAGCCGGGGGATGAAAGCGCCCCTTCGAAAAGCAGGCTGATTTAAGCCAGAGTGAAGCGTTTACGAGGAAATGTTCATGACGAAAAAAGTGGTCAACATAGGAGGCGCAAGCGCACGCGGGAAGGTTGTGCGTGAGAATGAGGATTTTCGTGTGTTCGAAGATGACACGATCGAATATACGGATGTTGGCATTGATTACTTCGGGCCCATCTTTGGCCGGGTTGGCATTTCGATAGCGTCCATAAAGACAGACGACGCTCATAGAGCCGCCCTGGAGATGGCAGTCTCGAAAAATGTAGAGGAATATCGCGCAAGAAAAAAGGAAAAGAGAGCTTCGCTGGAATCCAAGATGTTTCTGGCTGTGATGGAAAACGACGACAACAAAGAGGCCTTAAGCATTCAGGATAAGATCAATCGTCGTGACAGCTTTAGCGTTATCGACGGTGACAAATCCTCCTCATCAGACGGGAACGACCAGCCATAAAAAACCCCAGAACCAAAAAGGTAATGGGGTAAATCATATAGAGATTAAAGAAGATCGCGATCTTCCAATTCTCTTTCCAGAACTCGGAGAGCTGCAGCTGCAGAGGCGGCAACTTCTTCGTCCTTACCAGAGAGCAGATTCATCAGTAGCTCTTTCTTCGTGTACAGCTGCTTATCAGTAGCTGTTGCCGCGAAAACTTTAAGCTGTTTGATCATGTCCTGGTGCGCGTTAAGCATTTTCATAAAAACTCCGGATTTTAGTAGTTAGAACTCAAACCCTGTTACGGAATCGGAATTTTTAGAAACACAGACATTGCTACCAGAGCAGATTCTCAGCCGCACAAGCCAAGAAGCCCTACGCCCCCTAGTGATACCTCCATTTGTTGAGCGCTTAAATTTCTAGTCGCCGTAGCTCCGTTGAGTTTAATAACGCCAATGGAGGTTAATATGAAGAAAAAAGCACTACGAACTGTTGGCGGCGATCTGCGAGGAGCGGGCAAATTTGTCCTGGCTACTTGTTTCGGATTTGGGGTGTTCAAGCCTACGAACACAGACATGTCTGTAATTGCCGCTTTGTCCATGGTGGGCATCGGTTTCTACTTTGTCGGTACGCTGATGAAGCTACTGGGAGGTGATGATGATGACGATCCTGGGGGTTAGATGATTGAACAATCGTCCAAACTTACATACCATTTAGAGTATTAATGGAGGTACTCTCATGGATCTAATCGTTATCAGCATAACAGTAGGTGGCTTTGCTCTCGCAGGTTGCGGGATCATTGCCTTTGCATCAATGCATGATAAAAAGAGATCGAATCAGTAAGTCTTAAAAATTGAATTAGTAAGTTCTAAAAACTGAATAAGTTAATTTTGAAAACTCTGACTAACCCGACTTTTGCGTACGTTTTGTACCGAGTCGGGTTTTTTTGTTGTTGGCCAAACAACTTTCTCAGGGTTGGATTCGAGCACAAAAAAGCCCCAGAGACCGAAGTCTGTGAGGCTAATCAGAAGCACCAGAACCTAGCTACTAAGCACAGGTCTGAACGTGGTATCCCATATCTGGCAGTCATGCTTTTCCTTCGCATAACTGATAGCCAGCCCTTCTGCATGCTTAGGGTCATCGGCTACGCCTGTCCAGTAAACAATCTTTCCAGTCTCCATAACGACAATCAAAGACTGCTTGTAACCTAATTCAGACGGATTGCGGGTATGACTCATTGAATGAACTCCAGTCGTTGTATTTGGAGTGACGAATGCCACTCGAACTCGCCGTGGTTACGGACAAGCCGACTTTTGAGGAGGGAAGAGCAATAAAACCCCTCAGGAGAGGGGTTGTATCATCAGACCACATCCCAGATAAGCGATCGTTCTGATCCTTTCTGCATGTACAGAGACATGTTTCCGTGGTCATTCACTTCGACAACGACACCGTTATGGCCATCTGAGGCGGAATCAGCGTCGATAACTTCGCCGTCTTGCCGATCCATTTCCAGATGATCTAAGTCGGGGAACACGCCAATGTGAGCGCCATCGCCTTCAATGGTTCCGAAGTACGTGTACGGAGGGAGAAATTCGTGGATTTCATCCTCCATTTCCGCCAGCAACTCAGCTTCGTGTTCCTCAGAAACTGAGGCAGCTTCCTTGGTGTACTTTTCGACAAAGGCCTTGGCGTCGTCGTCTTTTTTAAGCAGCTTCATTTCGTCCAGGATTGCTTCGATGATTTCAGAAGTGATCAGTGTCCCTTGCGAAATGGTGCCAATGCTTAACGTTCCCATAACTCTCTCCAGTGTGGCTTGAACTCATAAACCGCTACGGAAACCGGGTTTTTCGGGTGTGCCTGGGCACGCACTCATCCTTCGAAAATGTCTGAAGCCGTAATGCTTTTGAGTTCACTCATTACGGAGATGTTTCATGAATTATCGAGCAACCATTGTTTCAAAAGCTGAAGACATGGCTAAGTGGAATGGTCAAAAGGTCAGTATTGCCCGAGTCATTACGAAGCCGGAATCGGAGATGAAGGTGGGGGCTTTGCCGCTTTTTCTTGTAATCGATGACGATGGAGAGCGGACAGTTGCACGGCCTGAAGAGGTACGCACTGAAAATCTGGCCGACTACAGCGATAGTGAGAATGGACTTCCAGTCTGGGTTGATGGGGCGTACATCACGAATGCCCATCCAGTCGTCTACAAGGCGTTAGAAGACCTTCAGCAGTCCTGATTAATACAACCCCTCTCCCGAGGGGGTTTTTGTTTGGTGCGCCTTCCCACCTCTTAATTAGAGAGGATCCGTAAGGCTAACTGATTCCTACATTACGAGTGATGACTGATGAAAGGGGCAATGATCGTCTTTGATGGCAATAACGGGGCTGGCAAGACCACTCAGCTTCGCATGCTTAGAGACCTTCTTGAGAGCAGAGGGTTTGAGGTTTTGGCGACAAGGGAGCCGGGAGGTACCCCGATTGCCGAAGATATCCGTTCGCTGCTGCTGAGTTGTGACGACCGATCGGATCCAATGACCACGGCCACCGAGGCGCTTCTGTTCTTTGCAGCCCGAGCCCAGCATGTGGGAACTGTTATCCAGCCTGCGCTCGAACAAGGCAAGGTCGTGCTTTGCGATCGCTTTACTTCATCGACAATTGCGTTCCAGTGCTTTGCTCAGAACTTTCCTTTAGGGCGCATGAGGCAAATAGAAGCGGCGGCCCTGGGTGACTTTGCCCCAGATCGGACGTTTATTTTCGATGTCGACGTGGAGGAAGGTCTTCGCCGTGCAGGGCAGGTTGGCGACGAAGATCGGATCGAAAGCATCGGCATACATCGTCTCAAAAAAGCCCGAGAAGGATTTCTGTGGCAGGCCCAGCAAGATGAACGCTTCCGTGTCATCGATGCGTCAGTGTCGCCAGAGAACGTGTTCAAGGCAGTGCGGTCGGCGCTCCCTCGCCAATTGTCCTTTCCTCGCACAAGCGGAATAGAAGGCTACAGTAATTCAGTTTCCGTCTAACCCAGTCCCTCATTCAAAGGCATTTGCTAAAAGTTGCGGCACCGTAAGGTACGAGCTGTCAGATGTTTTATCTGCAGATTACTTCCACTTCAGGAGTGTGTATGTTTAAAAAAGGAAAACTCGGAATTGCTGTCACTTCAGTGTTACTGGTTGCGGGCTGCGGTGGTGGTGGAGGTTCTTCATCAGGTAGTGAAGCCTCGCCTGTCGAGTCAGTGACTGTTAGTGGTCGTGCTGCAGATGGATATCTTTCTAACGCCAGCGTATGTCTGGATACAAACGACAATGGCACTTGTGATGCAGGTGAGCCGAACGCAACGACCGGATCTGGTGGTGTGTTTGAGTTGGATGCGACAGTATCCGAGGCGGCTTCGAAACTGGTGGTCGAGGCCATCGCGAATCTGACAGTTGACGAAGATACAGGGTTGCCGGTACCGAAAGGCTTCACGTTGCGGGCCCCTGTGAATCTCGATGAAGAAACCCAGTTTGTGTCTCCTATCACCACGCTTGTCGCCGACGAAATGGACCGGAATTCTTCAACGCTTGCGCAGGCTAAGCAGGCCGTATCGCAGAGCCTGAACACGTCGTTTGACGTCATGGCTGATTTCATTGCCGCAGGTGAGGGTGATGCGAATGGAACCGTTAAGCAAAACGCCGAGCGACTGCATCGCATCGCGCAAGTCACTGCGCGTATTTCGGCGGAAGTGGAGTCACAGGTCAATCAAAGTGATCTTGACCAGCTGCAGATCACTCGAAAAGAGCTTTTGACGCTCATCTCAACTCAGATTAAGGCTTTGATGCCTATCTTGCTGGCAGATATCGAAGAATCCCTGGATAATCCTGAATTCGACCCAGATCAGTTTTTGGATTCTCCGGAATACGACGTTGCTCCGCCAAGCGTTGAGTCGCCTGATACAGGCAGCACACCAGGAAATGACGCAGAACTGGCAGATCGGTTGCTCACAGCTATCCCGTCCTCACCTTTTTTCGCCATTACGCCGTCCGGGGATCAGGGCATTCAGTCAAGTCGAACCAATGTTTTCGATTTCGCCGCCAACCCACAGGTTAACGGAACCTTCTATCTGAGGGCTTTGCAGCGTTCTCTTGAGGCCACTGAAGGTGAATTCGGCCGCCTGGCTTTCGGTGAAACTGCGAGTCGAAATACGGGTGATGGCCTAGTGATGGATGTCGTGCCGCCAGACACCGCAGACGTCAAAATATGGGCCAACGGTCAGCACCAACTTGAAGTGATCGCAGGGGGCTATCTCGCTGAGCAAAACGTGACTTCTGACGGAGCCACCTATTACGGGTCTTCATACAACGGCGCGATTAATACCACATCAACATTAATGCAGATTTCTCTGGAAGGCTTGTCGGTGAAAGGGGCGATTCCAGATCTGTTTGATTTCATACCTGATAGTGCTTTGGAAACTGTTCAGGGTGACGGTGAGTTTCAGTCGGGAGCTCTTGCTTACGCCCGTAGTGAGACGTTTGACGAAGCAGTGTATATGACGGACTGGCGCGACGATGACGGTGATAATGGGTATTGTGGCGGAACCGCCTATATCGATGAGGTCAAATCCTGCAATGTGGTTTATGGCGAGTACACTTTAAACCAGGACGCGATGCCTACCAGAACATTTGATGAACTGATGTACCCATCGGGTACCGGGGCTGATGATGAGGTAACCATTCTCGGCGGTAAAATCATCTTTTCAAGCGGTTCAAGCGAGTACCACATGATGCTTCGCGGCCAAGCCGCCAATGGTTCAGGAAGTATTTTGGTTCAACGGGGCTTCGAAGGTCCGGTTCTTACAGGAACCTGGGTAATGGAATCCGAGCCGTTCCAGCATGTCCGTCTGAATTTGCCGGATGGCATCTACTATAACGCCGCTTTGGATGAGATCGGTGGCGCTGGCTACGCCTTCCTTCATGAGCATGAGGGTTATGTGCGAGCAGGGCGGTTTTCTCCCGCTGGGAAAGAAGTTGCTGAGTTCTTCGGTGGTGATGTGGAGGCACTGGAACTGAACAGCCAGGCGGCAACAACCGTCGCTAATGCCATGTTCCAGTGGGGACTACTGTCCGCCCACCCCGCATGGTCAGATCAGTGATAGTCTGAACAAGCCCAACAAAAAGCCCTCATTGGAGCAAGCCATTTACCTTAAGTGTGTCTGGAATTACTCCAGCCACAGCATTCCCATGAGTGTAGATATGGCATGCTTTCAGATGTTCAAAATTCATATATTGAGATCATGTAATGTCATAAATCAGTCTATTATGGTGACCTCACAGACACTAAATGAGCTCAGACAACCAAT
>Ga0307945_1004026_pt1 | contig 11914 bp, 13 predicted proteins | sample OrgLakmetagen228_FD_201818 | JGI IMG/M metagenome (GOLD analysis project Ga0307945, IMG submission 201818) | Saline water microbial communities from Organic Lake, Antarctica - #228 | ecosystem: Environmental > Aquatic > Non-marine Saline and Alkaline > Saline | place: Antarctica: Organic Lake...
ATGTATGAGTGTGTATGTGTGCTTGCACGCTGAATGTGCGTCTTATCATACGAGCACATTTGTGTCTGTGCATGTGTGTGTGTGTGTTTGTGTGTGTGTGTGTGCATGTGTGTGTGTGTGTGTGTGTGTGTGTGTGTGTGTGTGTGTGTGTGTGTGTGTGTGTGTGTGTGTGTGTTTGTGTGTGTGTGTGTGTGTGTGTGTGTGTGTGTGTGTGTGTGTGCGCGCGTGCGCGTGTGTGTGTGTGTTTTTTTGTGTGTGTGTGAGTGTGTGTGTGTTTGTGTGTGTGTGTGTGAGTGTGAGTGTGTGCACGCGCTTGCTTGAGTTTGTGCACATGCGTGCGTGTGTAGGTAGGACCCTACCGCCATGCCCCCTTTTCTTCTCCTTGTGCTCCATTGTGGCTACATCCAGCAATTGAACAGCTCGTTAAAAGCACGATTATCGGGTTCGTTGAAATGGCTTCGAAGTTTTCGTTCGAGCTGCTTATGATTTATATAGCTGTATCTTCACGAATTTATTCTGCTGAAAACTAAATCACAGCACACCGGCAAGGCCTAGCGAGAGCTGCCAATATTTAACTATAATTATATTTTTGTGTGCTCATCTCATCTTCCCGTCATGCTTGGGAGGTCCGTCTCACGCTTGCTTCCCCAAATCTTGAGCCAAGGCGCGGTAGCGGGCCAGACCGGGCGATGCATTGCCAGCACTGTGAGTGATGCTCATAATAAGGCAAATCTGAGCTTCTCCTGCACCAGCATTGCACCTGAACTCTGGCGCGCGCGTACAAAAGCATCCGCCTTGCGTGAACATTCCCCCTTGCCTGATCCCCTCGTGTGTCACTACAGTCTGCGCGGCTTGAGGAGGTGGCCCAGGCCGCTGGGCCCAAGGAGTTCACCGAGATGTGGACCAAGAGGGCGCCCAGCAACATGGACGTGCCTCAGCTCCCCTCCCTCCAGATGAGGAAGTCAGAGGCCATGAAGACACAGGGAGACCTGTTCCCCGTCAACCTATGCACCCCACACAGCGTCATCTCTGATGCCAAGCAGGTAAGCGTGTTATATGCATTACACACGCAAGGGTAAGTGCGCACGCATGCGTGTTGCTCTTGTTTAAGTGCCACGCAAGCACTCACTATTCAAGTAGGAATCTCTCTACCTATTCAGGAGGAGAGAGGGAGTGATTGTGCTTGAGCAGAGTAGTAGAGTGAACAAGTTGCATCAAAATCAGAGCACCCGAAACGCTCTGAACACGTCTTCCATCTTTGTCTTCCACATGTCTACAAACATTGAGAAGGTGCCTAATGACATAGACCAAACTGAATGCAAATACATCGCCAATGCATGAGCACACCTCTGCGTGCATCGTTTGGCACCAGTGGTGCCAGGCAATGAATGAGAGCCCAAGACCTAGTTGGCGCACAGCCCGTAATGGTACATGGGAACAAAAGGAACACATGGCTTCTCCCTGCTCTGTATATATATGCTTTCTAGCAGGAGCGCTCACGGGCTCTCTACTGCAGATTTTCTGATGAGGCAAAATAGCTTGCCTTGCAATTGTAAGCATTTGAAGCCTTTGTGGAGTCGAGTAGCGCGGGCTACGTTCAGGCTCTCACAGACCTCTCTCGACCAGCAAATCTAGCATTCCCTAACTGTACTGTCTCAACTCCAGGGGTAAGAAAAGCAAGACGTGGTTACTCCCCTTTTGATATTAAAGGAAGCACATCTTGCCTTGGCAATGCTGCCCTTGCCCATGGCTATTGTTAAAGCATGTGGGATTGTCCGGCTCCAATCACACTACACGAAAATAGAGGGACCGACGCCCTCAGGTATTAGTACCAAGGTAGAGCAAAAGCTTGCTTGGCCTGTCTGGGGTTCCACCTTTTTGTTGCCTTTGATTGAACTGCAGAAAGACACCGTGATCCTTCCCGGCATGGAAGGCCTTTTTGGCATCAAAGCCAACCACGTGGCTGTCATCTCACAACTCAAGCCAGGGGTGGTGGAGCTTCACGCAGGCGCTGAGGTGGAGAAGTACTTTATCAGCGGAGGCTGGGCATACGTGCACCCTGATGGCATCACAGACATCCAGGCCTTGGAAATTGTGACCCTGGACCAGGTGGACCATGCAGCTGTCAAGGCTGCGCTGTCTGCAGCATCCAGTGCAACAGCCACAGACGATTACGATGCCGCTGTCAACCGCACTGCGCTGGATCTCTATTCTGCCCTTGACGCTGCGCTAGAGCAGAAGTCTTAGGTACAGGTGGTGCTTGTAGGTAGTATGTATGTATGTGTGTGCAAGGAAGGGATTGTGTTGCAGCACCGGACAGCCTTGTCCTGCTGTGTTCCCCTCTCGTGTCTTCTGCTGCAACCAACTTAGATCCACCATGTTTATTTGGTGACCCTGGCCTCTTTATTTCGCTTTCCAAGTTATTCTGCACCATAGACCTATATTTTCGCCCTTTAGGAGCTTATCATGTATCATGTTTCACATTTACCAGTATGCAGAAACGTGTCATGTACGGAGAGGCCTGCGGAATGGAATTAAGTGACTGGGAGGTAGGACCCCGTACACCACTAGGAAACTCACCTCGAATCATAGGATGCCACAAATAAGTCTCTGAAGCACCACCAACGTGCCTTATTCCCTAAGTGTCACACTCAATCGGTGGTAGTGACAATTCGTGTTACAAACAATTAGTTTAGGGTTCTTCAAATGAATTGTTGGGGAACGAGCCAAATCATAGCCCGCCCGTTGACACAGCATGGCCTCACCAAGATTGGTGGGCCGAGAAGGGTGACATAGTGTTAAATTGGCTGATTTCCTACATGGAAGACTTGCTACGACAAGTGGGAGCCAGGGCCTAAATTTAAAAGAGGGACCTGGGATGTGATGATAAGGCAATATGACAAGGCTACAAACGGCCAGAAAAAGCTCTTAAGACGGTAATTCCATAATCAAATGTGAACTCATCATACATAAGTTGGTTACGTGAGAGAACTTGGCACATGTTGGAGCATTGTGCAGGTCTTTGATAAACCGGAAATACACAAGGGCAGAATGCCGCCCAGGATGCAGCCATGGAGGCTGGACCAGGTGGGGGAAGCGTTATATGTGTACATGTGTACACTTCTTCACTGTAAAGGTGTATAGCTAATTGGAGGCTTTTCCAACAGTGATCTGTAAAGCTGGTTTGACTCCAGAATGCAACTCTAATTAAGGTAGCATAACATGCCACCCTGCCTATTGCCTTAGCTGTTAGAAAGAAAGACAAGTGCATCACAATGTTGTGCATTCTCCGCTCTGAAAGCCGCAGTCATGCTGGCTGCGTAGTCACTGCCGATTTCCAAATACCAAAACACACCTCAATTACTTAAAAAGCGATGCACTGCCTACCAAATTCCGTCGGATCAGCTACATAATACATCTATGGGTTACTGCTGGCTTACTATGGTTACTGATCCAGTAAGCTAGCTGGTACTCCAGTCGCTTTGTGACTTCTATCCTCCTTCTGGTACTCTGTTGGACCTCTCTGACTGGGCCTTTTTTGTCTGCCGGTAAAGGAGTTTTACGGTACTCAGTACCAAAGTGGCTTACTTTTCCTTAACTCTTAACTTCATGTGGGAGTGGTGTTCACTGCCTGCGTAGTTTCTTTTTTTCTAGCTGGCTTACCAAGCCGCTTTCCAAGTACCAAAACACCCCGGTTACTTAGGAGTAAGCGATGCACTGCCTACCAAATTCCGTTGGATCAGCCACATAATACATCTGTGGGTCACTAATGGCTTAATATGGTTACTAATCCAGTAAGCTAGCTGGCTTACCAGGCCGCTTTCTAAATTCTTTTGAATTTTAGTAGGGAAAAACGTTACTGATCGCATACCACTCGCCTTCCAAGTCGGTAACCCAGCCGCTAACCGCCCGCTTACTACCTTGGCAAAGCAACATGGATACTATGAACAAACAGACTGGAGTGGTAGTGCTGAGCAAAATCTGACAAAAGCATAAAAGTTAAAGGGTAATTGGGACCTTACTATACCACACTGTGTGGCACACAATATACGCAGGTCGGCCACTGCACCTTTCCTTCTCTGGACCGAAAAGTTAACTCTCAACCATCTGGTTGAGCTATTTGTAACCCGCAAAGTAAAAACCAGGAAATACTGTCTTGAATAGACTGACTTATCAAGCTTATTGAACGAAAAGAATGAAAAGAAATTAACTTGGCTTTAAAAACTCTATCACAAGAACTTTGTCACAAACATAAATTGGGCGTGACAGCTTATTCCATTTTCTTCGTTCGTCTGTGTAAATCTTGCGAGTTTTCTTTCCAAATTTTCAGATTAGTTGATGTGCTGAGTTTTACACTTTGCTATGACAGGGATTTTCTCTGACGGAAGCCTTTCATCACCTTGTTCTGGGTTTGAGGGATATGTTTGCTGGTCTTCAGTGCCCAGAGAACTGAAACATGCTAAGTCAGACAGTCCAATTTGCCACAGCTAATTTGCTGAATTTGATACCTGATGGCAGCAGCATCGACCTCGCCTTGTGGACTGCCCGAAAAAAAAAAAGCCAGACAAGGCACACACTACCCAAAATGCAGGGGTGCATCAGTGTTGCAATTGCATTTTAATTAGCTTATTCTACTTATTTTCATCATCGTCCTCACTGTCTGAGGCTCCAAAGCCAGCAATTACAGGGCCTCCCAGACCCCTGCCTCTTCCTGAAGGGCCCCCTCGCCCCCCACCAGCTCTAGATGGAATAGCCATATTTGATCTGCCTCTCCCTCCTATTCCTGCTGGACGGCTGCTCACTCCTGCACTGAAACTCATGCTCATGCCTGCGCCTGCAAACAGCACAGACCAGAAAGGAAATATTGCGTGTGTGCAGAGTGCAGAGCCTTCACCCCATAGAAGTACAGGAGCCCCCCCAATAACTTATTCCAGACTTCTCATAGGACACACACAATCACAGGCTCACATCCTGCACCAAATTCATTAAAAAAGGTGCCATAGGTCAACTCTGCGAGGACTTGTTAAATAATTAATTCAGAAACCGGTAAGAATGCACTCAACTACGTTCTGCTAAAAATATCAGGTTTTACCATTGTCGTCTATTATTAAAGTAAGATACAATGGCATTGATTATAGCAAGAATTTGATCAAGGCAGAAAGCAAGAGGCAGCCAACTGTATTTGGCAAGAGGGGTTGCTTGACAGGCTACCCTACAGTTAAATCCCAAGTACATCGTTGGCAAATGCGATGAGGGTATAAATCAACTTATATGTGTATAAAAATTCAGATTTGGGGTTCACCTAATGTGCAAACCTCATTGCCCAAGAAAAGATCCTGTGTGATGAATGAGAAGTCGCGACCAAAGACACAAATGGTAATACAAAATGGTATTCATACCTCCAACGGCCTCGTACATCGTGGAAATTTGATTGAGCTTACTAGGTACATGACAGTCACTAATCAAAGTACCCAGAAAGCAGGGATGAACTAAGCTTCTGCAGCTTGAGTCAGCGCTACCACTGAGCACATCTATTCACCGCCACACTATTTCAGCAAGTATTTTATCCATTTCATCCATCTAAAAACCTTATCCTACCTGCGCCTGGTGGTAGAGGGGCTGGGAGGGTCTGTCGTACAGGTTGGTGGGAGGGCAGAGGAGGTTGATCTGGTGGTAAGGGGGGGGGCAAGGTGTCAGGTAGAGGGGGGGCTAAAAACGGTGCCTGCTGCTGAGATGACGGGTGAGGTGGCATCCCTGCACCCCCACCTGCCTGACTACTCCAACTCCCTCCGCCACCTTCGCTATGCGCCGCTGCATCTGCTGCTCCTGTGGTTGAAGAGGTGGAGACTGATGATCCTGACTGCTGACGCGCGCGGTGTATCTGCTGTTGAAGCTTTGCCATCTCCTTGTTCATGGCTTTGGTTTCCCTCTTTGCCCGATCCTCTCGGGTGCGCTCACTCTGAAAATGAGCAACGAGTAAGTGCAAAGTTTGTAGGCCTGAGAGTGTGTGTACGTTCAGGGATGTTTGTACACACAGTTTCTTTTGCGCACAACAGATTTTGTACGCTAGAAACTGAATCGTCACAGCAATTTGACCAACCTCAATCTTGCGCATTTCTTGCAGCCGCTTCTTGTGGTGATGGTCGTAGCTGCTTAGATGCTGCTCAAACTCCATCGCTTTCTCGTACTGCTTGTGGCACACGTCGCAGTAAAACGTGCGCTTAAGCTCGGTGACCTCTTCTTTCACCTTTTGCTCCCATCCAGCTTGTGCCTGTAAAGCAGGTGCCAAAGACTTGCTTACCTGACGTAGAGTATATTGTACAGTTGTGCAAGTCTGATGTAAAACAAAAGGGCTGGGCTGTATACCAGGAGGACACCCTGTTGCTGCCTGAGTCTGAGCACAGCGCTGCAAAAATCCTAGGTCTCGCATCGACTTGGGAGGCTAACAAAAACGAAATGGAAAAGTTTCTTACGGACATCCCTGCACAAACAAACCATCCTCCAAACCCACCTCCCTCTTCCGCCTCCTCTCCTCATCCTCATCCGCCTGAATTTCACTTTCCATCCGCCTGCGCTCAATTAACTCTGCGTTTGTAAAGTGGCTATCTTCCTCCTGCGTTGCAGCAGCAAGGAAGGCGCTGTTCAATCGCACATCTCTGCATTGAAGTAGTGCAAGCATGCTAGGCTCTCATGGTGGGCACAACAATCCCAGTAGCTGTAAGCACAAAGAGGTCTGTAGCTCACATTAATTTTTTAGCGCCATACTAGGTGGGAAGGTGAAGAAGACAGCACGCTTGTGGATTCAAAGCAAGAAAAAGAAAGAGCTTTAGCTTTGCAACTAGGCAGCTGCTGTGTGCCAGGTGAAGGAACCAGGCAGCATACTTTGGTGCTTGACACCTAGTCAAAAACAGCTGTTTCCTTCCCAAGGGCATACATACCTCACACCTATGCACGCATATGCAAACTCATGAACACACGCACACCTGCACACACATACACACACCTGCTTTCCCACTCCAAGGCGAATGCCTGCATCTATGCCAGCTCTCACGGGCTCTACAATACCTGCGCACGAAGAATGGCACGTGGGAAGAGATGGTTTATTTTCACATTCTTTTTGCAAGACTAGCAGGTCAATGCTGCCTTGCAAGCAAATTTGAATCAACACTAGTAGATTGCTGGGCAACACATGCTCCAAATGCAATTGCATGTAAAACGGGTTGCCACAAGCACTAAAAATGTCTGCAGTTTCTACCTTGTGCCCATTCATCTTTTATACGGAATTGAAAAACACGTACCATTCCCGTTCCGCCCCAAACCTTTGCCCTTGCTCCAGCCCATTTTCTGCAGCAATCTGTATCCCACGTTTTCATCAGGGATCTCTGCAGGAAAGGCACGACGTAAGAGAAGTGAATCAACCTTCATGTTAAGGTGCTGACCACCCACTTTATTTAAATGACCAATACCCTGTTTAATACATCCTGTGCAAGTTGCAAAACTATAACTCTAAAAAAGCATGATTGCTGCGCCTCTGTCCCTATCTGCATGGATACTTTTTGAAGCTTTAACTTTCAAGGAAGTGAGCTTTACAGCACCACACAAAAAAATCTAGCCTGAAAAACCCTGTGTTTGTGTATTTGTATGTGTATGTGTAAGTATGTGTGTATGTTAGAGCGTGCGTGTGTGTGTATCCGCGTGTGTATCACCTGTGTGTGTGTCTGTGTCTGTATTATGGTGTGTGTGTGTGTGTGTGTGTATCGTGGTGTGCGTATGTGTGCGTGCCTGCAGCTGAGCATACAGACCTGTGTCTAGTCCGCTTGCAATGCTTGCAGCAGCGGATGCCTCTGCAGCATCCTCCCCAGGCTCGTGGAAATCTGCCCACGAGCCTCCACCCAACCCACGCGCTTGATCCTGAGTGTAGCGTGCTCACGCAATAGGCTTAGGCTAGCCACAGCAAATGTGCAAAGTGTTAGCTTGCGTTCCCACTCACGCATCTATTTGGATTTAGAAGTGCATATTGCTGCGGGCACATGCTTTCATAAAGGGGACCTTGAAGAATGATCATGCACTAATGAGCGTGTGTGAAGTTAGGAATATGGGAGAGCACACATTTTGTGTGCTTTATCCAAAGAAGCATCACATTTGCATGAAGCCAAGTGCACAAAGAGTAATCAGGAGCATTTATATAAGCACCTGTGTGTGTACGTGTGAGTGTGTGTGTGTGTGTGTGTGTGTGTGTGTGTGAGTATGTGTGCGTGCGTGCATGTGTGCATGTATGTATATGTGTGTGTGCGTGTGTGTGTGTGAGTGTGTGTGTGCATGTGTGTGTGCTTGTGTGAGTGTGTGTATGTGTATGTGTGTGTTTGTGTGTGTATTAGTATGTGTGTGTGTGTGTGTGTGTGTGTGTGTGTGTGTGTGTGTGTGTGTGTGTGTGTGTGTGTGTGAATATGTGAGTATGCATGTGTGCGTGTATAACACATAACTTACCTCCTGATAGGCATTGGTATGCTCTATCCCCCTCGGAGCAGCCCTGGGATCAACAATTTGAGGTGCCACCGTGAACCCGAGGCCCTCCATATTCTTACAAAAATTATATAGGTATATTATATAAGCGCCAACTGCCTCGCAATTTTGGCACCTTAAAACCCTCTACAAAAAGAAAAAGAATTATATCAATGGGGATCAGGAGGGCTGCAGGCTTGATTTGAAACCGTCTCCATGTGAGAGTCGAAAGGGTATGGACAAATTTGGCAGCGTAATTGACAGAATGAACATAAGGCTTAGAAGCAAGTTTCTTAACTTTTTGAGAATCAAGACCCAGCTCGTAACAAGGCTCCAGTGCGCACACGCGCATGTGATTGTTGTTGATGGTGCCACCCACTCCCAAAAGGATGTTGTGGAGGGTAACGGAAGCTCCTTGAAGGGTGGAGCAGAGGCCTTTATGCTGTTCCTGCGCGGCGAACAGCTGGTTTTGCGGTCTTGTGTCCTCACAATACATACTTGAACTCGATGAGGTGAATGTCACGTTGAAGGATGCTGAAATCATTGGGTCGGTGCTGTCTGGGGAAGGTGGATAGGTGGATCTGCTAATGGCTGGCGGTGCTGTTAAGGTGCTCCTGGTCTCCCTCAGCTGCCCCCTGCCACTTCTAAGAGCCCACCCCCCTTCATGGCTAGTCTGTTGCATTTTTGTTTTTGAGGACATGGGACCAGTACCGTCGTGTGACAGCATCCTGACGGCTGGAGGTAAACCTATTTTTGTCGAAGAAGCGAGGTGGCAAGAGCCACTTAAATAGAATTCTAGTTTCAGCTAAATCGGGAATCTGAAGGTTTTGCATAGCCAGCCGTTTGCTATACCTATATCCATGCAGACAGTGCAGGATCCTAGAGAGCCTGTCTTGCTGATGGCTTTGAAGATCATAATGCATGCTAAGTTGTGTCTTTCGGTGATCATATATCTTATTTGCGTGTGTTGGCATCCAGAAAGGATATGCAGGGTACTGTCTAGTTGAGGGCAGAGGGGGCAAGTTAGGCTTATTGAGCGTTTAAACCATACCGCATGCTTTTGGTCGTACAGGGTTCCTGTTCTGTACTTCATAATGATGCACTCGGTTTTAACAGGGACATAGGATGCTGTTAGGTAACTTACCTAAGTAAGCGTTGCTAGCGGCTCCATTGGCAGTGCCAATTTTGAAAAGGGTCTGGTAGTATTCATGGAAGTCTGTTATAGTATTGGCATTTCCTCGTTTGTGGAAAGGGTGCATGTGTGCTTGCAAGGCGTTAAGGTAATTGAATAGGTACCAAAGCCTTGAGGTAGGTGACTGGGCTGTGTTCGAGGATTCGGTGTTCTTCATATCCTTTTGCAAGCCAGTAGATGTTATAAAAGGGATTTCGGGCGGGCTGTTTTGATAGAGGTATCCCCAATGAATAAAAAACAGTTGGATCAGGAAGGTTCGTTGCGCTGTTCATAGGGTTTTGTTGAGAGTTGATAGCATTGAAATAGATATGGATAAAGCTCCTCTCGGTTTACACACTAGTACTATTCAGATTGGTGATGAGAAAGATGTTCAAGCCCTTATAGATTAGTTGGGATCTCTGTGCCATCCCTTCGCGACAGTTTAGTCGAAAATTAAAGGCAGCGCTATGTGGACAAACATGTGACTTGATTGCCGGCGGAGAGGGGTAAGAATGTAATAAGTTTAATGTATACATTATCATACGTATGATAATATCTGCCTCTTCTTCCTCATTCTCGGTATCCTCAGCGTGACAGTCCATTTTGACACCACATGAGACTCACCATTCCAGCAGATTTGTGAGGACTTATCACACACACTTTTGTTGTACCTTTGGGGAGTGCTCCTGGCTGATGGGATGACAGAAATAGATGTCACATATCAAGTCTGTGTTGCCTCTCTACCTTCACTTGGACATTTCCAGCAAACTCAGCCCTCAGCCGCGCAGCCACTTCCTTGCCTTTGCCTTTTTTGCCACAACTTCCTGGTCCAAAGAATGCGTCATAACTGGAATAGAAGGCCTTATGAGCTCAGGAAGTGCCTAGCCCCTTTCCCTAGATTTTCTAGCTCCTTTTTTGGATTGGTTGCAGGCTTTTTTCCAAGCTTCCGCTCAGATGCCCCCCAGAGGCATATATAGCGATGTGACCTTACCTTACATGCCCAAAACGCACAGATGACGCTACACGCAGGAGCCTAGCAGTCCCACTTTTTGATTGATGGCTTAATCTTCCTCTACACTTCGTTTCTATCCACATTCTACACATCTAGAATTAGCTAAGATAACCTCTGTAGAAAGGTATTCTTGGACCTTGGAAGTTCATGAGGCTTCAGGTTCATAGGATTGTGGTAAAGCATGAGATACAGAGACCTTTTTTGAAGGAATGTTAAACACTCTGCGTGTGTTTGCTCCTTCGAGCTCTGAATTTCTTCCTTTCTTAACTTGTCATCACAGTATCACTGATTTTGAGATCAATGCACTCCTGAATCAAGACTCATACAGACTCCTCAAGCTTGTGTCAGATTTAGTTTCAATTTTCGACGCTGGTTGATTTTGTTTCACCAGCCAATTGCCATCAGCCAGAGACTCGGGCTGTAGGCCAACCTTGTAACCCTTGTAAGCCTCAGGTTTATAGGATTGTGGTAAAGGTGTGGAGGTTGGTGCGAGCTCCTTGTAGAAATTACAGGAATCTTGCCCTGCCGCAGCGGCTGGAATTCCGCAGTTTATTGGATGATGCCATTACCAGTAGCTGTATCAGTCAAAGTACAAGACAGCTAGAGCCACCGATACAACTGGCTTCGCCAGTGGAGATCACGGAAAAGTACTCAATCGCCAACAGACCAAACTAACTTGAACCAAACATTTGCCTCTGCCAGATTTAAGGCATGACAATGCTCATATTGTTTGCTGCTCACACATGTTGTATGCAGATGATCTGACTTTGCTGGCTAATGAGCCCCGTGATATGCAAATTATGCTGAGTCGGTTAGCTGTGTATGCCAGGGATAAACATCTAATTGTCAACACTTCCAAGTCCTAAGTTGTGCACTTCAACTCCGCGGGTGAAAATGTTCCCGTTTTTGATTTTGGCGGTGCCACCCTTCATCACAAAGATTCTTTTAGGTACTTGGGCATGGTTTTCTACAGGACCTTGAACATGGCTTAGTCTGCTGAACACGCGGCCCGTCCTTTTCTTGCCTCTGCCTATAGGATATGTAGATTTGTGCGTGAACACGCTTTGGCAGACAGGCCACACACTTCTTTGTGGCTCGCTAAGACTTATGAGTTCAGTGTGAAACACTTGAACTCAGGTTCTTGAAGTGTAGCATAAAGTGAGATGTTCTCACTTTCTGCTTTTCTCCGGTTTCTGCTTCCCTTCTCCATTCTTTTTATTCCTTGGAGA
>Ga0307945_1004028_pt1 | contig 11912 bp, 15 predicted proteins | sample OrgLakmetagen228_FD_201818 | JGI IMG/M metagenome (GOLD analysis project Ga0307945, IMG submission 201818) | Saline water microbial communities from Organic Lake, Antarctica - #228 | ecosystem: Environmental > Aquatic > Non-marine Saline and Alkaline > Saline | place: Antarctica: Organic Lake...
GGGGAGAGTGTAGGAGGGGGGGGAGTGTGGGAGGGGGGGGAGTGTGGGGGGACCAGCAAGCCTGGTCGCCTTCAGCGATGCAGTCAAGGTGAGACACTTGAGGAGACAGTTGTGTGCTGTATGGCCAAATCTCGTCTGTTTCACCATCTTGTTTGGGCTGGCAGAAGGATGAGGGGGTGACTGTTTTGCTGCACCATATACCTCTGAGCTACCGTGTCCTCAATACAGCAGACTCACCGGTTGCCTTTGTCTTTGCAATTTGAGTGGGTCCTTCAAATTTCACAATAGCAGGTTTTTAATCACCGAGCTCCTTCAAAATTTGTGACTGGGTACTCGATGCGGCTTTCCTTCATGGTTCCTATTCGTCGGCCCAGATGGGGGGATTTACACAGGCAACTACGAACCATGAAGGAAAGCCGCATCAAGTGCTGTGGCTTGTTGTTTCGGAATGGGTGTGCGAGTACTCTTTAGGCAATGCTGAAGGTGTGTGGGGGATACTGAGGCTTGCCTGTGCGTGCATTTAAGTAGACCCTGTATATACAAGCAACTACTTGGCGTGGTATAGATACTACTCCTTGTGTGCCCGCTCTTCCTTTCTTTACATTGCAGCTCTGAAATAGGAAAAGTGGCGCGTGCATAATATCTTTGCACAACAGGCTTAGCCATATGTAGGGTTGGCCAGAACCGTATATAAATACGGTGTATATACGGTATTTTTGGCTGGGAAATCACCAAATATACGGTCATATATGGTGTATATAACGGTTCTGGCCAACCCTAGCCATGTGGTCATGGCAAAGAATGCAACACAGCTTAGTTAGTTCCACAGTTTAGTTAGTTAGAGTCACGGACAGGAACACTACCTTTGAGTTAGAGAGGACTTGGTTTCCATCGTCCGCTGTTTTGTGTTCACTCGCTGACATACATGCCTTTCCTCACACGCATCTCCTCACACGCGTCTCTCATGCACAGGCAGGCGGGCTGCCCTCTGAATAGGTCCGGCTGTTCATCATGCAGCAACGTGTCCAACTCCTGACCTACAAGCATCACCAAACGCATTTCCTCACACGCGTCTCTTATGCACAGGCGGACGGGCTGCCCTCTGAATAGGTCTAGCTGTTCATCATCCAGCAACGTGTCTACCTCTTGACCTACAAGCATCACCAAACACATTTCCTCACACGCGTCTCTTATGCACAGGCGGGTGTGCTGCCCTCTGAATAGGTCCGGCTGTTCATCATCCAGCAACGTGTCCACCTCTTGACCTACAAGCATCAGCAAACGCATTTCCTCACACGCGTCTCTTATGCACAGGCGGGTGTGCTGCCCTTTGGAGAGGCCCTGGTGTCCATCCCCAATACCATCGTGGCGTTGTGCCTCAGCAACCAAGGCTTGGAGCTTGTGCAGACGTCGCGAGTGATGGACTGCTTTGTGCCCATCTTTACACAGAAGCAGTGAGTGTGGAGCTGCCTGTCCGCAGTCTTTTTCTGCATTTCTTTTTGTCGTGGGTCATGGACTGCTCTGTGCCCATTGCCCATCTTTACACAGAAGCAGTGAGTGTGGAGCTGTCTGCTGTCTTTTCCTGCAGTCTTCTTCTTAATGTTGCAATGTGATGGCCTCAATGTGATGGCCTCAATGTGATGGCCTCAATGTGATGGCCTCAATGTGGTGGGATGTAAATCCAGTATCTCTCTTTATGCTGACCTATATACTGAGTGTCAGCCTCGACTCCCGTTATGCTTTGGGACAGCATTTACGCAGTACAGCCAACAGGCAGAGCAGCCCACAGGCAGTGGGGGGGATGTTCCTGACCTTTGGGGTTCTCCTGGCTTGTGCTTGCCGTTTTAGACAGGAGTAATGTGGTGTGTTCAACCTCCTGTCGTTGTGCAGATACATCAAGGCACTGAGCGGGGAGACGCCTGGCGTGCTGGGGGCGGGCATTGAGGAGCTGTTCAGGTGAGGATGAGGTTGAGGTGGTCAAAACAAAACATTCTCAGCTAGAATAGTTTTGGCTGTTCAGATGAGGAGGTTGAGGTTGTGGTGATCAGAGTGTTTTTATCTAAAAGATGCAGGAGCATCAAAGTGGGATTCTTTTTTCACTTTCACTTAAAGGGTGAGGTGCGTGGGTAGCCTGTAGGAAGGGGTGGGCGTTTCAGATACCTTACACCCCAGTCAGTTTAAACGCACATGACCTAATCCTTCTCTAGTTTTTGCGGGTAGGTCTGAATGGACCAACCTAATCCTTCTCTAGTTTTTGCAGGTAAATCTGAATGGACCAGCACTTAGCGCGACGCAAATAAGGATCCTGCAGAAACCCAACATATTGCCTATCCTTCTTCTCATCTGTGCGTCAATCAGAATAAACCGAAACTCAGTGCTGCTCAATAAGGACCCTTGCATGTCCTTTTTCTCATTTGTGGGTCGATCAGAATGGACCAACACTCAGTGCTGATCAAATAAGGACCCTTGGCTACTTTGACACAGTACCCGCTTGTTTGCTGCCTCTGTACCTTGTTTGGCGTTCTGCACCTTTGGAGGAAATTTGCGACATTCAGAGCTCCCAATTTGCTTCAAATTCTCTTAACAAATTAAGAATAGAATACAATAGAAGAAAGTAATGTTTAACTTTCCCCACTTGGGTAAGTAAGGAGCTGAAAACAATCTTTTCTTCTATTCTATTATATTCTCTTCTTAATTTGTTTGTAGAATTTGATGCAATTTGGCTCTGAATGTCCCAATTTTAGATCTGAATGTCGCAACTTGGCAGCTCTGAATGTCGCAATTTTCCTCCAAAGGTGCAGAAACGCCAAACAAGGTGCAGCGGCAGCAAACAAGCGGGTACTGTGCCAAAGTAGTTGAGGGTCCTTATTTGCGCATAGCTTAAAGCATCCGATCTGACAGATGATGTAGATTAGAGCTCGCTCAGCAACAGCGAGGTATTGTACAAGAATTGCTCTTGCTTACATGATCGTTTGGTACATGAAAATGGTCTCATATGCATGATCGTTAGGTATATGAACTACGACCCAACAAAACAAATTAAACGCAGCGCAAATTGAAGAGTGTTTTATTGTTGAGCTCAATTACGTGCATTGAACTTTGCGTTTATTGCACTGCCCTCACTCCATTGTGCACTGATTGCTCCCCCATCCCCCCCTTCTCCTTCACGCCCTTGGTCGCTCCCATTCCACGTGCTTTTCTGTTGCAACTGTGTTGCATATTATCTTGTTTTGTATTGCCCCTCCACGCCTCCTGCTTTTTTTAAAAGGCTCTTTTCTCTTCGTGCTCAGTCCAGACTTAGGAAAAACCACCCTTTCCCTCTCCATCACATGAGCAACGCTTACTTTGATGCATCTCTCACGTTATTTAAATATGCACAAGATATTCAGTTACTCATATATATTTCAGCATAATTACAAGTGCATTTCCAGGGCATATTGAACATCATTATACGTGCGTTTCCAGGATATATTGAACATGAATATGTGTGCGTTTCCAGGTTCACCCCCTCCCTGCGTCCTGGGGGCACCGAGGCAATCCTCAGCGTTTTCAAGGCGCTGTGCATCATGGGTGGAGATGAGGATGAGGCCACTAAGGCTGAGGAGAGCGTGAAGATGTGGCATGTGCTCAAGGAGGTGTGTGTGTGCCTGCGTGTTTGTGTGTGTTTGTGTGAGTATTTGTGTGTGTAGATGTGTGTGTGTGTAGGTGTGTGGATGTGTGTGTGTACGTGTGTGTGTATTTGTGTGTGTGTGAGTCCGCTCTACCGCCACGGTGCCTGCCCATCGCATTGTTGCTCCATGGCTGTTGGTACGCGTTCATGTTTTGCTCATCATCACAACCTAGAAGCAACGAGATAGGAATACCTGAGGCAAGCAGGTGACCCTGTGCCTTTACTTGGGAGTGTTTAATACAAGCTTTTTTATTGTTTTTTTTGTCTGTCAATTGCTTGCCTTACACGTACGCTAAAGCCCTCCCCCTGTTGCTCTAAGACAGCCCTATCTTTCGCACATTTAAACGTGATATTGAACGATCCATCGTTTTTCAGCTGCCTGAACAAGCCACAAGTACTTGCCGCACGTGCAAGCTGCACCCAGATTTGCCCGTTCCTGAACAACAACAGCCTCATTCTCTGCACGTTCGCACAGGTGTACGAGGAGACACGCAACAAAATGCAGCAAGCTGCTGCACAGCGCAGGAGCCCGCTGGAGTGGTGTGACGAAACATTGGCAGGCTTGGACCAACGCATTGCGGACATTCATCGCCAGGTCACAGAGAGCGACGCCAGCGGTGTCATTTCTGCGAGCGGACCCTCTCCAATGGACACCGAGCAGCAGTTGCCACAAGAGCAGCAGGCGCAGCGTACGCAGCAGGCACAGCAGCAGCGTGTCGACCGGATGACGCGCGTGCTGAGGAAGTTTCGGCAGGAGGTGGCGAAGAGCAGGCCTGTGTACGCGGAGTGTGAGGAGATCCGTGCCCGTGTGGTGCAGCTGCAGCAGCAGAGGCAGCACCTGGAGCAGCTGCTGGATCAGCAGCAGCAGCTGCAGCAGCAGCAGCCGCAGCAGCAGCCGGTGCCGGCGCAGCTGACAGGGACTGTAGCTGCAGAAGGGCAGCAGCAGCAGCAGCAGCCACAACAGCCCGGACAGGGTGCAGCTAGAGAAGACGTTGAGATGACCGGACCAGAAGGGCCACCGTTGTCGTCAGCAGCAGCAGCAGCAGCAGCAGCAGAAGCAGCAGCAGCAGAGGCGCCCCCTGGTGCAGCAGCACCAGCAGCAAAAGAAGAGGGCAACAGTGCGGCGCTGGCGTCCATGGCCACAGCGTTCGCAAGCCTAGATGAGCAAGAGAAATCGCTGGCCGCAAGGGTGGCTGATGAACAAGACAGCTGCTTGAAGGAGTTTGAGCGGTTGACAAGAGAGGACAGGCCGTACGACTTCAGTGATGAGCTGGAGGAGCTACGGAATAGTGGTGGTGCGTTCCAAAATTGTGCAAACGTGTGTGGGGGTGCGTGACTTATTTCTGTACACATGCATGGTGGCGTTTTGAATGTCATGCATGGTGGCGTTTTTAATGTGGTGGCGTTTTTAATGTTGCAGGCGTTTTTAATGTTGCAGGCGGTGCATTTTTAAGGTCTTGCACACGTACATGCATGGTGGTGCGTGTTGCATGCCATATACACATGCCTGCATGCACACACACACGCTCTCACACAGATGTCATGCATTACACGTGCGTACATACGCATGCAAGCGCATGTTGGCGTATGTGCACGCATGAATGCAAACACGCACGCACGCATGGAAACACACACATACACACGAAAACGCGCACACACACATGCACGTGCTCACCACACGCTTCTCATTACACACACCCACACACTTACATTCACACTCTCAAGCAGAGAACGCACTTACACTTACACTCACATCCATGAGTACACATACATGTTACACATACACACACAACACCCATACACGCGCAGGGGCTGGGGGTGCAGACATCGTGATGCCTCACTTACCTGATGCCATCAGTAATGCCACCCGCATGCTAGAGACACTCCTCAGCAACGCAGGTATGATGTGCAAGTATCTATTGGTTCCCCTATTATAACGCAGGCATGACGCTAGTATGATGCACTGGAAAAGGGATGCGGGAAAGCAAGTATGATGCACAAATTTGTGTAGTATTACGTAGGGATGACGCTGGTACGATGCACTGGATCAGGTGGATTAGGGATGCGGTGAAGCAAGTATGATGCGCTGGTTTAGTTGTACGAAGTTGCTTGGACGCCTCGCAAGGCCCGCAAGTTTTGCACGCTGGAGAACTCTTTAAGCACACACATGACCTAGCTTATCTTCGCTTGGTTCACCCAAAAGATAAGCGTTCACCACCCAGACGCTGTGCTCAAACCTGCTGCTTTGATTGCGTTCTTCTTGCATTCCAGCCACGCATTCTTCTTGCATTCTTCTTGCATCCCAATCTTCTTGCAACATTCTTCAAACCTGCTGCTCCCACTGCATTCTTGCAACAACCTACATCCGCTCGTATACAATGTCAGTCAGCCACCACACTCATCACCGCTTAACCCGGTGGTTACACAGAAACGGCCAAGCTGTTTGTGGAGCGAGGTGGCTTGGACCTACTGCTCAAGCTGCACACCCTACCACGTTTAATGTACACATTTGCATTCTCGGCAACGTCTCACGCCCTGCTGGCTGTGTTCCGTAGCCTGGCGCCTCACCACGCTGAGGTGTGTGTGTGTGTGTGCTTGTACGTGTGTGTGTGCGTGTGCTTGTGCATGTGCGTGTGCATGTGCGTATGTTTTAGTGTCTGTGTGCGTATTAGTGTGTGCGTGTGTGTGCGTGTGTGTCTGCGTGTGTGTGTGTGTGTGTGTGTTTGTTTGTGCGTGTGTGTGTGTGTGTGTGTGTGTGCGCGCTTGCGCGTGTGCGTGTGCCTGTGCATGTGCGTGTGCGTACGTTTGCGTGTCTATGTGTGTGCGTGTGTGTGTGTGCGTATGTGCGTGTGTGTTTACATGTTTTGACAGCATGGGTGTGCATTTGCACAAGCCGCCTAGTGCTGTAATTCAAATTCCCCCTCTCCCTCCTGAGTGTACTCGTGTAGGCGCTGGCCATCAAGACTACCCCCAAAAAAAATTTATGTTGAATTGCACGTGCCTCGGCAAAAATGAGTTTTATAGCTGTCGTTTGCTGAAGAAAACCCTACCCTCCTCCTGTGAGCACTCATGCAGGGCGCTGGCCGTCAAGACCACGCACATGAACTATGCAATTACTGCATTACAAGTGCTCCCAAAAAATGAAATCCCGTGCAAGTGTTTCAGTGTTTGTGTCTTAACCTCGCATGTATTCCAACCCACCTGTATGTTCAAACCCACCTGTATGTTCCAACCCACCTGTATGTTTGTGTCTTAACCTCGCATGTTTTTTCCAACCCACCTGTGTTAATACATGCATGCAATCCAACCCACCTGTGTTAAAACGTGCAGGCGCTGGCTGCAAAGACCAGTGACGCCCTTTCCAGTGCTGTGGATGCTGCGCTGACTCATGCATTCCAACCCACCTGTGTTAAAACGTGCAGGCGCTGGCCGCAAAGACCAGTGACACCCTTTCCAGTGCTGTGGATGCTGCGCTGACTCATGCATTCCAAATCACCTGTGATAAACCGTGCAGGCGCTGGCTGTAAAGACCAGTGACGCCCTTTCCAGTGCTGTGGATGCTGCGCTGACTCAGGCCGTGCCTTTGGGCAGCGCGTGCGTGCCCTCCCTACCAGCCCCGCAGGTATGTGCACAGTTTGGCCGTGTGAACAATTTGTAAAATTGGCCAGAACCGTATAAGGGCAACACACCCTGCCTAGGACAACACTGTGACACATCCTGCCTAGGACAAAACTGTGACACACCCTGCCTAGGACAACACTGTAACAACACACCCTGCCTGGGACGACACAGTAACACACCTTGCTTGTACGTGCAGCGTGACGTGTACGTGAAGCGTGTGGCCTGCACGGCAGGCATTGCTGCGCTGGCTTCTGCTGTGGCCCGCAATGCAACGCAGATGTTGCCCCTCATCGCCACGGGTGAGTGCATTCTAATTATCAGTTTGGTGAGCTTCATTAGGCCCAACACTTCGCTTCTGTGTTGGGCATGCGCACGTACACACGTGTTATTGCGGCCTGCCACACACACCTGGACGTGGGCTTTCCCAGGTTTTTATCGGCTGGGCGAGCTTCCATGATGCTTGGCATGCTTGGTGCTCACAAGTGTACATTATTTGGTAGATATGTAACCATCTAATTTTATATAATCACGCAAATGCATATCTGCAGAAGTGGATCGCCCATCTTAGTACACGTCTGTAACAGGCAGCATGTGTACATACAGAGACACACACATGTGCGCACACATACACACACGCATACACACACGCACACCCACCACTCTCGCACACAACCACGCACACGCACGCACACAAACACACAAACGCACACACACACGAACACACTCATACACACATCTGCGCAGGGGGATCACCCATCCTCGCGCGTGTTGGTCTTCTAGAACGCTCTCTGCTGCAGCAAGCAGCCGTGGCCGATGCCTGGGCGGGTGCACGTGAGGTAGCTGAGAAGACTGCAATGACCGCGTTGGAGAAAGACAAGGCTGCAAAAGGTGGGTCACTGTGACTGCTTGGCTTTGTAAAGGAGAAGTTGTCAATGACATATTTGTAGGGTTGGCCAGGACCATTTGTATACTCTAGGTTTTTCTGGTTTGATTTGTGTTGGCAGGTTTGTGCTGGCAAGAGATCCTGGGGAAAAGTATGTTTGCTGGCTTCTTTTTCATTCAACGTCAGGCACTATGATTGAACACGTGTGCCTAAATGTCACGATGCGTATTATGTACTCGTTATTTTGCTCAAGCCTGACCACACTCATGAATGCACACACATACCCCCCCCCCTCCCCCATACACATAGACACACTCTCACACACTCTCTCTCTCACACACACACACACACACACGCACACACACACACGCACACAGGCCTTCCCTCCCAGCAGCAACCTGGCACCACCACCGCCACTTCCACAACCCCCGGCACCGCAGCCACACCAGCTGCTGCTGCCACATCCACACAAGCACCAGGCGGTGCACCCTCCGAAGCTGGCAGTGCCTCTGCAGCAGTGCAAGCAGCAGAGGCAGGCAGTGCTGCTGAGGTGGCGATGGACGAAGAGGGCCAGGTATGCAGAGTTAAGAGTGCAGTGCGTAGTACCCTACAGGGCGTTTGCCCGTTACGTTCGTAGTAACAGTACAACCTTTCCTGCCGTGCTTCCTCACGTGATGTCCAGCAGAAAAGGTTTGCTTGGCACTGCATCTACTAGAGATGAATCCTTGGTAGCATGCGTGGGTTTATCCCTGATAGCGATGTTGCTTACTCTGTGAGTAATTAGCATGATTTCATCCCTGATAGCAATGTTGGATGTTTTGAGAGTAAGTAGCTTGGGTTCATCCCTGATGGGTTTATCCCTGATAGCAATGTTGCTTACTCTGTGAGTAATTAGCATGAATTCATCCCTGATAGCAATGTTGCATGTTTTGAGAGTAATTAGCTTGGGTTCATCCCTGATAGCAATGTTGCATGTTCTGTGTGATTACCACAATAAGAGCGCTGCCCAGCTCTGGTACTCCGCCGCCAAACTGGTGTCGTGTTTAGGGTAGATGCGTATTTCTGCTGTTGCCTGTCCCTGTGTGTGGTGAATCAAAGGCGCTCGTGGGGAGCTAAAACAAAGTCACTTCACACGTACGTTGCTTTGTTTGTGCTTGGGACAAACGTGTGCTACATGTGCTCTCCCTACGTATGTGTGTGTGTGTGCGTGTGTGTGTGACGTGAGCTACGTATCCACAGACTGTGTGCATGAATGTGTGTGTATGTATGTGTGTATATGTGTATGTGTGTATTTGTGTATCTGTGCGTGTTTGACGTGAATCACGCGTCTTACGTCTTCACACCCGGTGCGGTGCGTGTGTGCTCGTGCGTGTGTTTACACCAGGTGGAGGACATGGCTGATGATGCCGTTGGGTTACGCGACTTGGATGTTGGGGACGTCATGGCCGACAATGTGCAGGTGTGAACCCTTCTCCTGCGTGTGATGAAGCGTGTGACCTAGTACGCATAGCTTCTTTGCATGTGAGGATGCATTTGTGGTCGCTTTTTTCTGCTCTGGAGTGTGCCTGTGTGTGTACATGCCTGTTTGTATATGTCCGTCTGTGCAAATTGAAATCTCAACACGAATCCCGCCACAGTCACATTCACACAGCCAGGCGTGCTTTTTGTTTTTCTTTCGTGCCTGACAGCGATGGCTCCACTTCTTGCCGGATTGTACCCCTCAAATTTGTACGCACTCACAAATTGCACAAACCATGCATTCACAGATGCATTTGTTGTACCCGTGTCTGGTAGCCTGCTTGCGGGTGAGGCAGCAGCCAACCACCTTTTGCAGATTTTAACTCTCTCCAACTCCCGTCCATTATTTGTACTCGTTGCACGCGTGATTAGTGTGAGACTATATTTGTATTCGTAGCACGCGTGATTAGTGTGAGACTACCGGCAAATATGCCGAGGTTGCAAGTCCATTATTTGTACTCGTAGCACGCGTGATAAGTGTGAGCCTTCAATATTTGTATTCGTAGCACGCGTGATAGGTGTGAGCCTTCCATTATTTGTACTCGTAGCACGCGTGATAAGTGTGAGACTACCGGCAAATATGCCGAGGTTGCAAGTCTGTCTGGTGGTCCTGTCTCTGTGCACCAACTGATAACTCACCCTTAGCCCTCACTCCTGAAACACACAGGCACACATTTACATGGCACTGGCTACACGCGTGTTTGTTGGCCCTAAATCTGGGTACCACTGCTACCTAGGGTTGGCCAGAATCATATATATACTGTGTATATACGGTATTTTTGGCAGGGAAATCACCAAATATACGGTCATATACGGTGTATATATACGGTTCTGGCCAACCCTACTGTTACCATTCATTCACACCCCTGAAACTCACGGTCACACATTCACATGGCACAGGTCGCACGCGTGTCTGTTGGCCCTAAATCTGAGCACCACTGTTACCATTCATTCATACCCCTGAAACACACAGGCACACATTCACATGGCACAGGCTACACGCGTGTCTGTTGGCCCTCAACGGGGCATCACTGTTTCCATTCATTCACACCCCTGAAACACTCAGGCACACAATCACATGGCACGTGTCTGTTAGATCTGGGCACCACTATTTCCATTCATTCCCACCCCTGAAGCTCACAGTCACACATTCACGTGGCACAGGTCGCACGCGTGTCTGCTGGACCTGCTTCTGGCAGTGGTCCCTCAACAGGAGGAGCAGGAACTGAGGCTGGTGGGGCCAGCAGTGGCAGCACCAAGCCCACGGTGAGTGGGTGCCTTGTGCGTTTTATGAAATAGATTTTGAAGGCTTTCTGCAGCAGGCTGTTGGGGTTAAAGGTGGTCATCCACCACCAAGCCCACGGTGAGAGTGTGCCTTGTGCGTTTTATGAAAAGGATTTAGGAGGCTGTCTGCAGCAGGCTGTTGGGGCCAAAGGTGGTCATTTACCACCAAGCCCACGGTGAGTGTGTGCCTTCTGCATTGTATGAAAAGGATTTAGGAGGCTGTCTGCAGCAGGCTGTTGGGGCCAAAGGTGGTCATTAGTGGTGCTCATCAGTGGTGCTAACATTTAACCATAGTGATTTTGAAGACAAGGATTTGCGTGCCTTGCGCCCCCGTTGTTGTGCGGCTGTTCTTGCTTGTCATAAAAATTATTTTTTGTTGCGTCGCAACTCACTGCCGACTTTCATTCATGAGCCCCAGTCCTGCAAAGCAGCTAACAGGAAATTTTCCCCTGGACTAGCTGTCTGTTCATGATGAACCATCTGCTTCCAAAGCCATGTCATGATGCAGCAGTACGTGTGTGTGTGTATGTGTGTGTGTGTGTGTGTGTGTATGTGTGTGTATTACCTATAAACCAACTCTACATGTAAGACCTGTGTGTGTCGCGCTGCTTATGTTCCTCCGCCTGTTCTCTCATCCACAGGGACGCAAAAAGACCCCAGAGGAATTGAGCGCAGACATCATCCACCACACCACCATCATCCTGCGGAGGTGCGGTCCTGTGTGTTTCTATACTCGTTTTGACTTGCTTGTATCAACTTCAATGTACGAGAAAAGCTTGTAGTGATGTGACATGTCCACCAGTGTTAATGTGTCATATGTATTTTTGCTCTGTTGTGACGCTTGCGCGTGCCCTGTATTGCGTGTGTGTATGTGTGTGTGTGTGTGTGTGTGTGTGTGTGTGTGTGTGTTTGTTTGTGTGTGGGTAGTTGGTGGTG
>Ga0307945_1004029_pt1 | contig 11911 bp, 14 predicted proteins | sample OrgLakmetagen228_FD_201818 | JGI IMG/M metagenome (GOLD analysis project Ga0307945, IMG submission 201818) | Saline water microbial communities from Organic Lake, Antarctica - #228 | ecosystem: Environmental > Aquatic > Non-marine Saline and Alkaline > Saline | place: Antarctica: Organic Lake...
AACCAAGAACGACCGAAGCAATAGTCGCCTCACGGCGACCCGCTATCCATCCCCACCCAAATGTCAGGGATGGCGCAAGCGCCGCTTAGGGCATTCTGGATGGGGTATTTTGCGGATGTTGATAACCCTTTGCTGCAGAGGATATCCTGACAATGCTCGCTTTAACGCTGCCGCTGCCATCCTGGGCGGGCACATAAAAAGCAACGCTGCCGGTCTCCCGCTGGAACAAAGCCCGCAGAGGCACCGACTCCAGATCGATATAGCCGCTTTTTGAGGGCGTCATTGGCTTGAGTCCTGGTTGCAAGGAAAGCGTTCAGAGAGACCTTTTAAAATGTGGAGCCCTAGCGGGAATTCAGAAAGCGCCCTCATTGATTTTGCCGGTGTTTCATAAGTGCCTACTGACGCCTCCAGCACCTCATAAAAAACACGCATCGGGAAATTGGCCATGGAGTCTACGCAAACGATCGGGCCGCCCGCGCTGTAGATCTTCCCGGAGCCCGCCAGAATCATTGAGGCATAGCCGTCGTAAAGTCCTTTGTGCAGGCCATTTAAGAGCTTCTGAGCCTCTTGCTGGCCGATATTCTGAATACTCGCCTGCTCCTGGGCAGAGAAGTAATACCGAACGCTGATCGCGTGTGCCGGCACCGAAAAGGCCACAACCGCGAGAGCCGCAGCGGCCAACGCAGAGAGCTTGCGAAAAGAACCGGTGATCAGTCCCTTTCGGAAGCCCTCCGCGCCGACGCGCTTGAGCGCCTTGCGGTTGTATTTGGTCCGGTCTTTGGTGACCCGCATCCGGTAGAGCGGGGTGCGCAGATCGCGCCGAACTGCGCTCTCTGCCGTTGCCTTGCGCTTTGCTTTAGCCATGATTCGGCCTCCTGTTGCGCGTTAAAGAAACTTGCGGCGGTGTGCCGCGCCGAGGCGAAACGCCTCTTGCCATGTTGGTGCCTCGAATCGGGCGCTTTGAAAGCCCGGACGGGTCACTGATGTTACGTAAGCGATAGCACCGCTGCCATCCCGATATTCCGAAGCTGTTACGCTGATGCCCTGAACCCGGCTCACGGCCGATCCGGTCATCAATCGGGTAACCGGGTTGTTGTCCCGGTCACGCTCAAGCGTATAGCGATAATCCGGAAGATCAGAGTCTGGAATCTGGGTCGCCCCGGTTGAGATTGGGTCAGTAGTCATTGCCTGCATAATGATTCTCCGTTGTCCTAACCTGAGAACCATTATACAGATATAGATACACCTTGCAAGGTGTATGAAAGGTATTTGATCACATTCTTTCGAGAATGGTGGATACCGCACCAGTGGGTTTCCACTGCTGGAAAGCATAGCCCCGCACAGACTTGTGAACGTAGCGATCAAGGTAAATCCGCTGAACCTGATCCTTTTCCCTATCCACCCCCAGAACCCCGCTCACAATCGGCGTACGATCGCCCAGGCGAACGGTGGCCACGGTTTCATCAAAGGACAGCTCCACCGAGACCGTTAACGTATGCTCAGGCACTGGCCACCTCCGACGTTCCGACAATTTCGGCGCTTGAGTGCAGTTTAAGAAACGCCATGAGCATGTCTGTTGCTTCACTGGAAAACCGGATATCCATGTGGCCATTGAAGTTGACGAACTCAACGGCTGGACTGACAACCACCTTATCCCGCGAGGCGAAACGCTGGCCGCCGAGCCTCTTTGAGCACTCCTCAAAGCTTTCAGTCAGCCCAATGCACCCCATTTCAGTTTCCAAAACCTCAATATGCCGGGTTAGTTCGCGCATATTGGATTCATCGCTCCATGAGTAGGAATCGCCAAAATACGTGTGGGCGAAGGTAAACTTGCTTGTCAGTCGACCGCTTTTGAATTTGATATTCGTGTTGCCGTAAATACTGCGGTATTCGATCAGGTGAAGATCCCTTGCCAGCAGATTTGCCGACTCTTGCAGCCCCTTATCCTGGAGCTGGGACGCCTCGTCGTGAATCTTCTTGGCCAGCCCTTCAAATGGAAACCGCTTTAGGATCCGGTCAACCGCTTCTTCGCCGGCAAGCTCGTGGCCTATCTGGCCGTAGAGGTCTCGCTTGCTGACGAAAAAATCTGTCTGAAGGTCTGCCCTGGCAAGTGTGCCCTCCCGGCATTCGCGAGTAATCCAGTCTTCGAGATCCTTGAGGAATCTACCGATCACCCGGGGGAATGCGTCCCGCTGTTCCGGCGCCGAAGCTTCTACCCCCAGATCGTTAAGCGTTTCGGCGGCTTCGTTCATCGCATCCAGAGCGGGTAGGACCGCGCCCAGACGACCGCCAAGCACCTTGGCCAGACTCGCGGCCGTCACAGCCGCAAGATCAAAGTTTAAGTCGGACATGAGCGCTCCTTAGGCTGCTTGCTTGAGGTTGGGGAGCTCAACATCGCCGTGCAGGGCAATAAAGCTCAGCAGGGCATCCGCCGCATCCGGGGCAATGGTGAAACGGGTTTTGTGCTTGAAGGTGACCGCGCTCACCGGACCAAAGCCAAACGTAGTGCGGCTGGGGATTTCTTGAATGGCAGAGTAGCCGTGCAGGCCACGAGCAATCGCCAGAAAACCATCCTCAAGGCCGTCGATACCGGTTTCACGCTCGGCAATGACAAAGCTTGAGATGTTCTTACGAATGCCTTCTTGTAAGTGGTAGCGGTCCAGTCCTTCAGAGGAGCATCCGCCGTACTGTTCAAATTCAAGGCCTTTGGCTTTGAGCTTTGCAGGCATGTGCCTGTGGGTAAGGTTCATGAAGTCGCACAGATCGCGAGCGGCACCCTTCAGGCCAAGATCCACAAGTGAGTCCGCCTGACGGTCTATAGACGCGGCCATGGCCTCAAAATCGGTTTGCTCAAGGGTGCGCTCGAGCATATCCATGTACTGATCGATGCCCTGGTGCTCCCCAAGATCGAGCCAGGCATGAAACAGGCCTGAATCGGAGACGCTGAACGGGTAATTGATCCCATCCTGGGGCATGTGCAGTGTAATAATCGCATCGGTGCCTTCGTTGTTCTGACGCGAGGCGATGGCCTGCAGGGAATTGGCCCAGCCGCGCAGCATGCCGTCAACAATGGAGGTGACCCCCGGGAAACGAATATCGGAAAAGTACGTGGTCTGAAGGGCGCTAACCCCGGCGGCAGTCTCGATGTAGGTTGTCAGCCCGTCACGGACAAAGCCGGCCAGGTGTGCCCGCAGCTCTGCGCCGGTGTAATCAAGAATTGGTTTGCTGAACATGTGCTGTTCTCCTGCTTGTTTGTTGTCCTAACCTGAGAACCATTATACAGATATAAATACACCGTGCAAGGTGTATATAGGGTATGAGCAGAAAACATGGGGGTGGTATCTTATCTTCGCGGCCAGTCCTTTTTGACTCAGGCGAGAGTCCATCCTTGGACTCACTTAATCGACACGATCCGCTAAATACCTCGCAGTGGGCCTTATGTCGGCATCAGGCCGCGCACATAGTTGCGAATGCCTCTCGTGAGCTCATCAGCAGTACTTCATGGCAGAACTCCTCGAGCACCGAATCCATGTGCTTAAACACGTCGCTGTCGGTCGCACCGTCGCCCCAATCAAGGCCGGAATCGGCGGCCGCCTGCTTCCATTGGACCACCTGAGCCATATACTGGTCGATGGATCCCACCAGGTGGGCAAACTCGACCTGAACCGTGTTGAGCTGGTCCGGGCGGGTAGTTCTGGCGATGGCCTGGGCTTCCGCGTCTGCAGTCCAGTCCCGGTTATAGAAAATGATGTGGCTGGCCTGGGGCAGGTTCAGGCCTCGCTGGCTCACCCCCAGACTGGCCAGAAGCACCGGCGCCGGGCCAAAGCGGAACCGCTCATTGAGCCGCTTGGTTCGGGCCGTAATCGAACCCTTACCGGTGAAGATAACGCCCTCAATACCGCGATCGGAAAGCTCCCTTTGCAGGCGCTCCAACGTCTCCGGCGAACTGGCGTACACAATCGTTTTTTTGCCTTCTCCCGCCAGCTGCTCCAACCGGTCCAGCGTCCAGCGCTGTTTACTCGTCAGCGGGGAATAGCAGCGCCCAACACCGGCATCATGAACATGCGGGGCGTTAGCCGCCTGAATAACGGCGTTGATCCGTGCCAGAACCGCCACCAGGTTAGAGCCCTTGCCCTCTATGTTGCGCTCTTTCTTGTGGGCCTCGAACCATCGGGCAAAGTCCACCGCCGGAGTCAGATAGTGGCGCAAGTGGGCCTCATCCCATTGCAGGTTTACCGTGTCTTTTTCAGGCTTCGGACAGCCCGCGTATGGCTCAACCTCGGGTTCATTGCGAAGACGGCGCTGAATGAACGGTGACGCCCAATCGCGGAATTGCGCAACGTTGTTGATTTTGGGCACCTCGCGCTTGGCTCCCCCGCGCAGATCATCTTTAAACTCGTTCGTTGCCCACTCAAGCGATACATGACGCTCGCGGAAAACATCCAGCCCGCGCTGTGCGGCCTGGGCACTCGTTAAAAGGCGCTCTTCCATAAACACATCGGAGCGGATGCCGAAAGGCTGGTGCGCCCGTGAACCGCCAGCGGACGACGCCGCCAGCGGTAGAATATCCCGGGGATAGTTTCCGCACGGTGTGCCGTCGAGCACGTAGAGCTTTCCACTGGCAAGCTGCAGCAGGGCCCGGCTCTGAAGTGATCCCGGGTTCGACAAAATCCCGCCCTCATCGGCCACCACAACCCGAGTCTGTCGACGAAGCAGTGAGGCGAGCATTTTTTTTCGGCCGTTCACAACCGACTTGAGGCGGTTATAGCTGACGATGTTGATAGCTCGCAGATTCTTTGTATCCTCCGCGCACTCAATGGTTTTCCACTGATTCGAGGACAGGCCCAGCTTTTTAATCTCACTGACCATTTCCGGTACCAGCCCGGATTCAACGCAGATCAGGCCCCGGCCAGAGAGCAGGGCCAGTGCCAGAGACAAACGCGCCTTTCCGGTACCTTGCTCCCATGCACTGACGCACCCGTAAGGGTTTATCAGGAGCTCAACCAATGCTTCGAGCTGGTAAGGCCAAAGCCAATCAATCCCCGCTGCCTTTATCTGCTGGCGGTACTGGTGGGCGAGATCGGGGAACTTGTGGCAAAGCCCCTCGTGCACGACTTTCCACTGAGTATCGCCGCGCTCGTCCGAGCCCTCGGCGAACTCAAACAGTCGTTGTAGCTGATCCCGGCGATACTGAACCGTAAATCCGTCTTTCTCGATAACGTAATCTCCGCCCTGGGGCTCCGCCAGCAGGGTCTCACCCTTGCGAACCGCCGGCGACTTCATGTTTCCCTGCTCAAGCAGTAGTCCGCGCTTGGCGACTAGCTCAACGCGATCGACCGTTGCTGTCTTGATGGTATGACGAAAAGGGGTAGAGGCTCGCGTGTGCTTGCGCTGCAACTTTGCCCAGTATCCGGCCAGTGTTGTTGACACAACAGGATCACCGCCGGCCTGGCGGATGGACTCAATAAACCCATCAAAGGCTGCTTGTGGGTCTTCCTGCAATAGGTAAGCATCCAGCAGCAGGCGACCATCGCCCTTGTACTGGATTGAATCCGGGTACCGGTGACGCTTGCCACCGCCCAACTCTGCAGACTCGACCGGCTCGACCAATACGGCATTGCGTACCCGGGCCTCTGTCAGACCGCAGTGAAACTTGAGCTTCAGAGTGCGCCTGTGGTGGTGAATCTCTACACGAGGATCATGGGTGACGGGCAAGGTGATTGTTGGTTCTGAGACATCGACCCCGCCGACCGTAAGCCTTGGGCGTGTATAGGTGTAGGTTTTCTCTGACCCGTCAAACAGAGTTGGCCAATCCTTGTCATGGGAGATCTCCTGACGGATAGGCCCATGGGCAGGTTTATGAGGACCGAATACGTAGATAGCCGTTGATACGTTCGCGCCCTCGGCTTTGAAGGTATCTCCGGATAGGATCAGTTCCGCCCACAACCGCCGCCTTCCGAAACATTCCTCCCGGGCGGAAATGGGAAGCAGGGCGACGACATAACCGGCCGCCGATAGCGCCTGGTCAATAGCGTACAGGTGGCTTATCGCTGAAGTATTGGGGCCAAACATCCCGTAAGTGGTAGACGGGTAGGCCTGCATCTGGGGGTGCTCCAGGTGCAGCCCGAAAGGCGGGTTGATAATGGCTGCATCAAAATCCTTGGTCCGGACCTCTTCCATGCCGGCGCACTCAAAATCAAACGCAAATCCTGCTTCGGTGGCGTCCTGAGCCAAGGCATCTACACATCGCTGGTCAATGTCTATTCCGAAGAGCTCGTGCTTTTGAGGGTCGGCGAACTGCAGCAGTCTACCCGAGCCGATCGAGGTATCCAGGACCGTTGCCCGGCGACTTACTGAATCAGAGACGGCCTCAAGCGCAGGCGCGAGCAAATCCCACATCCCCCGGGCGATTGAGTCGGGCGTGTAAAACTGGCCTTGAGCCTCATTCCTGCGACGGGCAAGGTCAGCCAACCCGTCCGCTTTTCGAACTGTGGCGCCTTTTGAGGAAACGGTGAGCGATTGATTTCGCCACTGTGCAACGTGTGTCATATCGTGCCTGCTTTGATTGTCCTAACCTAAAACTTATATTAACAAAATACGGTACACCTTGCAAAGTGTATTTAATGAAAACGGACAAATGACTGCTTTTATCTGTTTTTATGTTTGTTATTTGATTATTTTGCTAGAAAATTATGAAACTTTGGAATCTGAGATTGTTGTTAGATTTTATCTATTGATGTATTATTTTTTTAAATTACAAACATAGAGCAAAGTTTATGCGCAGTATTTTTAAGGCAAGCGCCCTGGCGGCGGCCGTCGCGGTAACCGGTTGTGCCAGCATCATCAGCGATAGCAATTATCCAGTTACGGTTAGCAGTTCACCCGATGGCGCAAAGTTTCAGATCACCAATCTGGATAACGGAATGACCGTGATGAAGGGCGAAACACCTTCCACTGTGACCCTGAAAGCTTCTGATGGCTTTTTCTCTGGTGCAGAGTATGCCGTTAAGTTTGAAAAGGCAGGCTACGAGTCCCAAGACTTCATGATCGATAGCAAAATTGACGGCTGGTACTTTGCTAATTTGCTATTCGGGGGCGTCCTGGGCTTCCTGGTGATCGACCCGGCGACTGGCGCCATGTGGAAGCTGGACGAAAGCTTGATGGTTTCGCTGAGCAAAGATGAAGACGCCGAAGAAAAGACGCTTTCCGTACTCACCCTTGATGATGTTCCGGTGTCGCTCCGGGATAAAATGGTGCGCATCCAGTAATCAGTGCACACCTAAGGGCGCACCGCGCCCAAGCTGGCAAAAAGCCAGGCCAAAAAAAGCCCCGCCTAAGCGGGGTTTTTAGGTTTTGATCGATAGAAAGTGCTATTGAGCGATCAAATCAAGATACTCCGACTCGGAAAGAACCACAGTTCCGAATTTTCGGGCCTTTTCAATCTTGGAAGCGCCGGTCTTCTCACCTGCCACGAGATAGCTTGTCTTTTTGTTCACGCTGCTCTGGCTCGTCGCTCCCAGTGATTCGGCTTGTTTGATCATGTCGCTTCGCGAGCCTTGGGTCATAGACCCGGTGAAGACGATGAACTTGCCTGTAATGGCAGACTCAACTGCTTCACTCTTGGCCGGTGTGGCAATAATTCCCTTCAGGGATTGCGTCAGGAAGATAAGGTCTGCTGAGACCTCCGGCAGCCTTTGAGCGATCGCGGTCGATGTGAGCCTGCCAAAACCGGGAATCTCTTCGATTTGTTCTGGCGTGAGGTGCGGCACGTACGCCAGCGGGTAGTGTTTGAGGATCTTCTTGCTGTCACCACGCCCGAGGTGTTCCACCCCCAGTGACGCCAGCACCAGATAGTCATCTACCGGCCGGGAAAGCGCTTCTGAAAGCTCACTGACAAGGTTCTTGGCTTGGCCTGGGCCAAAGCCCATCGCCTGAAACTCTTCCGCAGTGATTTTGAAGACCTCGCGAATAGAGCTGATTCCTGCGCCTACCAGCTTTTCGCAAGCAGAAGGCCCAAACAGGTCGATCGTGCCAAGGATATGAAAGAAGTGCTTCAGCCGCGCTTTAAGCCGGTCCTCGCAAGACTCGTTGTCGCATACGAGAAAGTCACCCGCCATCTGTAGCTGGTTGTCGCAGCATGGGCAGTTCGAGGGTAGTTCTACGTCCGCCAGCGGTTTTAAAGTCTGGACGATAAACGGGATGACTTCCCCCGATCGGGTAATCTCAATCACTGCGCCTTCGCCAATGCCGCTTGCCTTGATGGCTCCGGCATGATGGCCAGTTACGTTTGAGATAACAGCGCCTGATAGGTCCACTGGCTCAATGTTCACAACCGGCGTCAAACGCCCGGTTCGGCCAACCTGCCACTGGATACCGAGTACGGAAACTTCCGCAGTCTCAGAGACCGTTTTCGCGGCCAGCATCCAGTTATGATGGTGTCCGGTTGCGCCCATCGCATCCCGGATAGCATCATCCTGTACGGCCAGCACCAGGCCATCCGTGGGGTACTCGCTTTCACCAATAATGGTTGCACGGATACCTTCCATGTCGTCGACAAGCTTATCAGTGCTGGTTGTCCACGTTGGTAGTGTCGAGTAGGCCACGAATCGAATCGCTCCATCTTCAAGAGATTTCAGCGCAGCGGGTTTAAGATTGTCGGCACTGACAGCCCCGGCAACCACGTTTCGAGGATGCTTGAAATCATCGGCCAGATTTTCAGCAAAATACGCTTTCGGCATAACTAGCTCGCCGTCTCCCAGCCCCGCAACAACCAGGCCCTTGCCGATCATGTGGCTGATGTCATTGCCTGTTGCACCGTCGCCTCTGGAGGCCAGCACGTCATTTTCTAAGCGCCCGGCAATGCCGTCTAATTTGGCTGTGGCAATGATGGTGACAGGCTTTGAGGCCCCGATATCGTCGGCAGCGGCTTCGATCCTGCGCGTCCATCGAAGCAAGTCATCATCACTGTAGGCCTTGTCAGTTGAAAGCATCGGTCGGCTATGTCGTACTTTGCCAGCGCCAAAGTCTGCTTCAGGTTCAACCGCAGCCAGCAGAGAGTGCCCCGGGTTGCGGGATTTCAATTCCCGGATATGCTGGTCATAGGCCTCATCGGTCATGATGGGCGTATCCGTGTTCCTATAGGCGTCATTCGCGGCAATCAGAGTGGCTTCAAGCTGGTCATCACTCAATGCTTCAAGGTTATTCATCTTTTAGTTCCTAAAGGGTTCGTGGCTGCCTGAGACGGACTAGGCAGCATTCGAGTATTCGTGAAGGCTAATGGCTATGATGTCTTGGGCAAGCTCATCGAGCGCCCAACACGATCCGCTGATATCAGCCGGGTCCTGATAGGGCGACCGAAGCTGCTGCAGGGAAAGCTTTACCTCATCCGCAGCCCGGCTGTAGTCCACCTGACCCGTATACGGCGTCCACGCGTTGAGCGTCATTCGCCCTTTGTAGGTATGTTCGCCGTGTGCCAGAAAGAACTGGGTTTGCGGATATTGACTGGCCAGTATTTGCAGCCTTTCCTGCCAGAACGTCTCAAGCTCCGCGAACTCATCCCGTTCAACCAAGTGATCGAGATCGTGCAGCCCGCCTTCGTCGGCCAGGATAAAATCAAGCTCTTGTTCAATGTGAAGCCCGAGACTCCCATCCTTGACGGCGACAAAGCTTATTTCCCGCGCCATGTGGCGCCTGGGGTCGCCCTCGATATAGTCGTCAATCGTCCAGTTTTCCGGGTCAGGAAACGCGCCTACAACGGCCGCATATACCTGCAGGTTTTTCTCAATAGACCATCCGGGCCAGAAGTCTGGATTAGCATCCATCCACTCACCGAATCGACTGCAAAGCGGGGTGGGTAGAGAACGGCCATCCGTAATCGTCGGGATTGGTGTATTCATTTTGATTATCCCCCGACACGCTGGACATTGGTGACTTCATAATCGGCGCTGACATCACTGCTGAAGTTCTTGTCTGGCGCTTTGGTAATAGCCGCCCATTCCGCGGCCCCAGGCCCGACTGCTTCAACCGCCAATTCTCTGATCTGGTAAGCCGTTCGAACGACTTCGGTTACGTAGGTACCTTGCGCTGCCGGGTTAGGGTGCCTCTTTTCGAGTTCCGCCAGCGCATACAGCGGCGCATCGTTCGATGAGCCATCCAGAACCGTATACGGCTCAACCCCGGCGGTGTCGCATTCCGGGCAATCCCGGGCGTCCGCCAAATCGTTGTACAGGGTCCACTCATGAAAACACTGGGTGCAGCGGTACCGGGCTTCCATCAGATGGGCCGCATTGACGGAGGTAAGGCGCTCTTCGATCTGTTGCCTGAGCGGTGTCAGTTCGTCAGAGAAGGGGATATCGCCTTGCTGAAGGCCTAAAAGGATTCGCTGAATGTGCTGAAGAAACTGCGCTCCGACTTCAACGGTGGGTTCTTTGGATTCGCTCATGAATACTCCTGCTGTGTTTGACCTAACCTGCGGTAAGTATAACACAGATACACCGTGCAAAGTGTATGATTTTTCGGCGCAAGCCGTGGCTACGCCACAAGGCAATTAGTGCACAAAAAAGGGCCTTTGGCCCCTGGGCTGGCGGAACGCCAGGCACAAAAAAGCCCGCGCTTGGCGGGCTTGGCAGTGTCGTCGCTAATATCGGCCTTCAACCACCATCAAAACCACCAAGATCTGCAACGATTTCCTGGAACCTGGCTTCATGCTGATCTCTGGGAAGCGCTTTTCCGCACAAAGGGCAAAACTTGTGGAAGCTCAAATGGCCTGGGTGCCTAACTTCGAACCGATCTGTGTATGCATTGAAATACTGGACGCGTTCGACGTAATCGACGATGGCCTGATCGCCCATATCCGATAAAGAGGTATTGCCGGCGATCCCGATATCATGGACGCATTCGGTTTGAGCTTGTTTTTGCATGCCGTCCTCCAGAAGCTGGATTCCCATTAATCGCTAGCGCCGTTTTCAAATCCATAAAGGATGATCAATATTGATTATCTGCTACTCGTACCAGCGGTGGCAGTGCCTTCTGAGATCGTCTTCTGTCAGCGTCTTCTGAAAGTTTTTGATCCGGTGTTGCTCTGCTGGGAACGACTCGCCTTCCACGATCTGGTCGGCCGGCTTGAGCCATTTCAGAAGCTGCGCTGCTGATCTGAAGGTGTGGGTTCGCTGATAGCCAAGCTCTGGGCCAACGCGCACCCCCAAAATACGATCTAGCCGGCGATACCCGATACGCTCCAGCAAATCAATCAAAGGGCTGCTGGGACTGACCATCCTCGGAAGTCGGCCCGTGGCCTGGTAATCCATCATCGCCTTTGGGCTTTTCACCAGCCGGTTCATCTGTTTTGAATTCATGCCGCGGTGCCTCGTGCTTTCGATTCCAGCGGGTTCTGTTCCGGCGCCACCCGCGCCAGCCACCGGTAAACGCTTACGGTAGCATGTGCGTCATGGATGGCCCTATGCGCGGCGTCCTGGCCCCAATCGTGGTCGACGTAATGGGCGGCATGAACCAGCTTTTGCCAGCGGCCTTCGCCGCCTTCCCGGGCCTGGTACTCTGCGGCAAAGGCTTCCATTGCACAAATGACTGCCCGGGCACCCTTCAAAAGATCTTTGAGGAATTCCGCATCGAATTCCGCGTTGTAGATCACGACAACCCGATCGCGGACAGACTCTTTGATTTCCTCGGCCAGGGATCTGAGGGTAGGGGCGTTCTCCACGTCTTCCGGGGCAATGCCGTGAATGCGCTGGGCCTCTGGCCACTCGGACCTATTTACCGGCCGCACAAAAGTGTTCATGTACTCCTCACCGTTTATATCGACCACCGCGACCTCGAGCACTTCGTCTGTGCTCGGATCCAGTCCAGTTGTCTCCAGGTCAATGACGACCGCCGGAAGCATGCTCATGCCACCTCC